>WNGC01000103.1_pt1 | contig 50637 bp, 46 predicted proteins | sample 5400051 | NCBI WGS metagenome assembly WNGC01 (sample SAMN13153368, study PRJNA577476) | soil metagenome | isolation source: 20 cm soil or saprolite under grassland replicate 2 | place: USA:California | collected 2016-06-15
TCGAATACGTCGAGTTGCGGAAAAAGAAAGCTGACGCCGCCGAAACTGTGATCCTCGCTCTGACACGGGCTCCCGCGGTTCTCGGTGACGACTTCGCCGCGCGCTGGGAGATGGTTCGATCCTTCCGCGGCGGTGAGCTCGTCGGACAACGCTACAAGCGGCCGCTTGACTGGGTGCAGTACGACGAGAAGGGTGGAAAACACGAAGTAATCGTCGGCGAGAGCTTTGTGTCGGCGGAGGAGGGAACCGGTGTCGTGCACATGGCGCCCGCATTCGGGGCCGATGACTACGCGGCTGGTCAGCGGAACGGACTCGCGTTTCTTCAACCGGTCGATCTTCGCGGTGAATTTCCGCCCGACATGCCACTCGTTGGTGGCATGTTCGTGAAAGATGCGGATTCTGTAATTCTTCAGGAGCTCGAGCGCCGCGGGGTTTTATGGAAATCCGCGCTCTTCGAGCATGCGTATCCACATTGCTGGCGCTGCGAGACGCCGCTTCTCTATTACGCGCGCACGTCATGGTTCATCCGCACGACGGAATTCAAGGACGCGATGCTCGTGCGCAACTCACGCGTCGATTGGCATCCCGCCGAAGTGGGCGCTGGGCGTTTCGGCGAATGGCTGACGAACAACATCGACTGGGCCGTTTCTCGCGATCGATATTGGGGAACGCCGCTTCCGATCTGGGTGTGCGACCACAACGACGCCCATGCCGAGGCGGTGGGCGGGTACGCCGAGCTGTCGGAAAGATCGGGGGCCTCTCTTCCCGACAAATTCGATCCACACAAGCCTTTCATCGATCGCTACACCTGGAAGTGCAAGTGCGGCGGCACGATGACGCGCACCCCTGAAGTAATCGATGCGTGGTTCGATTCGGGGTCGATGCCATTCGCGCAGTGGCATTTCCCATTCGAAAATCGGGACAAGTTCGAGCGTTATTACCCGGCGGATTTCATCGCCGAGGGAATTGACCAGACGCGGGGCTGGTTCTACTCCCTCCTCGCGATTGCGACGGGCCTCGGTGACGCGCTCCCGAACAATTTGTTGGCGCACGAGGCGCGCTCGCCCGTCGTCGCCGACACCGCGCCCTATCGCGCGGTGGTCGTAAACGATCTCGTTCTGGACGCTGAAGGCCAGAAGATGTCGAAACGGCTCGGGAACATCATCGCTCCGGAAACAGTGATCCCGCGTTACGGCGCGGATGCGGTGCGCCTGTTTCTCACCACGTCGAGCCAGCTCTGGACTCCGCGGCGCTTCGACGAGGCCGGAATTCGGGACACGGCCGGTCGCTTTCTTTTGACTTTCAAAAACGTCTACAACGGCATTTTCGCCGAGTATGCGAACTTCGGCTGGGAACCATCCGACAAGGATCCGGCGGCTGAGAATCGTCCGCCCCTCGATCGGTGGATTCTGTCGCGGCTTGCCACGGTCGAGCGGGAAGCTGACGATGCGCTCGATCGTTACGAGGCGACCAACGCCGCGAAGGCCGTGATGACCTTCTTCGACGAGGACGTGTCGAAGTGGTACGTGCGCCAGAGTCGGCACCGCTACTACGAGGTCGACACCGATGACAATCGGGCGGCGTTCGCGACGCTGCACGAGATCATCACGGTAACGTGCCGGCTGCTTGCACCCTTCGCTCCGTTCATCACTGATTGGGTTCACCGGGAGCTCACCGGAACGTCGGTGCATCTGGCGCTCTTCACACGCGGAATGAGCGGCGCGATCGATGTCGATCTCGAGCGAGCCATGCGGCACGTCAGGATCCTGGCTACTCTAGGCCGTGCGGCGCGCGAAGACGCTGGCGTCAAGGTGCGACAACCGCTCGGGCGGATGGTGTGTGTCGTGCCTAACCAGGCCGCCTCCTCTCGAGCCGGCGAGGGGAGCGCGGGGATCGCGCTGGCGGACCTTAAAGCGCTTCTGGCCGCCGAGCTCAACATTAAGAACGTCGACTTCATCTCCAGCGCCGACGATCTAGTAACTTTAAAGGCTCGACCGAATTTCCGGTCGCTGGGTAAGAAGTTCGGAAAAGAAACCCCGTTGGCGGCGAATGCAGTCCAGGCTCTGGGCGGCGAAGCGCTAAGGGAGTTCGAGGCGGGAAAACCGTTGTACGTCTCTGTCGGGAACGAGTCACGGGAAGTGAGCGCCGAGGATCTGGTGATCGTGCGAACGGCGTCCGGCGACATGGTGGTGAAGGAGGAAGCCGGCTATTTTGCGGCCCTCGATCCGGTAGTCACGCGCGAGCTAAGGCTGGAAGGTCTCGCCCGCGAGCTTGTCAGCCGCGTTCAACGGCTAAGGAAGGAATTGGGTTTCGCGGTAAGTGATCGCATCACGCTCTCGATAGCCGGTGGCGCCGAGATTCAGGAGGCAGTGAGAGCGTTTCAGCAATGGATTGCCGATGAAGTGCTCGCCGTGGAAGTGATGATCGGCGAGCGAGTCGAAGGAAAACACGCGACGCATGCGTTCGACCTTGATGGGCAGAACGCTGAAGTCGCCTTGGAGAGGGTCAGTTAGAAATGGCAACGGCAGCTAGCAGCAAAAAACCGAAGGCAATGACAAAAAAGAGCCTGCAGCATTTTGAGAAGCGTCTCCTTGAAGAGCGGAAGCGCGTGCTCAAAGAGCTGGGGCATTACGATGAGACATTCGGATCGACGCCGCAGGGCGCCGACGGGGATCTGAGCGCATACTCGTTCCACATGGCCGACCAGGGGACCGATGCGATGGAGCGCGAAAAGGCGTTTCTGTTCGCGAGCCAGGAAGGCCGCTTCCTCTGGCACATCGACGAAGCGCTCCGCCGCCTTTACCGTAATCCGGAGCAGTTCGGCAAATGCCACAATTGCGGGCGAGACATCAGCTTCGAGCGTCTCGATGCACTGCCGCACGCCAGGTATTGCATCGAGTGCAAGCAGCGCGAAGAAGATGGAAAGCGCCAAGCCTAACCCGCCCCTCTTCTGGGGCACTCTCGTCACGGTTGTCGCTGTCGATCTGGTCACGAAGCTGGTCGCGGCGGCGAGTCTCTCGCCACAGCACATCCCCCACGAGATCCTCGGAAATCATCTCCGGCTCACGCTGGTTTACAATCCAGGCGCAGCCTTCGGCTTGAACCTGGGAAGCTTTTCCCGCTGGATTTTCATGGCGCTGACGGCCGGCGCGCTGGTGATCCTCTGGCGTTTATACCAGGCGACGCGCCAGGGAGACTTTCTGCGGACCATCGCACTGGGCCTGGTTTGCGGTGGAGCGGTTGGTAACCTGATCGATCGGATTCGTTCGGCGACCGGGGTCGTGGATTTCATCGACGTCGGAGTCGGAGACCTGCGATGGCCGACGTTCAACGTGGCGGACATGGCGGTGAGTGTCGGGGCATTTCTTCTCGCCTGGGTGCTGTGGGGTGAAGAGCGATCGGCCGGCCCCGTCGTTGCGGGCACACCCGTGTCGGATACACCAGCGGAGAGCTAGTCTGAGCAACATCAAAGAGTTTTCCGTCGAGGCGGACAGCGATGTCCGCCTCGATCTCTTTATTGCCCAGCGTGCCGAGCTGTCGCGCACACAGGCCGCGACACTCATCGCGCAGGGGCACGTGTTGGTCGATGGACGGCGCGAAAAAGCGAGTTACAGGCCGGAGATCGGTGAGACTGTGCGGGTCGAGATCCCCATCGTCGAGAAAAGGACGATCTCGGGCGAAGACATTCCAGTGACCATCGTCTATGAGGACGACTCGCTGCTGGTGGTAGACAAGCCGGCGGGGATGGTGGTCCACCCCGCGCCCGGAAACTGGAGTGGGACGTTGGTGAACGCTTTACTGGGGCGAGGGGGCGCGCTGTCGAAGGAGGGCGACCCCGAGCGGGCGGGCATGGTCCACCGGCTCGACAAGGAGACAACGGGCCTGCTCATAGTCGCTAAAACGGATAAAGCGCACCGGCTCCAGAGCGCCGCCATTGCCGACCGGCGCGTCGTCAGACGCTACGCTGTCATGACTTGGGGCCACCTCTCGGCAGACGCTCTCACAATCGACAAGCCGATTGCACGCGATCCACGAGACCGGAAGCGCATGGCAATCGTCAATAAGGGTCGGCCGGCCAAGACCGACCTCATACGCCTTGCTCGGTTCGATGCGGGGGACCTTCTTCGTGCGCATCTCCATTCCGGACGGACTCACCAAATCCGCGTTCATCTCGCGTCTATCGGGCATCCTGTCATGGGCGACGACGTTTATGGCGGAGGCGGAGGACGTCGTGTGGCCGGACTTCCTCCCAAGCGACATTTCCTCCACGCGGCGTGGCTCGCATTCAAGCACCCAGTGACAGGAGAGCAGCTCGATTTCCGCTCGCCCCTTCCGGAGGACTTGCTCCGCGCCCTTACGGTAATTGCGGGGGAACATGCCCTGCCGCCCGGCGTGGATCCGCTGACTGCGTTCCGATTCTATGAGTGACGCCGTCGCCGTGCCTCCCGAGGAAGTCATCGAAGAGGAGCCGCATGTCCCAACGCGACGCCTCCTCGTCTTCGAGCTGGGCGGCAGCGCGTTCGCGTGTGACATGGATTCATTTCGTGAGATCGTCCCCATGCAGCCGACGACGCGCCTGCCTGGCGCGCCCGACACAATCCACGGCCTGATCAACCTGCGCGGAACGATCGTTACCGTTATCGACGGTGGACTCACACTCGGCAAGTCACCTTTCAGGCGGACGGACGGTTTGATCCTGTTAGTCGATTATCTCGAACGGTGGGTAGGCATTGGCGTGGACGATGTGCGCGACATTCAAGATGTGCCGATCGATCAGTTCGCGACCGTCGGTGAAACAGAAGTTCCAGTACCCGGTGCAGTTACCGGAGCGATCGAGCTCGACGGACGCCGCGTCCTCGTGCTCGACATCAAGACAGTGGTTCAGCAAGTAATCGGAAAAGGGAGGTAGGGTGAGCAGCACTGTACTGGTTTGTGATGACGCCGTCTTCATGCGAACGATGGTCAGCGACATCCTGTCGCAGGCAGGATTCACGGTCGTCGGCGAAGCGGAAAACGGGAAGCAGGCGGTCGAGAAGTACCAGCAGCTGAAGCCCGATCTGGTCACGATGGACATCATCATGCCGGAAATGGGCGGCATCGAGGCAGTCAAGCAGATCACGCAAATGGATCCGGCGGCCCGGATCCTCATGTGCAGCGCGATGGGCCAGCAGGCGCTGGTGCAGGAGGCGCTCCAGGCCGGCGCGCGCGACTTCGTCGTCAAGCCGTTCCAGCCCAGCCGCGTACTCGAGGCGGTGCAGCGAGTGCTGGCCTAAGTGGATACTGGTCGCTACGCCAAGCTTTTTCTCTCGGAGAGCCGCGAAAACCTCACCGAGATGAACAACGCGCTGCTCGAGCTCGAGCGCGGCGGCAGCGATGCGGCCATCGCGAAGTTCTTTCGCGCGGTTCACACCATGAAAGGCATGGGTGCCGCGATGGGCTACACGTCCGTCGCCGAGCTTTCCCACGAGCTCGAGACTCTCCTCGACAAGCTGAGGAATAGCGCAATCGCAGTCACCCGGCCGATCATCGATACGCTGTTCGCCGCTATCGACGCGCTGGAGCGCGCCGTCGAGCTCGTAACTGGCTCGAGCCCAGACCAGCTCGACGTGAAGGAGATAATCACCCGCATCCGCGGCGCAGCCAGCGAAGATGTCCCGCGAACCTTCACCAAGGAATTCGCGACGATGTCGATCGAGAAGGCCGAGCCCGCGCCCGCGCCGGTGCAGAAAGGAGGAGGGGCCGCGACCCGTCAAATAAAAATCGACGCGAAGCGACTCGATACTCTGATGAACGTCGTCGGTGAGCTTGTGATCGCGCGCGATCGCATCGCGAAGATCGCCGAGCAGCTGGGAGACGAAGCGCTACTCGAGGCCACGCTTCGCGCTTCGCAGATTCTTTCCAACCTGCAGAACGAGATCATGACCAGCCGCATGGTTCCGGTGTGGCAGGTATTCGAGCGATTCCCGCGAGTGGTGCGCGATACCGCCCGATCCCTCGGAAAAGAAGTCGAGTTCAGGATCGAAGGTCGCGAGATCGAGCTCGATCGCTCGATGTTGGACGAGATGGGCGAGCCGGTGTTGCATCTCCTCCGCAACTCGCTCGACCACGGTATCGAGACACCGGCCCAGCGTGAGGAAGCAGGGAAGCCTCGCGTCGCAACTCTCATACTCACGGCTGAACGCGATCGCGCGACGGTCCTCATTCGCGTCACGGATGACGGTCGCGGAATCGATCAGTCGCGCGTCCTGCCGCGCGCAAAAAAACTCGGTCTCGTAGAACCGGAAACCACGAAGCTTTCCGAGCAGGAACTCGTTGCAATCATAGCGCGGCCGGGTTTCTCCACGGCGGAAAAAGTGACCGAAATCTCGGGGCGCGGGGTCGGGTTCGACATCGTCGCAAATCGGGTGAGATCTCTGGGCGGATCGCTCGAAGTGCACACCGACGCCGGCCTGGGGACCAGTGTGAGCATGCGACTTCCGCTGACGCTCGCGATCTCGCGCGCGCTACTCGCCAAAGTCGAGAAAGAGACGTACGCGATTCCGCTGACGCACGTTCTCGAGACGTTCAATCTGTCGGCGCCGATGCTGCTCGAGTCCAAGGGGAAGCTGGTCGTCGCCATTCGTGACGATCTCTTTCCCGCTATCTGGCTCCGCGAGCGCGTGGGTCTTCCGCCGGCCACCAGCGCGTCGACTGGGCAGGTTGTGCTCATCGAGCTGGCAGAGCGCAAAGCCGCGCTCATCGTGGATGAGTTCGCGGGACAGCAGGAAATCGTCGTCAAGCAGTTCGACGGCGTGAACGGCAGCAAAACTCTTTTCAGCGGCGCGACCATTCTTGGCGATGGATCGCCCGCACTAATCGTGGACGCTTCCAGCCTTCTCTGAAATGACGAATCCCCGCAACACACCGTCCGGCGACGGCGGCACGACGCTTCTGAGCACCGCGCGACTCGACGCCCTGCGCGAAGTCGCGAACATCGGTGCGGGTCACGCCGCCACTGCGCTGTCCACGCTCACAGCTACCCGCATTATGATCAGCGTGCCGATGGTGAACGTTGTCCCGCCAGGGGATTTCGTGCCCGAGATCGCGCCTGGAGTCGAGATTGTCGCTGTCCGCATGGCGATGACTGGCGATATCGGCGGCCAGACGGTTTTCCTGCTGGCGATTCCCGCCGGCTTGAGACTCGCTGAGCGGATGCTCAGACGCAAACGAGGCACATCGCCGAGCCTTGGCCAGCTCGAGCAGTCGGCTCTCAACGAAGCTGGAAACATTCTCGCCGGCGCGTATCTCACCGCACTCAGCGAGTTCCTCGACATGCGTCTGATGCTGTCACCACCCTCGCTCACTACCGGTCAGACTGCCCAAGCGCTGGCGACCCTGGGCGATCACGCTCCGCGCGCCGAGTCGCCGATTCTCTGCGTAGAAACCGAGTTCTTTCTCGAGGAGCCGGCGGAAAGCCTGCACGGGTTCTTCCTGCTCGTTCCCGACCCCAAGGCATTCGACGCCATCTTCCGCGCGGTGCGCGTAGAGTAGGCCATGAGCGCAGCGGCAACTGCCCGCCCAACGGCAGCCGCGCACGGCGGTGAGATAGACATCCTGCGGTCGTTCGCCCGTCGAATCGATCCGTCGGATGCGGGTGCCTACAACAACCTCGGTGTCCTCTACTTTCGTAAAGGCCTGACCGACGAAGCGATCGTTGCGTTTGCGCGCGCGCTTGCCCTTGACGAGCGCATGGGCGTCGCACGGAGAAATCTGGAGATCGCGTACGGCGAAACCGGAATCCTCGAGCGCCGGCTCCAGGAGCTTGAGGAGCGCCTGCGCGCGAATCCGGAAGACCTCGAGGCGCTCGTCCAAAGCGGAATCGCCGAGAAGACGGCGGGCCGCCTCGAGCGCGCACATTCGCTCTTTCAACGCGCGATCGCTCTCGACACGGACAGTTCCGTTCTGCACTTCCTGCTCGCGGAAACCCTTTACAATCGTGGTCTGCACGAAGACGCGATGAGATCGGTCCGACGCTCAATCGAGCTGAATCCGGAAAATCCCGATGCGCTTTACCTGATCGGCTTCATCCTCGGCGACCTTGGTCGCGCCGAGGAAGCCGCGGAAGCGAATCGCCGCGCCGTAATGCTGAACCCTACTCTCGTTCGCGCGCAGGCGAATCTCTCGCTCGAGACGTATCGCCACGAGATGACGCCCAGCCACCAGCAAAAGACGCCGGCGGGCGCTCACATTACGCTCGGGCGGGCGCTACGGCAAAAGGGATATTTCCAGGAAGCGCTGCGCGAATACGAAAAAGCAATCGAAGGTGGTGAAGCCAACGCCGAAGTGCTGCACGCGATGCTGGAGCTGTACCTCCTGCAGCGCGATACCGGCGCCGCGATCGCTACCGCCGACCGCTTCGCGCGCGAATTCTCACCAACCGCAAAGACCTGGAATGGACGCGGCGTAGCCCTGCAGCTGGAGGGAAGACACGCGGAAGCCGAAGACAGCTACGCGCGCGCGCTGGACATCGATTCGAGCTATCCCTTCGCGCACAACAATCTTGGCGTTTTGCTCTGGCACAAGAACGACACCAAGGGAGCGATCAATTCTTTCCGCCGGGCGTTGCAGGCACCGACTCCGCCGGTCGAGGCACGACTCAACCTCGCGCTGGGGCTGTTCAAGAGGAAGCACACCGAACTCGCCCTCGAAGCTTATAGGCAAGTCCTTAGTACCGCCCCGGAACATCCCGTCGCATGGAACGGGATCGGTCTCATTCTCGTCGAGCTGGACAAGTACGCCGACGCGCGCAACGCCTTCGCTCGCGCGATTCAGGCGAATCCGGATTTCGCCGAGGCCCATTACAACATGAGCTTTACGCTCTCGAATCTCGGTGATTTCGCCTCGGCGCTCCGCGAGACCAAGCGAGCGCTCGCGCTGGATCCCATGTACACGCCCCAAAAGCTCGAGCTGGCGATCGAGCTTCCACACGAGGAGATCAGATTAACGGTCGCCCCGCCGATCACCGAATCGGACGAGACTACCGAGCACGTCGAGGAGTTTCATTTCGATCCCGCGATCATCGAGGACCTGTTCGCTGAGAAGCCGGTTCGCGTCCAGCCAACTACCGAAGATCCGATGGCGGGCTTCTCGTTAGCTCGGGATCTCATCACCAAAGGGCTCTACGATCGCGCCCAGGCGGAAATTGCGCGCGTTCTCGCTCGTGGCGGAGACAAGGTTCTTGGGTTGGTGTTGGCGGGCGACGGATTTGCCGCGCAGGGACTCCATGGGGAAGCGCTCGAGAGGTACCGCCGGGCGCTGGATATGGACGAAAACAATTCCTACGCTCGACAGGGCACCGCGCGATCGCTGCTCGCGCTCGGTCGCGCCGAAGAGGCGCGGCCATATGCGGAAGCGCTGGTCGAGGCGGGCAGCACCGACGTCAACCTGCTTCTGCTGGCGGCCGAAGCACGCGTTGCGTCGTTCGACAAGCCGGGAGCGCGCGAGATCCTCCTGGCGCTCCAGAAACGCGAGAGTCGCAACGCGAACGTACTCAAGCGAGTCGCCGATCTTTACGCCGCACTGGGGGATTCGGGCGATGCAATCGCGGCTTACCGCGGCAGCCTTGCCATCGACGAGCGGCAAATCGAGTCACGCATTGCTCTTGGGAGATTGCTCGCGAAAACCGGCGACGACTCGGGCGCGATCAGGGAGCTGGAAACCGTTCTGGTCACGGCACCCAATCACGATGCAGCGGTCGTCGAGCTCGTTGGGCCTTACCGGCGCACCGGGAGGTCGCGCAGCGCGCTGCCACGAATCGTTGCCCTCATTCGACGCGACGTATATCACTTCACCGCGCTCATCGCGCTCGGAGAGATCCTGATCGACCTCGCGCGCGAGAGTGACGCGCTCAAGGCTTTCGAGCGTGTCCTTCGCTTCGATCCGAATCACTCGGAAGCGCTTCGCTATCACAGACTCCTGCTCCGAGGGCGCATTTAATGGCGATCGAAGGACCGCTCCGCGAGCTTGGCATCCACGACGTCTTCCAGCTTCTCGACCTCAGTCGGAAGACGGGAACGCTGCGCATCACGTCGCCCGAGCGAAACAACGAGGGAAGCGTGTACTTCGATGCGGGGACGATCGTCGCCGCCACGATGAAGAGCAATCCGCACTTGCTGGGGACCATCCTCGAGAGGTCGGGGAAAGCGACGCCCGCCGATCTCGCGCGGGCAACCGCGATGCAGCGTGCTGGCGACAAGCGCAGAGTCGGCGAGATACTTGTTGCGCACGGCATTGTCACGCCGCGCGACATTGACCGCTTCATGCGACAGCAGATCGAGACCGTCGTGTTCGACCTCATGTCGTGGTCGGAAGGATTCTTCTCGTTCACCGAGGAGCCGCCCCGCCCGATCCGCAAGGACATCGCCGTCCGAGTGAGCACGGAATCACTGCTGATGGAAGGCGCGCGACGGATCGACGAATGGTCAAGAATGGCGGACAAGATTCCCGACGCGCGCGTGATTCCCAGGCTGGCGCCCCTCGATGATGGCCCTGAGTCGTTCATCGACCTGCTCCCACGCGAATGGGAGGTGCTCTCGATCATCGACAGCGAGAGGAACCTTCACGAGATCGCAAAGCGACTGGTGCTACCGGAGTTCGAGGTCGCGAAAATCATCTACGGAATGTTGAGCACCGGGCTGATCGAAATCACACCGCAGGAACATGAAGCAGCCCATGTCTGAGGCAGCGCGGATGCTGTTCGCCACGGCGATCGGCGAAGCCGAGCAGACGGCGCTGCTGCTAGATGCCGCTGGAACGCCGTTGGCCGGCAGCTACATCGATCAGCGCGGACGCGACATCTCGCTCGAGATCGGCTCGGCGTTGAGCGGTGTCAGCAGGGAAGTCTCGCGGTCGATGCGTCTCTTGTCGATCGGCGCCTGGACCGCTGTCGTCGTCGAGACGGACGCGGCCACCATCGCGCTCGCGCCCGCCGCCGATGATGCGGTGGTTCTGCTGGCGTCGTCGTCGACTGTGCCCCTCGGGCTCGTTCGCCGTGTTCTCACTCGTTCCGTTGCGCTCGCCATCAACTGGATGCGGGGGCGCGCATGAGGGCAGTGACTCAGACCGTGACCGCTCTTTCTCGCGTGCCGGGCGTAGTCGTCGCGATGGTTGTCGGTGCATCCGACGGGCTGATCGTCGAGACCAGCGCCATCAACAGCGACGGCGGCGCGGTCGATCTGCGGAAGCACACCGCGGCGCTGGCCGCTTACCTGTACTCTAAGGTGACGCGCGCTTCCGACGCAGCGCGTCTCGGAACGCCCGCGTTCATGCGACTGGAGGCCGAGCGGGGCCACATCTGCGTAGTAGGCGCGCGCGACGTGGTCCTCGTCACGATCGTCACTCCTGACGCCAACCTCGGCCGTGTGAGGCTAGACATGATTACCGCAGCCAGAAACAACTCGTGAGCGCGCCGACCGTGGCAGAAGCCTGGGTGGCAGTTCCGCTCAAGCGATTGATGGAAGACGCCGGCCTGATTTCCGGCGTGCTTCTCTACCCGTCGGGGCGCGCCGTCGGCCAGTTCGGGTTCTCCAACGCGGCCGACGTGATGTCGATTTGCGCGCTCACCTCCGCGATCAACGCGTCCGCGCGGGAGCTGGGGCGTCAACTCGATGGCAAACCCTTCTACGAGATGCATCACGCCGGCGCCGATCGACAGGTTTTCATGGCGCGCGCCTCCGCAGGCGCGCAGGAGTTTCTATTCGTCGGCGTGTTCGATCGCGAGAGCTCCCTCGGAGTGGTCGAGATCTACTTCGCCGAATTTCAGCAGGCGCTCGATCAGCTTCGCCCTGACAAGCAGGCGCCCGCGGTCCGCCCCTCTGGTGACTTCGAGGGCGAGCTCAATCGCAGTCTCGACGCGCTCTTTGGTCCCATAGGAAAGCGTTAGGATGTCCGTCGTCAACTACGGCACGCGCGAGATCACGTGCAAGATCGTCTACTACGGGCCCGGCCGGTCTGGAAAGACGACCAACCTGCAGCACGTCTATTCGAAGCTGCCGGAAGACCGAAAGGGGAAGATGGTCTCTCTCGCAACCGAGACCGATCGGACGTTGTTCTTCGATTTTCTTCCGCTGGATCTCGGCACGATTTCCGGGTTCGCGACGCGCTTTCAGCTCTATACCGTTCCGGGCCAGGTCTACTACGCCGCTACTCGCAAGCTCGTGCTTCAGGGTGTCGATGGCGTGGTGTTCGTCGCCGACAGCCAGTCGCGCCAGCTCGCCGAAAACATCGAGAGCCTTCAGGACCTCCACGCGAATCTCGCTGATGAGGGTCTGGATCCGCGTACGATCCCGCTGGTGATGCAGTACAACAAACGCGATCTGCCCGTCGGCGAGATCAGCTCCATCGAAGACCTGGACGAGACGCTCAACTTTCGCGGCGTGCCGCATTTCTCGGCCGTCGCGGTGAGCGGCGGCGGTGTATTCGAGACGCTTCGCAGCATTTCCACGCTCGTGCTGTCGCGGCTGAGCGCCCCGGCGACCAAGAGTTCCTGATCGTGGCGAAAGAGGCGAAGAAGAGCTCTGAAGAAGAAGGCGGAGAATTCGCCGATTTCATGGCTGATATCAGCCACGAGATAGCGCAGCGCGTGGAATCGCTCGATACGCGCCCCAACGCACCCGTTGAAGAGAAGAAGAAAACTCCCGTCCCTCAGGACGCTGGAGTAATTCTGGAATGGCCGAACATCGCCGACCGGATGATCGAGGAAATGCGCTGATGGCTATCAAGGGTAGCCTCAAGGAAGCAAGCCTTCCGGACGTTCTGCAGCTCCTTTCCATGGGGAAAAAGACCGGCTGCCTGGGTCTGTCATTCCATGACAGCTTCGGCTCGATCTACTTCGACAGCGGACGAATCTGTCACGCCGCGATCGTAAACCGGCCGCTGGACACGGAAAACGCCGTCTACACGCTGTTCACCTGGACGAGCGGCACTTTCAATTTCGAGCCCAACGTCGAGCCCGAGGATGGCGCTGAACGCGTGTCGGTCGATCCGCAGTCGCTGCTGCTCGAAGGCGCGCGCCGGGTAGACGAGTGGTCGCTCATCGAGAAGAAGATCCCGAGCTTCGACGTGGTGTTCAGTCTCGACCGAAATCGGCTGATGATGAACCGGGATCCCCTGTCCCAGGAACAGGAGTCGCTTCTGCCGCTCATCGATGGCCACCGCGACATCAATGGACTGATACGCGACTCGGGACTCGGCGAATTCGAAGTCGGTAAAGCGCTGTACGGACTGCTCAACGCGTCTTTTCTGCTGCCCGTTGGCCGGAAGAGGACCACGCCCACTCTGCCGCGAAACGCGAGTCCGCTCGAGCGGCGCGAGCTCGCGAGCGCTTTGTACAGAGCGGGAATGCACGACGAGGCGCTGCGCGAATTCCGCGCGCTCGTAGAGGAAGCGCCTGATCCGGTTGCATCGTTCCATTTGGGACTGATCGCGCTGCGACAAAAGGAGTGGAGCGCAGCCGTCAATGCATTCATGACCGCCGCGCCGAACGCGCCGAGCAGGACGTCGCTCCTCCACAATCTCGCCCTCGCCTATGAACAGCTCGGCCAGCTCGAGAAGGCGCGGCTGGTGATCGAGCGCGCGCTCGGCGCCGGCGGCGGCACCGACCCGCTCATTCAGCTCGAAGCCGCAATCGTCGCGATGCGGTTGGGCGACTCTCAGACGGCAAAAGTCCGACTGAGTGAAGCGCGGAGCCTGTGGAGCGCGGAGGCGCCGCCTGCCGTCTGGTTCCATTACGCTGCACAAGTCGCGGCGATGACCGACGATCCGGACCGCGAGATGCTGCTTCTCGCCGCTGCGACCGAGACGCATCCTGAATCGGCAGTGTTGCTCAACAATCTCGCCGCCGCGCACCTGAAGCGGGAAGACTATGGTGCTGCCCGTGACGCCGCGGAAAAGGGCGTCGCGGTTGCGCCGGAGCTGCCACAGCTGCGTCGCAATCTCTCGGCTGCGCTCGAAGGAATCTCGCGCGCCGATCGGAACGCGGCGCAACCATCGAATCGTTCCTGACCCGGCGGCCGGCGTGATCCAGACTGACGAAGCCAGTTTCCGAGCGCTCCTCGAGAAGATCACGCGCGACCGCGGATTTCGGTGTGCCAGCTACAAGGACAAATGCCTGCGCCGCCGAATCGCGGTACGAATGCGCGCGAAGGGCGCCTTCAGGACCGATGAATACGCGGGAATGCTCGACACCGATCCGCGCGAATACGATCGATTGATGCGCTCGCTTACGGTCAACGTGACGAAGTTTTTTCGGAACTGGGACACGTATTCGGCAATTGAAAACAAAGTCATTCCCGTGTTGTGGGATCGAAAAGAACCCGAGCTGCGCATCTGGAGCGCGGGCTGCTCCTCCGGGGAAGAGCCGTACTCGATCGGCATACTTATGGACAAGCACGCCCGCACTTCGAAGGCTGAAGCGCGCCTCCAAACGGTCTCGATCGTCGGCACCGACATCGATTCGGACTGTCTCGGCGCGGCCGAGCGCGCGTTCTACGCCGACTCTGCGCTTGCGGATACACCCGCCGCACTCCGGGAGAAATACTTTCCGCGAGTGGCGGGACTGCATACGATGCTGCCCGAAGTGCGTCGGCTCGTGAGCTTCGAGTGCAATGACGTACTCGCTAACCAGCCCCCGCTTGAAGAGGTTCATCTGCTCCTTTGCCGCAACGTGATCATCTATTTCGAACGTGAGGCTCAGGACGCGTTATTCGCCGGGTTCCATCGCGCACTCGCTCCGGGTGGCTTTCTCGTCCTTGGGAAAGTAGAAAGCCTGCTCGGCGACGCGAGGGGCTTGTTCGCTCCGGTAAACGCGCGCGAGCGCATCTTCAGAAAGATCTAGTTTTGCCTGTGACCGACATCATGGATAAGCGGGCGACGGTGCTGGTCGTGGACGACAGCGCTTTCATGCGCAAGCTGATCGCTGAGATAGTCGAGTCAAGCGGAGCGTTCCGGGTCGTTGGAAGTGCCGGCGACGGCATCGAGGCGCTGCAGAAGATCCGCATTCTCAAACCCGACATCGTGACACTCGATATCGAGATGCCGCGCTTGAACGGGCTACAGGCGCTCGAACAGATCATGGCCGAGATGCCGAGACCGGTCGTGATGCTGAGCGCAGCAGGTTCGGAGCTGGGCAACGAGATGACGTTACGGGCTCTGGAGCGTGGGGCGCTGGAATTCGTGCGTAAGCCGTCGGGGCCGGTGAGCATCGATCTTTCGACCGTGCGCGAGCAGTTGATGTCCGCGCTTGAAGCAGCGCGAGCGATGAACATGCGCGGAGTGCGCGCCTCAACACCCGCGCACGTTCCCAGCGGCGATGTAGCGCCGTCGGCGAGCTCTCCAGACGCTGCGACCACCGTTGTTGCCATTGCCTCGTCTACGGGTGGGCCACGGGCCCTGGCGGAGATAATACCGCATCTCCCCGAGCATCTTGGTGCGGCGGTGGTGCTCGTCCAGCACATGCCTCGCGAATTCACGAAGCTCCTCGCCGCGCGCCTCGCAGCGATGAGCGCGCTATGGGTGGCGGAGGCTGTCGACGGAAAACTTCTGCGCGAGAATCGTGTTTACGTTGCCCCCGGCGGTTATCACATAACGCTCGGCGGCCAGCGCGGAAACGCATCGATTCGCCTCGACAGCTCGCCCGCGATGTGGGGCGTCAGACCCGCCGCCGATCCGCTCTTCTTCTCCGTCGCCGACACGTTTGGCCGCGCGGCAATAGGCGTCGTGCTAACCGGAATGGGTCGCGATGGCGCGGAAGGACTGCGGCGAATTCGCGAGGCGGGCGGCACGGGGATCGTACAGGACCGCGAAACCTCCATCATTTACGGCATGCCACAGGCCGCGCTTGCCGCGGCGGGCGCGGATCGGGTTGCAGCACTGAGCGAGATCGCCCCACTGCTGAGGGATTTGTGCGCGGGTAATCGTGGAGTCGTCGGCGCATGATTCTGCGTGATTCGTACTGTAGGCTTCGCAACGCCACAAAACTTTTCAGCCCTCACCCCATTTCGGATGAAGCAACAATGAACGAAGGAAGCACTAACGATGCGTAGAATATTGGTGACAGGGGCGGCCGGATTCATCGGCACGAACTTCGTCCATTTCTGGGCCGAACATCACCCCGCCGATACGATCGTGGGGCTCGACGCGCTCACGTATGCCGGCAACCTCGCGAACCTCGAACCATTGGCGAATCACGAGAGGTTCACCTTCATCAAGGCCGACATCCGGGACGGGGACGTCATTCGCGATATCATCAAGCGCGAGGGTATCGACACCATCGTGCACTTCGCCGCCGAATCACACGTCGATCGATCTATCCACGGGCCTGATCCATTCATCGACACGAACATCCGGGGCACTCACGAGCTACTGAAGGCGGCGCGCGCCGTGTGGACGGAGGATTGGTCGGGCGGAGCCAGGCGTTTTCACCACATCTCAACCGATGAGGTTTACGGCACTCTGGCGCCGAACGCGTCTCCGTTCACCGAGGACACTCCGTATTCTCCGAATTCGCCTTACGCCGCGAGCAAGGCAGGGTCGGACCATCTCGTGCGCGCGTATCATCACACATACGGGGTTCCAGTCACCACCACCAACTGCTCGAACAACTACGGCCCGTATCATTTTCCAGAAAAGCTGATACCCCTCACGATCGTGAACGCGCTGGACGGAAAACCGATCCCGGTTTATGGTGACGGACTCCAGATCCGCGACTGGCTCTATGTTCGTGATCACTGTCGGGGGATCGAGCGGGTACTCGAGAAAGGGCGCGTCGGCGAGACGTACAACCTCGGCGGAAACTCGGAGCGCAAGAATCTCGACGTCGTGAAGGCGATCTGCGCAAACATCAACAAGATCTTTGGAGGCGACGCAAAATTGCGCGAGCGCTTTCCCAAATGCCCGGCGGCGCTTGGCGGCGACACTGCCGAGCTAGTCTCATTCGTCAAGGATCGACCCGGGCACGACCGGCGCTACGCGATCGACGCGATGAAGGCGACACTCGAGACCGGCTACGGACCGTCCGAATCATTCGACACAGGGCTTCTGAAGACAATCAAATGGTACATCGCTAACGAGCCATGGTGGCGCGCGGTCATGGATGGGAGCTACCGAGATTGGGTCGAGCTTCACTACTCCACCCCGAAGCGGGCGGCGAAGTAGCTGGACACTGCGAAATCCGCGGCCGTCAGTTGTCGAAGCAGTCTGCAGCTCTTGGGTTGACAGGCATTTGCGTGCGCCCTACACTACCTCGCTTATGGCCAAAACCGATCTTGCTAGCGGGTCGCGGGCCGGACGCGATCCTGGGTCGCGCCGCTCATGGCTCTATTGGACAGTCGCTACAATAGTGTTGCTTGCCGGCTTCGCTGACCTGGCGCGCGGAGGAGAGACGATCGCCCCAATCCTGCTTGTTATCGGGTATTGCGTGCTCATACCGCTGGCCATTCTCAGGTGAGAGGACAGGCTCGGTTTCTGCACCGGGCGAGTAGCTCAGTTGGTTAGAGCGCCTGCCTTACACGCAGGATGTCGGGGGTTCGAGTCCCTCCTCGCCCATTTAATCGTCAAGGGACCCACGGATCGGGAGGTGGGGTAAGAATGTTTACCGATTTGGAGGTTATACCATTGAAGGCACGTCTACGCCATTCAGGCCTTGTTCTCGCCGCGATCGCTGCAACGGTGTCCGCGCCGCTGGTGGCGCAAAGCACCAAAACTGGCGAGCGGGTCATGATTCCAACACTTCAGAGCTCGGACAAGGAACTGGGGGTGCAGGCTGCGGAGGCAATCCGCAACCAGCTCCAGAAGCAGACCAATGTGCGCGACCTCGTCGTAGTCCCCAAGGCCGATATCGTCAACAGCTTGACCTCGTCGGGGTATTCGCCGACCGAGGCGCTTCCGGCTGGCGATGCCAAGGCTCTGGCGACGCTCGTCCGCGCTCCACAATATCTCGAAGGCTCCGTCACCAAGACGCCCACCGGATACAAGATTGACTCGCGCCTCATCATCTCGCGCGATATGACGAAGAGCCAGATCCTGCCGACGGCGCAGGGCAGCAAGCTGGACGACGCGGCCGGTCAGGTCGCCAAAGCGATCCAGGCTGCTCGCCGTCAGCTTCCCGCTGAGGAGCAGTGCCACAACAACGTGGCGCAGGGCAAGTATCAGGAAGCGATTGCGGCCGCACGCGGTGGCCTCGGCAGCTATCCGAACGCGAATATCGTCGCGGATTGCCTGGTCGAGGCATATACCAGTCTCAAGATGACGGATTCGGCGGCAGCGGTCGCCGAGCGTGTTCGTGCGAGCGATCCCCGCAACATACCGGCGTTGAGAAATCTTGCTGAGATTTATCGCTCGAGAAATGACACGACGAAGCGGCTCGAAGTGCTCAGCTCGCTGGCTGCAGCGGATCCGACCAACATCAGGCTCATTCAAGACGTCGTGAACGAGTACGCGCAGATGGGTCACGCCGCGCAGGCCATACCGCTGGTGCGCGATCTTCTGCAGAACAATCCCGGCGATCCGGCGCTGCTGAACCTCGCGTGGCTAGTCTATTTGAACGCCAAGGATTTCGAAGGGGCGGTCAACGTCGGCAATGAGATGATTCGTGTCGATACTGCCGCCGCGACAGCGGATTACTACTCGCGTCTCGCTGGCGCGTACACGGCATTGAATCAGCCGCAGAAGGCATCTGAGGCAGCGGCGCTTGGGGCCAGGAAATTCCCCAACGATCCGAACCTCCAGTTGTTCAGCGCTCAGGCCTTGTATAAGGCGGGTCAGCTTCAACAGGCATTGGACGCCGCGAAGAAGGCTGTCGCGGCAAATCCGAAGAACCCAACCGGGTACTTCCTGCTGGCGACGATTCAAAGCGCGCTCAACCAGAACGATGATCTCGCGAGCACACTACAGACCGCAAGGAATAACGGCGCGGATCCCAACAGTCTCGCGCAGATCGCTTTGAAGGCGGGAAGCGACGCCTACAAGGCAGCCACTGCATCGAAGGAGATCGCCGACTACCAGCGCGCGATCAGGTTCCTGCAGCTCTCCGACCAACTGCAGAGTTCGGTTGACGCCAAATTCTTGATTGGCGCAAGCGCGTTCTCCGTCGGACAGACGGCGACAAATTTGGCCAACGACAAGAAGAGCTGCGATCTTGCTCGGACTGCGCGTGACGCGTTCAACCTCGCATCGATGAATCTTCCGGCCGGTGGACAGAAGTATCCCACGGAGGCCGCTCAGCTCATGACGGCGATTCCGCAGTTCACGCCCGCGGTCGACAATGAGGTGAAGCGCTTCTGTAAGTGACCGACTCGGACTCCGTGGCCGGTCGGTGGGACAGCTCCTACCATGCGCCGGTCATGGTCGACGAGGTTGTGGCGTTGTTCGAGGGCGCCGACGAAATACTGGATTGCACCCTAGGCGGCGGCGGCCATACCGAGGCTCTGCTCGCCTCGGGCGCCTCGGTGGTAGCGATCGATCGCGACGAGGCGGCGATAGACGAAGCAAGAAAGCGGCTGGCGCTCTATGAAGCGTCTGGCCGCTTTCTCGCTTTGCGGGGCAATTTCGGCGAAATCGATCGAATTCCGGAGCTGAAAGAACGGACCTTCGACGCCATTCTGGCTGACCTCGGGGTTTCTTCACATCAGATCGACGCTGATGAACGAGGGTTCTCTTTTCGCCCTGGCGCGTTACTCGACATGAGGATGGACCGTCGCTCTACGAGTACCGCCGCCGATTTGCTCAACACCCTCGATGAAGCCGACCTATCCCAGATTTTTCGCGACTACGGAGACGAGCCCCGCGCCAAGAGATTCGCGCGTGAGATCGTGCGCCGGCGCGAGAGAAAACCAATGCGTGTGAGCGACGACTTTGTCGATGCCATTCGCGGCGCGTTTGGACCGCGAACCGGACCCGGGGATTTCGCGCGTCTGTTCCAGGCCGTGCGCATCGCCCTGAATGACGAGCTCGCATTACTCGAGAGAGCTCTGCCCTTGCTCCGTGACAGGTTGGAACCGCATGGAGTCCTCGCGGTGATTTCTTACCATTCTGGCGAAGACCGGCTGGTCAAGCACACAATGCGCGAATGGAGTCTCGCGTGCATCTGTCCGCCCAAGCAGCTGCTGTGCACTTGTCGTGGCAAAGCTCTCGGCACCCTTTTGACCAAGCGGGCCACTTCGGCGACTCCGGCCGAGACCGCTGTCAATCCGCGCTCTCGGAGCGCCAGACTCCGCGCATGGCGAAAAGCGGCGTAACACTCCGCGGCCGTAGCCTCCTTGCACTGATTCTCGGCGCTTTTGTCGTGGTTGCGCTGTCGATAGTGTGGAGACGCACCATCGGCATAAGCCAGGCGGAGCATCTCGCCGCGCTCGATGCCCGGCGCGTCGAGCTCGAGGGCGACCGCGCCCGGCTCGAGAGCGACATTCGCGATGCTTCCACCAGACAGACGCTGGGCGTAACTGTCGAGCGTCGTTTGGGGATGCACATCCCCACTGACAGGCAGGTTGTCATTTTACCACGAGCGCGGAATGAAACCCCCTAAACGGGTTGCGGTCGTCCACGCTTTTTTCATCCTCTTCGCGCTCGCGCTCGTAGTGCGAGCGGCGAAGGTGCAGGTAATCGACGGTAAGCAATGGGCAGCGCGCGCGACACGCCAACATTTCTTTGCGTCTCCTTTAGCCGCCCCGCGCGGCGAGATTCTCGATGCCGGTGGCAACACCCTCGTCGAGAGCCGCGAGATGACGCGGGTCGCTTTGGCGCTTCCCGAGGTGCGCGACACCGCTTTCGTGTTGAGAGCCCTTCACCGGGCGCGCGTCGACGTAGAGGCAGTCCACGCGGCGATCGCGCGCCGTCGGCGGTGGATCGAACTGCCGGGACTCTATTCGTCGGCCGATGTCGCATCGATCTCCAGGCTCAATGGGATTCACCTGACGCCGGTGCTGCAGCGTGTCTACGGACACTCGGGTGGGATCGAGCGAATCGTAGGAACACTGGACGGCCAAGGTAATCCGCTCGACGGCCTGGAGCTGGCGCTCGACGCGATCCTGCGTGGGGACTCCGGGAAGGTAAGGCTCGCGCGCGACAAGAGCGGGAGAGCGATCGATTCTCCCGATGGATGGACCGATCAGCCGAAAGCTGGCTCTACGGTCGTGCTGACCATCAACAACACGCTCCAGGACATCTGTTAGCGCGAGCTGTCGATCGCTGTCGACAGTCTCCACGCCGACGGCGGCGACATCGTCGTAATGAATCCGCACACCGGAGAAATTCTTGCCCTCGCGAGCAACAGGGTCGGACGAACCATGTTCTCGAACACGGCTGTAACGGAGCCGTTTGAGCCCGGGTCTACGCTGAAGCCATTCATTGCCGCCTCTTTGCTCGAGCGCGGGCGGGCGAGGCCGGGCGACGTCGTGAACACCCACGACGGAAAGCTCGAGCTCGATGGCCGGGTGATCACCGACATGCACAAGGCAGCATCACTTTCGCTCGCTGACGTCATCCGTTACTCGAGCAACGTCGGCATCGTCGAGTTCGGGCAACGACTGACGCCGCGTCAGAAATACGAAACCTTCCGCGATCTTGGATTCGGCACGCCAATCGGCGTCCCGCTGCCGGCCGAAGCAGCAGGAACCTTACGCGAGCCCAGGCAGTGGTCGAAGCAGACAAGCGCGTCGATCCTCATGGGTTACGAAATCGCCGTCACGCCGCTCCAGCTGGTTACAGCTTACGCCGCGATTGCAAACGGCGGAGAGTTACTCGAGCCACACCTTGTGAAGGAAGTCCGCGCCAGCGACGGTAAGGTCGTTTACCGCGCCGAGCCGCGCGCTGTGCGCCGCGTGATGTCGGGCGAAGTCGCCCGAACGGTCCAGCAGATGCTCCTCGCGGTAGTTCAGGAAGGAACCGCTACGAAGGCCGACCTCGCGACTTTCGACGTCGCCGGAAAGAGCGGCACCGCGCGGCGCACGACTCAAAACGCGGGTTACACCGCCGGGAACTACACGGCCAGTTTCGTCGGACTTTTCCCGGGGAACGATCCGCAATACGTGGTACTGGTCAAACTCGACAGCCCCAAGGGTCGGCACTACGCCGGTGGAGACATTGCCGCGCCGGTAACACAAATCGTATTGCGCGCAGCGCTCGCGGCGCGCGACGCTGCCCTCGATCGCGAAGGACTCGCCGCGTCGGAGAAGTCTGCTGGCCCGGAGCCAGTTCGCGATGGAGCCCACACCCGAAAGGCGCTTTCAGGACGCGATAGTCAATTTGACCCGAGCGGTAATCTCGGTCACCGCGACTCGGACGAAGGTACTGCCTCCTACGTCGTGGAGCTGCCTTCAGCGCCACGATCGGCCCCGGTAGCGATTGCGCCACGACCAGTTCCAGACGTGCGTGGACTGTCTGTGCGAGAGGCCGTGCGTGCTCTTCACGGGGCCGGCTTTCGGGTCCGCCTGCTTGGCACATTGTCAGCGGGCACGTTGCCTGCCGCCGGAACAATCGCTGCGCCGGGCACGATCGTTCAACTGAGTCATCCGCTCCAATGAGAGTGAAGGTTGAGGCTATCAAGACCGCGCTGGCCGAGCGCGGCTTGTTGGTGGGTGCACGCGGTGAGATGCCGCAGGAAATCACTGGGATATCCGATGACAGTCGAAAAGTTGATCGCGGCCACCTCTTCATCGCGGTTCGGGGGTCGAGCAGCGACGGCCACGATTTTCTCGACGCGGCGGCGCAGCGCGGAGCTGCGATTGCGATCGTTGAAGATCCTGTCCGAACCGGACTTCCTTCGCTCGTGGTGCGCGAAGGCAGACGCGCGGCGGCGCTCGCCGCGGCGACCGCGTATGGAAATCCGGCCCGTGAACTGACGTTGGTGGGGGTCACCGGCACCAACGGCAAGACGACGACGACTTCCATCATGCGACATCTCTTCGATGACGCCGAAGGATCGAGCGCCTCGATCGGAACGCTCGGCGTTCTCATCGGCAGCGACGGCGATGTCTTTCCCGGAGGTGGGGGGCTCACGACTCCCGGACCGGTGGAGCTGCAACGAATTCTCAGCGAGCTGGTTGGCCTTGGCGTGAACACGGTCGCCATGGAAGTCTCGTCGCACAGCCTCGACCAGAGGCGCGTCGACGGTCTCGAGTTCGATGTGGTCGTTTTTACCAACCTGACGCGCGATCATCTCGACTATCATGGAACGATGGAAAATTACCTGCGGGCCAAGACGCGCTTGCTGGATTACGTGAAACCTGACGGGACGACCGTCGTCAACGCCGATGCCACGGAGTGGAAAGCGCTGGAGTCACGCTCGCGTACGCTGACTTTCGCTGTGCGCGCGTCCGCCGACGTCCGCGCGGAGGAAGTGCGATTCACTCCGAATGGAAGCGAATGGCGGCTCGTGACCTCAGGTGGCACTGTCACCGTTTCGTTGCCACTGATCGGAGACGTCAACGTGGAGAACGCACTCGCGGCAGCGGCTACCGCGATCGCGCTCGGGCGATCACCGCAGGGGATTGCCGATCGCCTGCAAACCGTGCCGCAAGTCGCTGGCAGACTCGAGATCATCTCGACCGATCCCCCAGTGCTGAGAGACTACGCGCACACCCCCGACGCGCTGGAGCGAAGCCTCAGCACGGCTCGGGCCTTTACGAAAGGGAAGCTCATCGTCGTCTTTGGATGCGGCGGTGACCGCGACAAGGGAAAGCGGCCATTGATGGGCGCGATTGCGGAGCGTGGCGCGGACTACGCCATCGTCACGAGCGACAATCCACGGACCGAAGATCCGGATGCCATTATCGACGACATCGAGACCGGAATGCGCGGGCGAAATCACGAGCGCGTCACCGAGAGACTCAGCGCCATACGGCGCGCGATCGACCTCGCCGCGGAGGAAGACATCGTACTGCTCGCGGGCAAGGGACATGAGACGTATCAGATCCGCGGAACCGCGTCGTATCCGTTCGACGAGAAGGAGATTGTGAGAGAGCTGACAGGGAGCCACGCTTGAGTACGGGCTTCTGGACTCTCGATCGCATCGCTGCAGCACTGGACACGGAAGCAGTTGGGAAGCTTCCTCGTGGGGCCACTTCAGTCACCGCCATAACGACGGACACGCGTAAGATCGCGAAGGGGAACGTATTCGTCGCGTTGCGCGGTGAGCGTTTCGATGGCCACGACTACCTGCGCGATGCGGTTCGAGACGGAGCGTCCGCGTTAGTCGTTTCCAGGGTGCCAAAGCTCAATACGCTTGGCGTGCCGATCTACGAAGTGCGCGACACGCTGGTAGCACTGGGTGCGCTCGGCAAGTATTGGCGTCGCGCGTGGGGTAAAACAATCATCGGGGTTGCGGGGAGCAACGGCAAGACGAGCACAAAGGATCTGCTGAGGGCAGCGTTGAGCCGCACGTATGCCGTGCACGCGACGACTGGAAACCTGAACAACCGAATTGGCGTGCCGCTCTCGCTCCTTTCACTTCCGCCAGAAGCGGAGGTCGCCGTGATCGAGCTCGGGACGAGTCTGCCTGGCGAGGTGGCAATACTGCGCGAAATCGCACAGCCGGACATCGCGGTCGTCACTTCCGTTGCCGAGGAACACCTGGAAGGCCTCGGCGACATTGCTGGTGTTTTGCGCGAGGAGGCTGCCGCTTACGAAGGCGTCGATGTAGCAATTGCACCCTCGGCGCAACCCGAGATCGCCGAGGCCGCTCGCAAGAGCGCCAAACGGGTGATCGTCGCCGGTCTCGACGACGGCGCCGATCTGAAGCCAGCTCGGTGGGAGATTGGACCGGACGGACTCGGCCTGATCGAGATCGATGGCGTAACCGTGCGTCCGCCGGTTCGCGGTCTTCACAATCTGAGAAACGCGATGCTCGCACTCGCCGTTGCCCGTGAGTGTGGCGTCAGCTACGAGGACGCAGCGGCAGGAATCGCGGCGATGCCGCAACCAAAGATGCGGTCAGCGTGGGAACAGGTCGGTGATGTCACGCTCATCAACGACGCCTACAACGCTAATCCCGGGTCGACGCGAGCCGCGATCGAGTTCCTGAAGGGCACAGGTAGCGGACGGCAGAGGGTAATCGTCCTTGGTACGATGCGAGAGCTGGGAGCGGCGTCCGAGCAGTGTCACGCCGACATAGCGGGTCTCGCGTTGGCGTCTGGTGCTGACATCGTTGCCGGGATCGGCGAGTTCGCGCCGGCGCTGGAGAAGCAAAAGGAGCGCGGGCGCGTGATCACAGCGTCGGATGTTGATGAACTGTGGCCGCGGCTCCAGGCAAAGCTGCAGCGCAATGCGATCATCCTTCTCAAGGCGTCACGTGGTGTGCAGCTCGAGCGTCTCGTTCCACATCTAACAACCTGGGCCACCGCATAGTGCTGAACTATCTGCTCGTTCCATTCGTAGGATTGCCGCATTTCGGGTTTCTGCGACTGTTTCAGTGGATAACCTTTCGCGCGGCCGGCGCGGCGGTGAGCGCAATCCTTCTGACGTGGATCGTCGGCCCCGGCATCATGCGCCGGCTGCGGCGGATGCGACTTCACCAGGTGATCCGCGAAGGCACTCCTGACGCGCATCAGCAGAAGGGAAGGACACCCACCATGGGCGGCCTGATCATTCTTGGCGCGACACTAATCAGCACGCTGCTGTGGGCGCGCCTCGACAATCGTTACGTGCTGATCGCGATGATCTCGATGGGATGGATGGGCGCGATCGGTTTCTGGGACGATTTTCTCAAACTCAAACAGAAGCTCGCCGGAAAGAAGAACACGGGCCTGGTGGAGAGCTACAAGCTTGCGGGCCAGGTGACGCTTGGTTTTGCGGTTGGCTATTACCTGTGGAAGCATCCGCTCTCGACGCTTCCCGGTGCGTCGACCACGCTGCCATTCTACAAATACATTCTGATCGTCCCGCTCACCGCGGGACTCGGTTGGCTCTACGTGCTGTTCGTGACCTTCGTGATGACAGGTACCAGTAACGCCGTGAACGTCACCGATGGTCTCGACGGTTTGGCGGCCGGTCTCACGGCGATTGCGGCGCTCACTTTTGCGTTCTATGCGTACGTCGTCGGCCGCGTGGACGCGAGTCAGTACCTCCACATTTACTTTCTGCGCGGATCCGGAGAGCTGACGGTGTTCTGCGCCGCGCTCATGGGTGCGTGCATTGGTTTTCTCTGGTACAACACCCATCCAGCCGAAGTCTTCATGGGCGATACCGGTTCGCTCGCGCTCGGCGGCGCACTGGCGTCGGTGGCCATCCTCCTCAAGTCGGAATTTCTACTCCTCCTCGTCGGTGCTGTCTTCGTTGCCGAGATGATGTCGGTGATCATTCAACGCTTCGTCTTCAAGTACCGGAAGCGACGATACGGAATCGAGTACGCCCGTGAGCACCGAGTGTTCAAGCGAGCGCCGTTGCACCACCACTTCGAGGTCAAGGGCTGGGACGAGGCGCAGGTGGTTGTCCGGTTCTGGATACTCGGAGTGCTGTCCGCCTTCATCGCGCTGAGCACGCTGAAGCTGCGATGACTCCGCGCGATCTCGTGCCGCGCGAAGGGGGAGCCGAGATCGCGGTCATAGGTCTCGCGAGGAGCGGCCGCGCGGTCGCGATGCTCCTGCGAAAGCACGGATACAACGTCTATGCGTCCGACGTCGTGTCATCGCCGGCGACAGGGAAATGCGCCGAAGAACTGCGCGCGGCGGGGATTGTAGTCGACATCGGACGCCACGACCTGGAGCGTCTCGCGCGCGCGGCACTGGTCGTCACAAGTCCGGGTGTTCCCCCTTCGGCGCGCCCGCTCGCCTTTGCGAGAGAGAAGGGAATCCCGATCGCGAGCGAGGTCGAGGTCGCGCTCAACTTTCTCGACGGACCGCGCATTATCGCAGTCACCGGAACCAACGGCAAGACGACCACGACCGCGCTCATCGCGCACCTACTCCGCGGACTCGACATCGAAGCCGTCGAAGCTGGAAACATCGGCACGCCGCTCTCCGAGGTAGCGGAGCGCGCGCAGCAGCCGAAGTGGATATCGCTCGAGATGTCGTCGTTCCAGCTGCACGACACGCCAAGCCTCAAGCCGCTCGTCGGCGTTCTGACGAACCTCAGTCCGGATCACCTCGACCGGTATTCGACGGTCGAAGAGTATTACTCCGACAAGGCGCGCTTGTTTGCAAACGCCGACGGCGACTCGGTGTGGGTCATCAATCACGACGACGAAGCTGTGGCCCGCATGGTCCGCGACATCGCCGGACACAAGTACGAATTCTCCGTCTCGAGAGAAGCCGAAGCCTACGTCGACGCGCGGACCGATCAGCTCGTGGTGCTGGGAGCTCCGCTCCTCGAACGCAAGGATCTCCCCCTGCTCGGCCAACACAACGTCGCGAATGCGCTGGCCGCGTCGCTCGCCGTGATGGCGGCGGACCGCTCGCACCAGACGCAGAAAGCGCGGATGGGAATGGCAAAGGCGCTCAGGACTTTTCGATCGCTTCCGCACCGGCTCGAGCTCGTCGGCGAATTTGGTGGCGTGCAGTGGATCAACGATTCCAAGGCTACCAACGTCAGCTCGGCAGCCGTCGCAATTGACGGAATGGAGCGGCCAACCGTCCTGCTGCTCGGGGGGAGGCACAAAGGGGAGGCCTATACGCCGCTGGCAGACGCGGTGCGGAGAAAAGTGAAACGAGTCATCGCGTACGGCGAGGCAGCGCCCATCATTGCGACCGACCTTCGTCCGGTCGTTGACGTCGTTCGGCTTGGATCCGACTTCGAAGAAGTGATGCAGGCCGCCCGCGCCGCAGCGCACGCCGGTGAGGCGGTGCTTCTGTCGCCGGCCTGTTCCAGCTACGACATGTTTTCGAACTATGAGGAACGAGGCGAGCGTTTCCGGACGCTCGCGGCAAAGGAAGCGTAAATGGAAGCATCGGCGCAGCTCGCACACCGCTGGCAAATGGGCCTCGAGGCACGCGCCCTACTGATCCTCACCGCCATCCTGTTGGCGTTCGGGCTCGCGACCGTATACAGCGCGAGTGCGATCGTGGAGATGCAGGCCGGGTACGGGCACGCGCACCTCCTGGTGCGACAGCTAATCGGGATGGCTGTTGGTGTCGTGCTCTTTGCCATTGCCGCGAAGGTGGATGCTGAAATCTGGGAAAGATGGGCGTGGCCAGTCATGATCATCTCGCTCGCACTCCTCGCGATCGTGATCCTGCCTTTTACGGCAACGATTGCTCCGCGCGTCCATGGCTCGCGGCGCTATCTCTTCGGCGCTTCTCTGCAGCCCTCCGAACTGGCCAAGCTTGCCGTAATCGTCTGGACTTCCATGCTCGTGATAAAGAAGGGACCGGCGCTGAGGCGGCTCACTAAGGGCCTGCTCCCGTTCGTAGTGGTAATCGCATCGCTCGACGTTCTGGCGATGCTCGAGCCCGACTTGTCGACGGCTATGATGTTCACCCTGGTGATGGGAATCATTCTCTTCGCCGGTGGAGTGCGCATTGGTCATTTTGTCGCGCTAGGCATGTTGCTCATCCCGCTGCTTTACGTGAAGATCGAGCGTCTCAGTTACGTTCTTTTGCGAATGACCGCCTTCTTCGATCCCGGCGCTGCGCCGCTGGAAGGGAGCTATCAGCTTCGCCAATCATTGATCGCGGTTGGGTCTGGTCAGATATTTGGCGTCGGGTTTGGAAGCGGGCGCCAGCAATATGGCTTCCTGCCCTTCGGTTATGACGATTTCATAGCCGGCCACATTGGGGAAGAGTGGGGCTTCGTCGGACTCGCGCTACTGGTGCTGGCGTTCGCGGGCTACGCGGTGCTCGGCTTCCGAATCGCGAGAAAGGCGCGGACGCCGTTTCTCCAGCTCGTCGCTGTCGGGATCACAGTGACAACGGTGCTGACCGCGTATCTTCATATCGGAGTAGCAACCGGATTGCTTCCTACCACCGGCTTGACGCTACCATTTATCTCCTATGGCCGCTCTAACCTGGTTCTCTCGCTCGTCATGACCGGAATCCTTGTCAACATTGGCAGCGTTCGTGAAAAAGTATTTGCCAGAGAGGCCACTGACCCTCTTCCTCTTCGCGCGCTTCCCGCACGATGAGGGTCATCTTCGCTGGCGGCGGAACGGGTGGACACCTCTACCCGGGGCTCGCGATCGCGCGCGCGCTGAAAAAAGCGGACCCGCGAGTTGAGCCATTTTTCATTGGTGCAAAGCGCGGCGTCGAACGCGATGTGCTTCCACAGGTCGGGTACGCTTTCGAGCTGCTCGATCTCCATCCGCTGTATCGATCTCGTCCCTGGCAGAACTGGAAGACGATACGCGGCGCAATGAGCGCCTGGCGCCGAATTGCCGGCGAAGTTCGAAGCGAGCCACCGGCATGCGTAGTTGGCACGGGTGGTTATGCTTCCGGCCTCACTCTCGCTTACGCCGCTGCTCATCGGATACCATTCGTGCTCCAGGAGCAGAATACGTTTCCCGGCCTGACGGACCGCTTCTTTAGCCGTTTTGCCGCACAGATACATCTCGGATTCCCCGAAGCGCGTCGTCATATCGCTCCGTCGAAGGAGACCGCGGTGTTCGACTCAGGGAATCCGATTGAGCCGCCACCGCCTGACGCTTTCGAAAAAGCCGCGGGGCGCGCCAAATGGGGATTTCCAACATCGGCCGGTGCGGGACGTGTAATGCTGGTGTATGGTGGAAGTCAGGGATCTCAAGCTGTGAACGACGTTGTAGCGGCGTGGATCGACAAGGGACTTCCGAGCGACCTCTTCGTGATCTGGGCAACGGGCAAAGCGAACTACGACAAGCTTGCGCACTACGGCAACACTCGCGTGAAGGTGCGAGCATACATCGCCCCGATCTCCGAGGCCTATCGCGCGGCGGATTTTGCGCTGTCGCGTGCTGGAGCGATGGCGACCGCGGAGCTCTGTGCCTGGGGAATTCCCGCCATCGTCGTCCCGCTTCCCACCGCCGCGGCAGACCATCAGACAGCGAACGCCAAAGCTCTCGACGCCGCCGGCGCGGCCGAGATGATCAGGCAATCGGAGCTGAACGTGGCTACTCTGTCTCGCGCGGTCGAGTCGTTGCTTTCGGATCCGGGCAAGCTCTCGGCTATGCGCGCAAAGGCCCTCGAGCGCGCGCGGCCGACGGCCGCGGCCGACATCGCCGTGCACATACTCGATCTCGTGGAGCGCGAGCAGACGCCGCGCTGACGAAAGCCCAGCGCCGCTTCGCAACGTCCGTGTCTGCCTTCGACAACTCCGACCGACGACCCATCCACTTCGTCGGCATTGCAGGTGCCGGCATGCGCGCGCTAGCCGAGCTGCTGGCGAAGCGCGGTGTCGCGATCACTGGCTGCGATGCGAATCCGGGCGCGATCGACGATCTACAAGCGCTGGGAATCGCGGTCACGCGCGGTCACAGCCCTGACCACGTCAAGGGCGCTCGTGAGCTGGTAGTCACGTCGGCGATGCCAAAGAACCACCCCGAGCTCGCGTGGGCGCGCGAGCTCGGAATTCCGATCACGCGCCGGGCAGAGGCACTCGCTCGCGCCGTCGACGGTGGACGCCTCGCTGGGATCGCTGGCACGCACGGCAAGACGACCACGACGGTGATGACTACGTCCGCTCTTTCCGCCGCCGGTCTCAAGCCGACGGGAATTGCCGGCGGACGCGTGGCCGTTTGGAATGGGAATCTGCGCTACCAGGGTGACGAGCTATTCGTTGTAGAGGCGGACGAATACGACCGTTCTTTCCTGACTTTGTCGCCGAACGTTGCGGTCGTCACCAACATCGAAGCCGATCATCTCGATATTTACCATGACCTCGAAGACATCAAGGCGACTTTCTCGCGCTTCGTGGCTGGTGCGGCGGCGATAGTGCTGTGCGATGACGATGCGGGCGCGAGCACCCTCTCGCTTCCGGCGAGCGCTGAAATCATTCGTTACGGGCTCACGTCGCTTAACGCGCGACTGGTGGGTCGCGACATTAGCTCGGAGGGGCACACGACCAGATTCTTGGTCAGCTACGACGGCGCAGTTCTGGGGGATGTCGAGCTACGAGTGCCGGGCAAGCACAACGTTCAGAATGCCCTGGCAGCGATCGGCGTGGGAATCGCGCTCGGGGTCTCACTCGACGCGATGCGTCCGGGACTTCTTGAATTTGGCGGAGTGGACCGTCGCTTCCAGCGTCTTTGCGATGTTGGAGGCGTGACGATAATCGATGACTACGCGCACCATCCGACCGAGATCGCCGCGACGCTGCAGGCGGCGCATGCGTCATATCCGGGGCGACGAATCGTCGTCGCGTTCCAGCCCCATCTCTTCTCGCGCACGCGCGATTTTTCCGCGGCGTTTGGTGAAGCCCTGTCGGCAGCCGACAGCGTGTTTCTGGCCGACATATATCCGGCGCGTGAGGAGCCCATTCCTGGAGTCAGCTCGGAGATGATCGCCTCGCCGATGCAACGCAATGGACACCCGGTAATCTGGCAAGGGGCCCGCTCGGACCTCGCCGATGCGTTGGCCGAGTACGTCCGGGCAGGCGATGTGGTGATCACTATCGGCGCGGGGGACATCACCCTGACCGGACCAGAGTTAGAGCAGCGGCTCGCGGCGCGCTCCCAATGACGGCGCACTCAGAATGATCTCCGCCGAGAGACTCAGAAAACCGGGCTGGAAGCTTCTTGGCGCCCTTTTTCTCGTCGGTGTCATCATGGCCGCCGCCTGGGGTACGCGCGCGGCCGCGCGACAGATGGCGTTTTTCCGCGTCCGCAGCGTCGAGATCAGGGGAACGCATTATCTCCAGCCAAGTGAGATCGTCGGGCGGCTGAAGATCGACACTCTCGCGTCGTTGTGGGACGATCTCGAGCCGTACCGAGAGCGCGTCCGTGATCATCCTCAGGTTTCGGATGTAAGGATATCCCGACGAATGCCGGGTACGTTAGTCGTGACTATCGAGGAGAACATGCCAGTCGCGCTGGTTCAGACTCCCGCCGGACTTCTCCCTTATGACTCGCTCGGCAAGCAGCTGCCAATCGATCCCGCGCGGACGAATCTCGACCTGCCGATTGTTGCGACTCCCGATCCCGTTCTTCTTAAGCTCGTCGGAGCGATCCGTGCAACGGAGCCGCGGCTGTTCGTGCGCATAGAAGACGTGAGACGAAATGGCAGAGACGAAATTCTCATTACGCTCTCGCGTGGCTCTGGTGCGACCGGCGTTGGCGCCGGCGCGGCGTCACCAGATAATCGATCACCGGAAGATCGAACGTTGCGAGTGCGCGTGCCCGTAGGACTGTCAGTCGACCGGTTGGCCGATATCTTTCCCGTTGAAACCGATCTCGCTCGGCGACAGCTACACGTTGGTGAGCTCGATTTACGTTATCGCGATCAGGTCATCGCAAGGGTTCAATGAATCCCGAACGCATCATCGCTGGTCTGGACATCGGCTCCTCGAAGACGACTGCCGTAATCGCGCAGGCCGTAGGCGCAGGCGCCGGGAAGGGCGCTCCATCGCTTAGAGTTCTTGGCGTTGGCCAGGCGCGAACAACCGGATTGCGTCGCGGCGTCGTCTCCGACATCGAGGAGACGACACGCTCGATCAAGAAGGCCGTTGAGGATGCGGAGCGGATGGCGGGAACGAAAATCGATACGATCTACGCGGGAATCGCCGGTGAGCACGTCCGCGCGATGATCAGCAAAGGAATCGTTGCGGTGAACGGTGACGAGATTTCAAAAGCTGATGTCGATCGCGCGAACGATGTCGCTCGTGCTCAGCCAGTTCCGCACGACAGGGAGCTGCTGCACGCGATACCGCAGGAGTACTCAGTCGACAAGAACCAGGGCATCCGGGATCCAATCGGCATGATCGGCACGCGGCTCGAGACCGAGATGTATCTGGTGACGATTGGGGCCTCCCCGGCGATGAATCTCCGCAAATCAGTCGAGAAAGCTGGCTATCACGTGCGCGAGCTCGTGCTCGAGCCGCTGGCGAGCGCCCTGAGTGTCCTTACTGAGGACGAGAAGGAGCTCGGAGTAGCTCTCGTCGAAATGGGAGCCGGCACTACCGACATCGCGGTCTTCCACGAGGGAAAGATCCGACACCTCGGCACGGTCAACTATGGCGGGAACAACGTCACCAGCGACATCGTCCAGGGCATCGGCGTAACGCAGGCCGATGCGGAGCGACTCAAGGAGAGGTACGGCTGCGCCTACGAGCCACTCGTCGATCCGCAGGACATCATCCAGCTCCCGAGTACGGTCGCGCAGGGCGAGCGCCATATTCCGCGCGAGGTTCTCGCGCACATCATCCACCAACGGATGGACGAGATCTTCAATCTCGTGCTCAACGAGATACAGCGCGCCGGGTTTGCGCAGCGACTCAACGGCGGCGTCGTGATCGCGGGTGGAGCGGCAGCGATGCAGGGTGTGGGTGAGCTCGCGGCGGACGTGTTCGGAACCGGAGTGCGGATCGGATCGCCGGCGGACAGTATCGGGGGTCTCAGCGATTCCGTGGACGCGCCGCGCTTCGCGACGGTGGTTGGTCTCGCGCTTTATGGCGCACACCGCTCCGCCGCTGGCTTCGCGCCGAGCGGCAGACACCGCGCTCTAGCCGGGGCGGGCGTCGATCGGTTCACCAGGCGTATCAAGTCCTGGCTCGAGGATTTCTTCTAGGGATCGGTCGGGCGGTGGGAAGCGGGAAGCGGTTTCGAAGGAAGTAGCCGACTTCAGGCGAGTACGGACACGATGCTCGCCCAGACGTGCAATTCGCAGCGCGACACTTCGCGCACTATGAGAAAATCATAAAAGTGTGGACGGGAAAGGGCGTGTGGATAACTCGCTTGACACCCCTTGTACTTTTTTTCACCCCCGTTCGTCTTTGGCTATGGTACGAATCGACTAACGGTCTTATACTAGCCCGAGATTTTTTTCCACAAATCCCGAAGTGCCGGAGTTTCCCACCCGATGATATTCGAATTCGAGGAGAGCCAGTCACAAGCCGCCCGCATGAAAGTCGTGGGCGTCGGTGGCGGGGGCGGAAACGCCGTCAATCGCATGATCGAGGAGCACCTTGAGGGTGTCGAGTTCATCTCGGTCAACACCGATGCCCAGGCCCTCCTCAACTCCAAGTCAGACGTCAAAATCCAGATAGGTAAGAAGCTAACTCGCGGTCTGGGTGCTGGCGCGCGGCCGGAGATCGGGAAGCAGGCCATCGACGAGAACAGGGAAGAAGTCGCGCGTGCGATGCACAACGCCGACCTCGTCTTCGTGACCTGCGGCATGGGTGGCGGAACTGGAACGGGCGCCGCACCCGTCCTTTGCGAGCTCGCTCGCGAAGCTGGTGCCCTGACAGTCGGAATCGTCACCAAGCCGTTCCTGTTCGAAGGCCGCAAGCGCATGCGCCAGGCCGAGCTTGGCATCGCGGAAATGAGAAAGAACGTCGACACGATGATCGTCGTGCCAAACGAGCGTCTCCTGGCTGTCGTCGGCAAGGGAATTCCGTTCCAGGATGCGCTCAAGAAGGCCGACGAGGTCCTGCTTCACGCCACCCAGGGAATTTCATCGCTGATCAGCGTCACCGGCCTCGTGAACGTCGATTTCGCAGATGTTCGCACCGTCATGCAGGAAGGTGGATCTGCTCTCATGGGAACGGGTATAGGTCGCGGTGAGAATCGCGCCATCGAAGCCGCGCAACAGGCTATTGCCAGCCCTCTCCTCGACAACGTCTCGGTTTCGGGGGCCACGGGCGTGCTGGTCAACATCACTGGCGGTGCCGACCTGACGCTTGGCGAAGTTCATCAGATCAACGAGATCATCCACGACGCCGTCGGGGAAGACGCCGAGATCATTTTCGGCGCAGTCCACGAGCCGGCGATGCAGGGCGAGATCAGAGTAACCGTGATCGCGACAGGCTTCGATCGCCCTCAGTCGGTCTCTACTCACCCGGCCAGCGTGATTGCGACGCCGTCGCCGATTGTGCGCGGATCCCCGGTGATTCCGCTTCGTCCGCCCCGTGGAAATGGAGCGACGAGGAACCCGATCGAGCTCCCAAGACGGAATACTCCGACGAGCAATCCAGTGGTGACTCCCGAGAAGGATCGATCGTCTCCTGAACAGGATCTGAGTGACATGGAGATCCCGACGTTCATTCGGAGACAGATGGATTGAAGCGGGTCAGCGTGAGGCCAGTGAGTTATGCAGTCGTGGCGATCCTAGCAGTGGTCGCCATTTGGCTTACCCCGAGTCTCGAAAAGAAGCAGGTTTTCCCGATGGAGCCAGTCGTCGTCACTCGACCTGGCATCGAGCCCGCGGACTTCATGCTCTCGCCGCTCGTCGTCGAAGCGTCCAACACCGAGCTGGTGGACACCCTGGCCATTGCCGGTGTCATCCACTCCAGTCTCTACAACGCGCTCAATGAGAGCGGCGTCGGAGTTCTTCCGCCTTCGGCCCGCCATCAGCTTGCGTGGTCACTCGCCGACATCTTCGAGTACAAGGTCGACATGAGCCGCGACCTGATGCAGGGCGACAAGTTTCACATCCTCGTCGAGCGGCTGCAGAAGCCCAATGGCGCGATCATCGTCAACAAGATCCTCGGCGCCAGACTCGGTCTTGCCAACGGCCACAACCCGCTCGAGGCGATTCACTTTGACAGCCCGGCGGCAGTAACAAGTACCGGTGCCGGCAACGGACAGTATTATGACGCGAGCGGACTCTCGCTAAGGGCAGCGTTCCTTCGCGCGCCTGTGACGTTCCGCCGTATCAGCAGCGTCTTCGGTCTGCGCAAGCATCCGCTCTTTGGGCAGTGGCGCAATCACACCGGAACGGATTACGCAGCGGCGATGGGGACACCCGTCCGCGCGATCGGCGACGGAGTTGTAATCTTCGCTGGGGTCAAAGGTGGCTACGGCAACATGATCGACATCAGGCACCGCAACGGCATGGTGAGCCGCTACGGCCATATGCGGAATTTCGCTACCGGTATGCATCCCGGAACTCGTGTTGCAATGGGATCGACCATCGGCTACGTCGGCATGACGGGATGGGCGACTGGCCCGCACCTCCACTTCGAGATCCGCGTCGACGGCGTCGCGCACGACCCGAAGCTGGCGCTGCAGAGCAGGAGCGGCGAGCCAATCCCCGCCAATGAGCGCGCGCTCTTCCAGAAGATGAGAGCCCAGACCATGGCGAGTCTCACCGACGTTCATCTCGCGAACGTAGCGGAGTAGCGCCGACCGAAGCTGTCAGAGCTTATCTTGAACCCGGACCGGATGTCCGGGTTTTTTATTTTGAGACCCGGACTCGATGCCCGGGTTTTTTTGGCCCCAATCAGAGCAAGACTCAATGCCAAGCAGGATTCTCCGCCGCGCGGGTGACGTTCCGACCCGGTCGCTGTGGACCAAAATAAAGGACATCGCGCTCACCGACGTCACCGCGATCGCGCGCGCCGGTACGATTCAGGGCTCGCTCGAGAAGCTGGAGGAGGTGCTGCTCGAGGCCGACTTCGGCGTTCCAACAACTATGCGCCTCGTGGCCGAGATCGAAGGCCAGGCGCGCCGCGGATTCATCAAGACCCAGGAGCAGTTTCTCGACGCTCTGCAAAAGGGAATCGAGACCTCGCTGCGATCGGGCAACAGCGATCCTCGCATCGTTCGCGCGAATTCAGGACCGACGGTGGTCCTCGTGATTGGCGTGAACGGCGCTGGAAAGACCACGTTCATCGGGAAATTCTCCGACTTTCTCAAGGCGAATAAGATGTCGGTGCTGATCGGAGCAGCCGACACTTTCCGCGCCGGGGCAATCGACCAGCTGCGAGCGTGGGCGCAGCGTACGGGCGCCGATTTCGTCGGTGGCAACCCCGGCACTGATCCGGCGTCAGTCGCATTCGACGCAGTCGATGCTGGCATTGGTCGAGCCAAGGATGTCGTCGTCGTCGACACGGCCGGACGCCTTCACACGAGCGGATCGCTGATGGAAGAGATGAAAAAAATCGACCGTGTGATCGGCAAGCGACTTCCGGGCGCACCGCACGAGACGCTGCTCGTACTCGACGGCACGATCGGACAGAACGCGGTCGCACAGGCCAAGACTTTCTCGGACGCGATTCCAATCACCGGGCTTGTCGTCACGAAAATGGACGGCACCGCGAAAGGTGGAATCGTCCTCGCCGTGCACGAAGCGCTCAACGTCCCGGTGAAGTTTATCGGCATCGGAGAGAAGGCTTCGGATCTCGAAGCTTTCGACCCAAAGCTGTTCGCGCGCGAAGTTCTCGAGGCGTAGATGGCTGCGCGAACGGAAACGCGCAGCGGCAAAGTTTACCTCGACATGCCCGTCAACTACCTGAAGGGCGTCGGACCGGTACGGGCGGAATCATTGCGCCGGCTTGGAATAGTCACCGCGCGCGATCTCCTCTTCCACATCCCGCATCGCTACGAGGATGCCAGCACCATCGATCCCATCGCGTCTCTCGAGCCGGGTATGGACGGAACGATCATCGGCAAGGTGATCTCGAAGGGGATCATTCCCACTCGCCGCGGGCTGCGGATCTTCCAGGCGGTTCTGAAGGACGAGACGGGGATGATCGAGGCTTCGTGGCCGGGCCAGCCCTTCCTCGACCGCACTATCGAAAAAGGCGACGTCATGCTCCTTACCGGGCCGGTGCGCTTCTTCCACGGCCGCCAGCTCCAGCCGCGTGAGTATATCCAGCTCGGCTCCGACGACGATGATGTCAAAGCCGGGAAGGTGCTGGCGGTCTATCCAGCGACAGAGGGCCTTTCCTTCAAGGTGATTCGCGGAATCATCGATGCGCACCTCGACGAGCTCCTTCCCCTTCTCAAGGAATATCTGCCGGACGACGTGCTTCGCGGCGCCGACCTGCCAGCTCTGCGCGATGCGATCCGGATGGTTCACCGACCGCAGACAATTTCCGACGGAGCACGCGGCAGGGATCGACTTGCGTTCGAAGAGCTCCTCTTCGTCCACATCCTTCATCGGCGCGCCAATGCTCTCAAGCGCGAGCGACGCAGCGGAATAGCGTTCGAGAACCGCCGGGTGCTGACCAGCGCGCTCAAGAAGGTGCTGCCCTTTACGCTCACTCACGCGCAGAGCGTGGCGGTGCGGGAGATCGTCGCCGACATGGCAAGCGACCGCAAGATGCACCGCTTGCTGCAAGGCGACGTAGGGAGCGGCAAGACCGTCGTCGCGCTCTTCGCCGCGCTCCTCGCGATGGAGAACGGATTCCAGGCGGCGATCATGGCACCCACGGAGCTGCTGGCCGAGCAGCACGCCAGAACTTTCACGAAGCTGCTTGAGTCGCTTGGGATCCAGCCCGTTCTCGTCACTGGCAGCCTCAAATCGGCGGCCCGAAAAGCCGCCGCGGAAAAACTTGCGCGCAGCGAGCCGCTGCTCGTCGTCGGCACGCACGCGCTTCTACAGGAGACGGCGGTCTTTGGACGCCTCGGCTTCGTCACCATCGACGAGCAGCATCGCTTCGGCGTCGAGCAGCGCGCGACGATTTCCGCGAAGGGCGAGTCACCCGATATTCTTTTGATGAGCGCTACTCCAATACCCCGATCACTCGCGCTCACCGTCTACGGCGATCTCGACGTGAGCACACTGGACGAGCGACCAGCCGGTCGACAGCCCGTGACGACTGTGCTGCGTCCCGAAGCGGCGCGGGATCGAGTGCTCCAGTTCGTGGCGAGCGAGACGGAGAAGGGTCGCCAGGCCTATGTGGTCTACCCGGTAATCGAAGAGTCGGAAAAGACGGACCTCAAGGCGGCGACCACTATGTACGAGCAGCTATCGGCGGGCCCTTTCGCCGGCCGAGTCGTCGCGCTGATTCATGGGCGCGTTCCGGCCAATGAGCGTGAGATCGTCATGCGCGCCTTTCGTGACGGCAAGATCGATGTGCTGGTTTCGACGACCGTGATCGAAGTCGGAATCGACGTGCCGAATGCGACCGTCATGCTCGTCGAGCACCCCGAGCGGTTCGGCCTGTCTCAGCTTCACCAGCTGAGAGGTCGCGTCGGTCGTGGCGCCGAGGCGTCTTACTGCATTCTGCTTGGCGATGTGGGGGAGGAAGCGTTCGAGCGACTCAGGATCTTCGTCGACACGGACGACGGGTTCGAGATCGCTCGCGCTGATTTGCGCCTGCGCGGGATGGGCAACTTGTTCGGCGAAGAGCAGAGCGGTGAGGCGACTTTCCGAATCGCGGATCCCGTCCGCGACGAGGATCTCAACCTCAAAGCCCGCGTCGCCGCCGAGGAGCTGCTCGCGCTCGATCCCGAGCTTACGACGAAGCCAAACGCGGGGATCCGCAAAATGCTGAGCGCGCGCTATTCGCGCGCGCTCGATCTGTTCAGGGTCGGTTGATCGGTCTCGCGACGGCTAGTTGCTCGGGTTCGCCAGTCGCTTTTTGATCCGCTCGAGCTCGGCGCTGACTTTTGCGAGCTCGTCCTTGCTCCTGGCCAGCTGGTCTTTCAAGGCCGCGATCTGCTCGTCGCGCGACTTGACGACGATTACAGTGTCTTTGACCGCTGGCGTGACGACGGTATCAACGGGCGTGGCCCGGGTGGAGTTTGCGATTCCCTGTGCCACCGCCGCGGTACGTCTGAGCACTATCGCTTCGTTTCGATACCAGCCACTGGAATCGACGGCGAGGTAAGAGTCGAGCGCTGCGATTCCGCCGTCGAGTGAGCCGCGATTGTTGGCTGGATCGATCAGGTACGCCGCCTTCCAGAATGAGATCTCGCGGGCTTCTCGCGTATCGGGGTGAACGCGCGCGAATTCGTCGAGGAGCTTGTCAGCCGCGAAATAGTTACCGCTGTCAACGTTCTGGCGAGCATGGTAAAGTGTCCGATTCCAATCGCTCTTGAGCGTCGGATCGACCACCTGCAGATGTGCGCACGCGGCTACGGCCAGCAATCCTAGTGCGATCGGAAGAGTCTTGCTCATTGTTCACCCTCAGCCTTCGCTGAAGCCTCGCGCCGCTTCTTTGCGCCCGAGGGCTGAATTGGCAGCGTCACCACAAACGTGGTACCCCGGCCAACCTGGCTTTGGACCGTTATCTGGCCGCCGTGGGCTTCGACGATTTCTTTCGCAATCGCCAGGCCTAAACCCGTGCCTTTGGTGGCGGCGGCGGCCTGATTATCCGCCTGGAAGAACTTGTCAAAAATGTGGGGAAGCTGTTGCGGCGGTATACCGGCACCGGTATCGGCAACCGTGATGGTGACCTTTCCATCCATGGGCGCCACGGTGAGCGAGACCTTGCCGCCCCGCTCCGTGAACTTGAAGGCATTCGAGAGGAGATTGCCGAGAACTTCGTTGATCCGGTCCTCATCCCAGGAGACCTTCGAGGGAAGGTTCTCGCGGTGATCGATCGTAAAGGCGATATCGCGCTGCGAAGCGAGCACAGAGAATGAGCTCTCGAGCGTCGTAAGCAGGTGCGGCAGGTCCACCTCGCGCACGTCGATCTTCCCTCCGCTCGCCTCGAACCTGCTGATGTCGAGAAGTCGCTTCACGAGACGGGTGAGACTGTCCGCCTGCTTCTTGATAGTTTCGAGTACTTCTTTCTGCGGCGGCGTCAGGTCTCCGTAAATACCTTCCTGAAGGAGCTCCAGGTACCCGATAATGACGTTGATCGGCGTCTTGAGCTCGTGCGAAGCAACTCCCACGAACTCGGCGCGCAAACGTTCGAGCTCGGCGAGCTGGCTGGCCATCGTTTGATAGCTAGCGGCTAATCGGCCGAACTCGGTTTGCGGATTTCGCGGCAGCGCCAGCTGGTGGCTCAGGTCGCCCTCGGTGATCGCCTGCATCCCGCGCTCCAGCTCGTAGACTGGACGGCTGATAGATCTCATCAGCCAGATCGCGATCGCCAGCGCCAGAAGCAGGGCGATCGGCAACGCGCCAGCGACGAACCGTTCAGCCTGCAAGGTCTCGCTCGTGGCGTCCGACACACGCTGCCGGGTGCGATTGCGCAGGAGCGTCGCACTCGCGCCGAGTGCGCTGTCGACCGCCGCGATCGCGGGGCGCGTCCGCTGCTGGGAGATCATCTCGGCCACAGTCGCCCGGCCGGCAGAGGCCTGCGCGTACTCCTCGCGCGCGGCGGATCTGAGCGCGTCGAGTGACGCGCGAATCTGTGACGCGGAAAGGTCCAGTCGGTACCGATCGAGCGAGTCTGTCAGTGACACCAACCCATCGATCTCGCGCTGCATGCGCAGCAAGCGACTCGTCTCGTAGAGATGCTCGAGAGACCTGAGCGAAAGAAACAGCGGCACGATCATTACGACTGCGATCGCGAGCAGGCCCCACCCGAGGCGGGCGCGCAGAGTCATGTTATCGTTTTGAGATTTGGCAGGCCCGTAAAATTACCGAGCGCACCCGGTGGACGGAATCACGAGGCAATGGTAACCTGGCGCCGTTGACAGTGCATATTGAGTCCGCCTAGCTTGCCGCCCGAGCGTATCTCCCATTCCAACACGATGACTGATCCTTATTCCCGAATATCGGAGCTACCATCGCACTCTGGCGGCAGCGTACGCGTGCGGGGGTGGGTCACCCACGTTCGGTCCTCGGGAAAGGTCGCGTTCGTGGTCATGCGCGACGGCACCGGCATTCTGCAAGCCGTGCTCGTCAAGAGCGTCGTCCCGCCGGAAGCGTGGGACCGCTTCGGAAAGCTCACCCAGGAGACGTCGATCGAAATCGCGGGTGAGGTGCGTCCTGAGGCGCGCGCTCCCGGCGGATTCGAGCTGGCGGTCAAAGAGCTTTCGATCTACGGCTCGAGCCCTATCGATTATCCCATCCAGCCGAAGGAGCATGGGATAGACTTTCTTCTCGACAACCGTCATTTCTGGCTTCGCACGCCAAGGCAGCGCGCGATTGCGCGCGTACGGCACGAGGTCGAGCAGGCCATCCGCGATTTCTTTTACGAGCGCGACTTCACGCTAGTAGATACTCCAATCCTCACCGCCGCCATCGGCGAGCGGAGCGGGCTGTTCGGCACGGAATATTTCGACGAGGGGACCGCGTATCTCGCGCAGACGGGCCAACTTTACGGCGAGGCGGCAGCCGCCGCGCTCGGGAAGATTTACTGTTTCGGTCCGACGTTCCGCGCCGAGAAATCGAAGACCCGCAGGCATCTGACGGAATTCTGGATGGTGGAGCCGGAGGTCGCATTCAACGACTCCGACGACAACATGCGGCTGCAGGAGGAGTTCGTCTCGTACATCGCAGGTCGCGTTCTCGAGCGCCGACAGCCCGAGCTCAAGGAGCTCGAGCGCGACCCCGCGAAACTGGAGACGATCAAGCCGCCCTTTCCACGAATCAATTACAGCGACGCGGTGACGATCCTGGAGGGGAAAGGAAGTGCGGTGAAGTGGGGAGACGATCTTGGGGCAGAGGACGAATCGCTTCTCGTCGAGGGACATGATCGCCCGGTCTTTATATACAACTATCCGAAGCAAGCAAAAGCGTTCTACATGAAAGAGAATCCAGCCGACCCGCGCACCGTTCTCTGTGACGACCTGCTCGCGCCCGAAGGCTACGGCGAGATCATCGGCGGCTCGCAACGCGAAGACGATCACGACAAGCTGCTGGCGAGGATCAAGCAGGAAGGTCTGCCGGTCGAAGCGTACAACTGGTATCTGGATCTGCGGAGATACGGAACGTTCATCCACTCCGGCTTCGGCCTTGGGCTCGAGAGAACGGTGGGTTGGATCTGTGGCATCCATCACATCAGGGAAGCGATCGCGTTTCCCCGCACGATGAATCGGCTGCGTCCGTGATTTCTTACCGCTGACACCGGAGTAAGCGATGGGATTCGATCAGTATCACGAGCCGCCGGGGGAGCTATCGGCAAAGACGCGCACCTTCGCGCGCATGATCACGTCATTGATTGAAGAAGCCGAGGCGATCAGCTGGTACGAGCAACGGCTGGCTCTGGAAAAGGATCGCGAGGCGAGCGCGATCATGCGTAACGCGCAGCACGAGGAGTTCAAGCATTTTGGTATGGACCTCGAGTTTCTGCTGCGACGGAAGCCGAAGTGGCGCGTCGTCCTGCAGGACATACTCTTCAAGGCCGGCGACATCGTCGAGCATGGCGAAGCGGCCGAAGAGGACTCGGATTAATGGGCGGGTGTGAGATGCTGCTGTCGATCTGGTTCGTTGCGCTGGCCTCCCCGTGACGTTTGTGAGGCGATCCAAGTGGGCAAGCACGATCCGCGCGTAGACGCGTACATCGAGAAGTCGGCTGAATTCGCGCGGCCGATTCTCGCCCATTTTCGCCATCTGGTCCACAAGACCTGCCCCGAGGTAGACGAAACCTTGAAGTGGGGCGCTCCGCATTTCGATTACGAGGGCGTTCTCTGCGGGATGGCCGCGTTCAAGCAACACTGCAATTTCATTCTCTGGAAGGCGGCGCTCGTCATCGGCGGCCGCGGGAATCGGGCGGGCGGGCCTTTGCGCGACATCACCAAACTGTCGGACCTGCCGCCCGATAAAACAATCGTCGGCTGGATCAAAGCGGCGGCCAAGCTGAACGAGCAGGGAGTGAAGGTTCCGAAAGCGGCGAAGCCAAACAAGCCATTGGTGGTGCCAAGAGAGCTGACCCGGGCGCTGGCGAAGAACAAGAAGGCGGCTGCTGCCTTCAAGACTTTCCCGCCGAGCCATAAGCGCGAGTACGCCGACTGGATCGCCGATGCAAAGGGAGCCGATACTCGGCAGCGTCGGGTCGATTCAGCGATCGAATCGATTGCCGAGGGCAAGTCGCGAAACTGGAAATACAAGAGGCGCTGAGCCTCCGCAGGTTCCGGACGCGGTATAAGCGCGCCAAACGCGACGCTGTCAGCGTGACAATCAACGGATGCGCCTGGCGGTGTGTCCTACACGCCGCCCGACGCTCCGCTCGACAGCTCGCCTTGCTTGGCCTCATCCCAGAGCTGGTCAAGCTTCTCCAGCCCGGCATGAGCGACGTCGATTCCGCGCTCCCTGGCCAGTCGCTCAATCTCCTGGAACCGACGCTCGAATTTCGCGTTGGCTTTGTCGAGCGCAATCGACGCGTGCACTCCCGCTTTCCGGCAAAGATTCACCACCGCGAACAACAGATCGCCGAGCTCCGCCTCGAGCGCATAATGTCGGGCATTCAGCATGGGTGCCGTGCCGTGCCTTGGAGGACCCGATCTCGTCAACTCGTCTCTCACTTCTAACAGCTCTTCCTCGACTTTCTCAGCCGGACCACTCACATCGGGCCAGTCGAAGCCGACTCCAGCCGCTCGATCCTGCAGCCGGTGCGCGCGGTGGAGCGCCGGTAATCCAGCTGGTAGCCCTTCGGCAATGGTCTTTCTCTGTTTCGATTTCATCCGCTCCCAAGGCTCCTTCGCCGCCTCACCGTAGAGATGTGGATGTCTGCCCTTCATCTTGGTGATCAAGCCCTCCGCGACATCGGCAAACGAAAACGAGCCGCGCTCCTCTGCCAGGACGGAGTGAAAAAGCACCTGCAGCAGCAGATCGCCGAGCTCCTCTCGAATCAGCTTGTCGTCCTCGAGACGAATCGCGTCATCGAGCTCGTGAGCTTCTTCGATGAGGTATGGTCGGAGCGATTCGTGCGTTTGCGCGGCGTCCCATTCGCATCGCGCGCGGAGATCGCGCATCAGCGCGAGTGTGTCGTCGAGCGAACGTGTGCTCATATTGTCCATCGATGTGTGATCGCCGTATACTACCCGCAACATAAACTAAGCGTTGATGAAGCACTCTTTTCCGCGCGCCCGGGTCGAGATCGATCTTGGCGCGTTGCAGCGTAATGGAGCCGCGGTCGCTCGACGCGCGGGCGTGCCTCTTCTGCCGATGGTCAAGGCGGACGCCTATGGACTAGGCGCGGCCGCGGTAGTGAGCGCCCTCGAAACGCTCAATCCCTGGGGCTACGGAGTGGCGACCGTCGCGGAGGGTGAAGAGCTGCGCTCTGGGGGTGTCACTCGCCCGGTTCTCGTTTTCACGCCGCTACTCGAACAGCAGCTGACGCGGGTCCGATCCGCACGGCTCACTCCTGCTCTCGGTTTTCCGGCCGAGATCGAGGCGTGGCGGGCCGCCGGCGGCGGCGCGTGGCACCTCGCCATCGATACTGGAATGAGCCGCGCGGGGATTCCGTGGCGTGAGGTCCGCGAGGTCAGGCACCTGGTGGAATTGCTGCCACCCGAAGGCGCATTCACGCACTTTCATTCCGCCGAGCTCGATGATGGCACCCTCGAGCGGCAGGAGACGCTCTTTCGCGGCGCGCTCGCATCGCTTCCATCACGGCCGCGACTCCTGCACACGGCCAACAGCGCGGCCATCGCCCGACAGGGAAGAAGCGAGTGGGATCTCGTTCGACCCGGAATATTTCTCTACGGCGTTGGGAGCGGCAGGCGAGCCGCGATCCAACCCGAACCGGTCGTGCACCTCCACGCGCCAATCGTCGAGATTCGGAATCTGGAAGCGGGAGACACCGTGAGTTATGGTGCCACGCTACGCGTGGATCGTCCCGCGCGCATCGCGACTCTCGCGATTGGATATGCTGATGGCTATCCGAGGTCGCTCAGTAAAGGCTCGGTGCTGATCGGAGGAATGCTGGCCCCTATCGCGGGCACCGTGACGATGGACATGACGATGGTCGATGTCACGACGGTGCGTTGCAGCGTCGGCGATGTTGCCACGCTGATCGGCAGGGGCGGCGATACCGTTCTCACGGTGGAGCGCGTTGCCGACGATGCCGGGATGTCACCCTACGAGCTGCTTACGGGCCTGCGATCGCGCTTGGAGCGAAGCTATACCGGGACTCCACGGTGAAGCGCGCTGCAATCGTGATCCTCGACGGCGTCGGAATCGGCGCGGCGCCGGATGCCGCAGACTACGGAGACCTGGAAAGCGATACGCTGGGAAACGTCGCGCGAGCATGCGGGGGCCTCGACTTGCCCGAGCTGGAGCGTCTGGGACTGGGGAATATCCGTCCTCTCGAAGGGGTCAGGCGGCGCGACGACGTCACGGGTGCGTGGGGCCGCATGCGTCCGGCATCAGCCGGCAAAGACAGCACCACCGGACATTGGGAGATTGCCGGTCTGCACCTGCGTCGGCCGTTCCCGACCTTCCCCGAGGGATTTCCCGGCGAGCTGATTGAACGATTCGCTCGCGAAACAGGGCGCCGCGTGATCGGAAACGTGGTTGGAAGCGGAACTGCTGTGATCGACCGATTCGCCGAAGAGCATCGTAAAACCCGCAATTGGATCGTCTACACCTCCGCCGACTCGGTTTTTCAGATCGCTGCCCACGAACAGGTCATTCCGCTGGAGGATCTTTACCGCGCCTGCGCGATTGCGCGGAAAATATTGGTCCCGCCCCATGATGTGTCGCGCGTGATCGCCCGCCCGTTCGTCGGCCGGCCGGGCGCTTATCAACGAACCTCAAACCGCCGCGACTATTCGATCGAGCCTCCGGCGGAGACGCTGCTCGATGCGCTGGCGACAGCGGGGATACCTCCCGCCGGGGTCGGCAAGGTTGACGATCTGTTTGCTGGACGATCCATCGATGCGCACCATAGCGCGTCGAACGCCGAAGGCATTCGCGGCATCAAGGACTGGCTCTCGGCGGGTGAAAGTGGGTTCCTCTTTGCCAACCTAGTAGATTTCGACCAGTTGTATGGGCACCGCAACGACGTTGCGGGGTTTTACGGTGCGCTGCGCGAATTCGACGCGGCTCTGCCTTCCATCACATCGCGGCTAAAAGAGGACGATCTGCTGTTCATTACGGCCGACCACGGCAACGACCCAACTACACCTACCACGGATCACGCGCGCGAGCGCGTCCCTCTGCTCGTCGCGGGACCACGTGTCGTACCGCGCGACCTTGGCGAGCGCGACACCTTTTCGGATCTCGGCGCGACCGTTGCGGAATGGTTTGGCCTCTCATTCCGCGGTCGCGGCAAATCGTTTCTGGCCGAGCTGGTAGTTTGATGAAGCGGGTTCAATGCAAGACGCCTCTCTGAGGGAGGCAGCGCTGCGCGCGCTGGACAACGCCTACGCGCCGTATTCCAACTTCCGCGTCGGCGCCGCGCTGCGGACGCGCAGTGGCGAGCTCATCACCGGCTGCAACATGGAGAACTCCGCCTATGGCCTCGCGATTTGCGCGGAAACCCTTGCGGTGGCTTCTGCTGTCTCACAAGGACTTACGGAGTTCGACGAGATCGCGATTGCGACGGATGACAGCGAGCCCACTCCTCCATGCGGGGCGTGCAGACAAGTCCTGAGCGAGTTCGCGCCCAACATCAAAATCTCGAGCTACACGCGCGACGGAAAGGAAGCAACCTGGACTCTGGACGAGCTGCTTCCGCACGCTTTCGTGCTAAACCCTTCACGTGGAAGAGTGTAGTGAAGCTTTGGTCATTTCTGCCGCGATCGCTCGCTACCGCGGCGCTCTTCGTTTCGGCGTTGTCGTGCTCGGAGAATCTGGATAGCTCGGGCGTCTGCTCTGTGCTGTGTCCGCCCATAGGCGGGGACGTGCAGAACATCACTCTCGACGCGATCGTCATGGACACGACGGTCCAGGCGCTTTCCGGACTTGGAACCGAGCCCGGATTGCTTCTGGCGTCCCGCGGCGACACGCTCGACACGCGAGTCGTGATCCGTTTCGACACTTTGCCCGGGAGGTTCACGCCTTCTGGTGACACGGCCCAGGCGATAAAGAGCGTCGACAGCGCTTACATCCAGCTTCTCGTCGACACGCTTTCGACCAAGGGAATAGACTCGGTGACGATCGAAGCCTATGACGTCGACACCACCGCCAGCGATACGTCGAGCGCGGCGATATTGGCGCTATTCAGGCCCGACCGATTCATTTCGTCGCAGAAGTTCGCGCGCTCGGACATCAAGGACACGCTGAGATATCACATCTCGAACGCCGCCCTTCTCGCCAAAATCCAGGACAGCACACGACTTCGTATCGGGTTGCGAGCAAGCGGGCCCAGCTCGTCGCAGATGCGGTTTTTTTCTACTGAAACGGGCTTCGGGCCGATTCTATCTTTTCGGGCCACGCCCGACACGGCAACCAAACCGCTGACCGTCTCGCCGATATCCAGTACGCCGGTCGGTGAGTCGATTATCGCGAATAACCTGCGCGATTATACCGTGATCGCCAAAGGACCACCCGCCGCCCCGCCAAGCGTGCTCGCTATAGGCGGGCTGCCGCCGCGACGTGTATACCTGCGCTTCGACATTCCATCGCGCATCATCGATTCGACGACAGTAGTGCGAGCGACATTGCTTCTCAACCAGATTTCGAATCCGGCGATAGATCCGACGGACACCGTGCTGATCGTTCCGCAGGTGGTACTCGCGGGGAAAGTTGTCACGGATCCGACGAGAGCGGCGCAGATCGTCGCCAGCGTGTCGGTCGACACGCTCAAGCTGCGGCCCGGTAACTCCGGCATCACCAACGTCGAGCTGGCGCGCGCCTTTGCGTTATGGCGCACTCAGCAGCCTGACACGCTTCCCCGGGCGATCGTGCTGAGATCTGTATCCGAGGGAAACTCGCCGCTGGAGATTCGATTCTCGTCGAGCGAGGACATCGCGGCTCTGCGACCTCGCCTCCGAATCAGTTACACTTCCCGGATACCGCTGGGACTACCCTAATGCGTAAAACTCTTCTCGCCGCGACGGCGCTCGTTCTCCTCGCTTCTCGCGGCAACGCGCAGGGAGCGTTGAGTCTTCAGGGCCTCGGCTATCCACCCGGTCAGGTGAGCGCGCGCTCGGAAGGCACCGGTGGCGGCGTTGCGGACTTCGACCCGCTCAGCCTCGTGTCTCCGGCGGCCATTGCTGGCGTGGGAGCGTCGGTGCTTTTCTTTCAGTATTCTCCCGAGTTCCGACGGGTCACCACTTCGTCGGGAAGTGCGAAGACGACGACTGCCCGTTTTCCGCTGGTGGCGGGCGTGCTCCCGATGGGACAGACGTGGACGCTGGCGCTGAGCTCCTCCACTTTCCTCGATCGCTCTCTGGAGACGAGCCTGGTGCGGCCGCAGGTTGTCGGCGGGACCACCGACACGGTCAACCTCACCGAGCACGACAAGGTCCTCGGCGCGATCAACGACGTGAGACTGGCGCTGGCCTGGTCGGGGACTACAACGCTACGGATCGGCGTTGGCGCTCACGTGTTCAGTGGCAGTAACCGGATCACTTTCTCGCAGATTTTCCCCGATAGCTCGAAGTACCTGAGCACTTCGCAGGCGGAACGCATCAGTTACGCCGGATTCGCTGGGTCGGTTGGGATCGAGTACCATCCCTCCCGGACAATCGGGTTTGCCGCCTCTGCGCGTAAGGGTGGCGACCTGCGGGCGCAGGCCTCTGACACGGCAATCGGCAGCGCGCCACTTCCCGATCACTATTCTGGCTCAGTGACATATGAGGGCCTCCCTGGTGCCACGATATCTGTGCGCGTTGCGCACGACGGGTGGAGCTCGCTGACCGCGCTGTCTTCTTCTGGAATTCAGGCGTTCGACGGCTGGGACACGGGCGCCGGGATCGAAGCGAGCGGGCCGCGGATCATGCAGCGGATCGTCACGCTGCGCGCCGGAGCGCGCTTCCGCACGCTACCCTTCGGTCTGAACGGCGAGAAAGTGTCGGAGAAATCTTTCGCTGCCGGGTTCGGGCTTCCGCTCACGCGCGAGCGCGCTGCATTCGACTTCGCCGTCCAGCGCGCGAGCCGCAGTGCAGGTTCTGACGTGAGGGAGCGCGGTTTCATTCTCAGCTTTGGCTTGAGGGTTTCCCCCTGATATGGCGGAGGCGGGCAACTCCCGGCCCGAAGTCATTCTCGTCGCTGACGATATTTCCGCCAACGTCGAACTTCTGCTCGACCAGCTGCACAGCCTTGGCTACGAGACGATCACTGCCATAGATGGACCGTCGGCTGTCGCGGCGGCCTTCGAGCACCAGCCAGATCTCTGCATTCTCGACGTGTCGATGCCGGCCGGCGACCTCGGCGTCGATGATCGCTCCACGGGCTTTGAGGTTTGCCGTCGCATCAAGCGTGATCCGCGCACGTCGCGGATCCCGGTGATCTTCGTCACCGCGCTCAACGACACCAGCGACCGCGTGCGTGGGATCGAAGCCGGAGGAGATGATTTCCTCACCAAGCCCCATAACCGACTCGTGCTCGGCGCGCGCGTGCGCAGCCTGCTCAAGTTGAAAGCCGCGACCGACGCGCTCGAGGACAGTCTGCGGAAGCTCCGCGAGCTCGAGAAGGTTCGCGACGACTTGATGAAGATGATCGTGCACGACCTCAAGACGCCGCTGACCTCGGTGCTCGCGACGCTCGAGATGCTCGCCGATGGCGATTTTGGAGGCGTGAGCACTCCGCAGAAAGCGGCGATCGCCGAGGCGGAGACGAAATCGGAGGATCTGCTCGCGCTTATCGACGATATCCTGGAGGTCGCGCGAATCGAAGAGGCGAACATCTCGCTCACCGTCGCGCCGATCGCTCCCGGCGCGCTGCTCGCCGAGCTGGTCCACGAATGGAGCCATCGGTTCCAGCAGGAGCGAACGACGACATCGGTATCGGTCGCCGACGACGCGCCTGTTTTCACCGGTGACAAGGGTCTCATCAAGCGCGTATTCTCGAATCTTATCCAGAACGCGGTGACGCACTCATC
>WNGC01000113.1_pt1 | contig 50094 bp, 31 predicted proteins | sample 5400051 | NCBI WGS metagenome assembly WNGC01 (sample SAMN13153368, study PRJNA577476) | soil metagenome | isolation source: 20 cm soil or saprolite under grassland replicate 2 | place: USA:California | collected 2016-06-15
AAACGGTTCGTTCGCCGCCAGATCTTCGAGGACTACATTCTTGACGCCGCAAAGTGCGCTTGACCGGAAAACAGCGAAACTTCACTTCATCCAACCGATTTTTGACGCTTAGGCGTGGTTTTGTTCGCGAAAGGCACGGGTTTCGTCCGGCAAGAAAAAATCGCGCCCTTTCCATCCACCAACATTTGCGAGATTTTGGACTCGAAATACGACAGAACGCTCGAAATTCTTGTAGGGAAGCCCATCGATAACAACACCATAAATAACACTGAACATGACCGTCGTCGCGCCGATGCCCAGAGCCAGGGCGAAGATGGCGACTAGGGAGAAACGACGATTCTTGCGGAGGTTGCGCAGGGCGTAGAGGAAGTCGCGGGCAAGACCATCCACGTGGCTTTCCATAGGAGCAAACTCTACACCGAAGCGACTGTGAATTGTAGGGTCCCCACCTGTAATGAGAAGGGTAGCTAGTTTCCGTGGCGAAACGGCAATTGTTTTGCCTTTCAAGACAGAAACTAGCAGCTAAGCTAGTGCTGGAGGAAGATAGACACTGAGCCGTCGTTGAGATTGGCCGTGGCAAAGCCGAGCCGGCCGCTGCCGTTGAAGTCTGCGACCGTGTTGGAATACGGCCCTTTGCCGACGGCCACAGGTGAGCCGGCCAGTTGCGTGAACGTCCCCGCCGGGAAACCATCTTTCCCGGCGGCCAGGTTCTTGTAAGACCCGAGCTTAGCCCAGCATCATGTTGTTAGCTTTAGAACTCGTAGCGCAACGCGAACTGCATCACGCGCGGGTTGGTAAGCAACCCACCGTAGTTCCCGAACGAACCGGAAATATCCAGTTCCGGCGCGATGGACTGCGAATCAAATTTTGTGGCGTTGGTCACGTTAAAAACTTCCCATCGGAACTGCACACTATGGCCTTCCGACCATGGCATCTTCCACCGTTTGCTGAGTCCGAGATCTACTCCGAAGAAGCCATCTCCCCGGACTTGGTTACGGGCTCCAGCTTCGCCGGGGAACGGCGAACGGAACTGAGTGATAGCGCCGCTGGGCCCCGCCCCCTCCTGAAAGACGTTTACACTGCCGTCCGGCTGTTTGAACACACCTGTATGCACGCTGCCCGTCCGAATGGCTTGCCCGCCAAGCTGCCAGTTCGTTGGCCATTGGAAACCATTTGACACGTTGAACGGGAAGGCCGACGTCCAGCGGTAGAGACCCGAAAGCTGCCAGCCACCGATGATTGCGTCCAGTCCCCTACCGGAGTTTCTTCCCAGCAGCCTGCCTTTGCCGAAAGGAAGCTCAACAATCCAGTTGGCGTTGAACTGGTGTGTTGCGTCATAGTCAGACACTGCTCGGAGTTGCTTCGGCGACCATGAGTTGATGATCTGGCCTCCCAGCCCACCCCACGCTCCGATGCGTTCCGCGTCCGACGCTAGATCAATTGACTTCGAAAATGTGTAGTTGAAATCAAACTGAACGCCGTGTTCCATTCGATGCCGCAAGTTCACCTGCATAGCGTGATAGTTCCCGTTGGACGCTGAACGCCACGCGTACAGTGATGAGTACTGCGGGTTAAAGAAGGAGTTCGGGCCGTCCTTCGGGAAATACTGAGTTCCCGAAGCGCTTCGCATGCCGAGCAGATCCAGGACAAAAAGCGCGGTTGTCTCGTTTTGGTTGAATCCGCAGAAAAGGTCATAAGCGGCTACAACCGGATCGGAAGTAAAGTTCACAGCGTTGCCGGGAGTGCACCTGCGGATGCGGTACTGATCACCCGAAGCAAGCGGTTGAATCATGTCCTGCCAGTACTGAGCCACATTCGCCGGCACCATTGACGAGTTGAAGCTTAGTGTATCCAGTCCCGTTCGGTAGATCTTGGCCAGTTCGGTGGTTGCAGTGAAGTAGTCGATTTTGGAAGCGGGATCCACAAGGTCCGAAGGCATCGCCACGTCTTCCTGGATTAGCAGCCGGTGCGAGAGTCTCCCGACATAGGAAACCTCCATCGAAAAGCCTTTGCCCAAGTCACGGCCGATTGAGAAGTCAATCGCGTAGGAGTATGGCGTCTTAATGGTGTCGTCAAGACCCCAGGCGATCGCAAACCCGCCTGTGTCAAGGGTGCTTGGAAATGTTTGAGGGAACGTGCCTGGGGGTGCGGGAAGGAAGAGTTGATGCCCGTCGCAACCACTTGCTGCATCATTGATAGCATTTGTTGGAATTACATGTACATCCGTTAAACGCGGTGCGCACTCTAAGCTTTCGACGCCTGCTGGATTTGTTAACCCGGTAGATAGCCCAAACGAGCCGTTCTGGTCGAAGGTGTTCAGCAGTCCTGCTCCAATCCGGTCGTAGATCATGGAAAAGCCTCCCCGGATCGTCGTCTTGTCTCCTTCGCCAAAGAGCGACTTGAAGAGACCCGAATGCACCCGTGGCGAATACGCAATCGCGAGCCGCGGGCCGAAATTGTGATAATCCCAATCGTAGTAGCCCTTCTTGCCGCCATTTGCCGGACCAGCCAAGTCGAACTGGACAAGTTTATCCTGGTTCGCCGGGATACCCTGGGCCATGTTTCTCCCGCGCTGCAGGAGCCATTGGCCCAGGCTGAAATTCGGAGCGACCTGCAGACCCTTGGTTTCCCACGGCGGCGAGAACAGGGAATACCGAAGGCCATAGGTGAACGTGAGGTTCGGCTTGATCTTCCACGAATCCTGCACGTACATCTCGTAGCTGTCGGCTCCGAAGTGTCGTTGTACAGGCGCCCCCTGCGGGAGGACGCTACCGTCTTTTAAATAGTTGTAAGAGGCATCCACTTCCGTGACGATCCCCATCAAGGCGATGAGCGGGAAGTCATAGGAATTTCCGAAATCCGCGCTTACGTTACCGGGATCGAGGGCGGATCCCGTGCCTGCAATTGCTGCGTTATCCAGCCAGGATGCGTTCGTTACGCCATCGCTGAAAGATGTGGTCGTAAAGTTGCGTGGATTGCGGATAAAAGCCAGCCCTCCGCCAAACTGAAATGTGTGGTTACCTCTCACCCAGGACAGATCGTCCGAAAAGTTGTGCAACGGGCGTTGGAAGGAACGTGTGCGTGTAATGCGCTGGCTTAATCCCCGGAAGAAAATCCACTGTTCATTGGAGTCGCCAACATCGCCAATGCTTTCACGAGTGAAGCCCCAGCGGAAATTGTTGACCAAGCTAGGACGTAGAATCGCCGAGTATCCCAGCGCAAAACCCTTATTGAAGTTTATGATCGTGTGCTCCGGTGTTTTTCCAGGATAGGAAGGCACTCCCAGACTCGAAAAATTGGAGAGCGCACCCCGCCAAAAAATCGAGTGATTTCCGTTGGAAGTAAGTTTGTAATCAGCTCGCGCGATGTAATACCTGTAGTTCTTCTGGATCGGCCCCTTAAAACGGAAGCCGGAATAGTCGTAACCAAGCCCATCGCCCTGAGTGTTGTCATTTGGCAGCGGAAAACTATTGAAGTAGGCGATCATCGCCGGATTTGGCCCCTGATGGACGGGGTCCATGTTCGCTAGATCGGTGGGGGAAAGCCCGGCAGAACCTGCCGGAACGGTGTAGCTGGCGCCGCTTAGCCCTTGTACGCTGCCTCCCGGGCAAGCGCTGGAAGCGTCGCACGGATAGAGAATGACACCGTCACGCAAGGAGGCTGTTGGAACGATGCGTAGCGCGGCGTTTTCCTCGCGCTGGCGTGCCTCCTCATAATTCAGGAAGAAGAAAAACCGATTCTTCACGAACGGTCCACCCACCGAGCCACCGAAGATGTTACGAATCAGCTTGGGAGGTTTGTTCGGCTCGCCGCCCTGCAGCTGCGACTGCTTAATGAAATAATCGTTCGCGCTCGTATAAGTATTGCGATTGTATTCGTACGCTGAGCCATGAAACTGATTCGAACCGCTCTTGGTGACGAGCGATACCTGCCCGCCCGACGACGCCCCTTGATCGGCGTTGTAGTTTGTTGTCGTGACGCGAAATTCTTGTACCGAGTCCAGTGTGACTGGCAGCGCCGCAGTGAAGGCATAACCACCGGATGTATTCACGTCCACGCCATCCAACGTGATATTGCTCTGGTCGCTGCGTGCCCCGTTCACCGAGCCGCTGCGCGTGTCTACGTCAGTGTTGATATCGGCGCGATTGCCCGTATACACGACCCCGGCCTGCAATGATAGAAGGTCGGGAACGTTGCGCCCGTCCATCGGCAGCTCCTTCACCTGATGCTCGTTAAACGCGATACCAAGCGATGCGTCGGTTGTATTCAGGGTGACCGCCTGGGCAGAGACTTCCACGGTCTGATTAGTTGCACCGACCTCCAATGTGACATTAACCGTCGTTGGTGAATTGACGAGCAACTGAACATTCTTGTTTTCGAATTTGCGGAATCCCGTCATCTGCACAGTCAGTGTATAGCTGCCAGGAGGCAACGCTAGAAACTCGTATTCACCTGTGCTGCTCGTGCTCGTCTCTCGAGTTAGGGCCTGGCCGACATTGTTCAGGCTCACTTTGGCAGCGGCGATAACCGCCCCGGTCTTGTCTGTGACAACCCCCCGTATGGACGTTGTGCCAACCTGCGACCATGCAGGTGTAGTGGCTAGAAGGAGAGCAACCAAGAAAATAAGGAAATTGTGTTTCAGGGAGAACCGCTTCATGAACTGCTCCTTTCGCGCACCGTGACTGAAGATGCAGATAAAGAGCAGGCGGAAGGCGCCGGTAAGATACAAGTAAACTGAACCGGCCTACTGCCCGGAAAGCTAAACCGAGCATAACTGGAACTTCGGCAACCTTCGCCCGCCACCCGACTTTAGCAACCGTTGCCTTTGCTTTTAGGACAGATTGAGGCTTTCTGTCAAGGAAAGTTCTTCTAAATTTTGCAGTTCAGACATAAGAAGGGGCAAGAGCGAGCGGATGGGACTCGGCAGGCCGAGCGAGAGGTTTCATAAGGGCGGCGGACTATTAACCAGCCCCGCCCTCGTTGCCAAACCGGTTAGCGACACTTTCGTTGATGTACCTTACATTTATGTGGATCTTCATTGTCGAATTGGATTCGTGCAGCGATAGCGGCCGCGACACTTATTCTGCTAGGGATCATCCTACTAATTGCGACGCTGATCCACTTTGGAGTCGCAAGGTTCATTCAGCAACTGAGAGCATATCCTCAGGGATCACTCAAAACCGGCCAGTCAGGGTCACTTCAAAACCGGCCAAGGGTGAAGGCTCGGGACATTGACTCCGACGGGAGCCCTTATAGGCTCTCTCGGCATGAGCAATGCCTTGAGCGAAGAACAGAAACAACAAGGCATCGCACTGGGAAAGCTCGGATGGTCTTTACGAAAGATCGAGCGAGAAACCGGTGTACGGCGTGAAACCGCAGGCGCGTACCTAGTAGGGCGGTCGGGATTGCGGTACGGACCCGGGTGCCTGGCGCAGGCAGGCGCCGGCAAAACGGGCCAACGAAGTGACCCCCGACTTTGTAGGCCTTTTATCGCAACCGCCAAGCTCCCCCGCGGGCAGGGTCAGTGCCTGCGAACCCTACCGTGACCTCATCGAGGAGAAACTGAGCCGTGGACGGAATGCCAAGGCCGTCTGGCAGGATCTGGTCACCGATCATGGTTATCCGGGTAACTACCAGACCGTAAAGCGTTTCGTACGCAAGCTTCAGGGATCCAGGCTGCCCCAGGCGCTGGGATCATCCTCACCGCGCCAGGGGAAGAAGCCCAAGTCGCGCCCTCTGGTACGCGACCCGCAAACGGGCAAGTACCGGAGGACCAGGCTGTTCGTGCTGACCCTGGGGTACGGCCGCACATGCATCCGTTTGTTGACGTGGCGGTCCAGTGCCCGCATCTGGGCCGAACTCCATGAGAAAGCGTTTCGCGAACGTGCAGTGGGATGAGCTGCACGTGCGCATCCTGAAATAGTTGCTACATGTGCTTTGAGATCAACGTCTTCCGCAGTTGCCCAGTTCGCAGACAGAACCTCAGCTTGCTCCAGAACCGTTAAAGTCGCCTTCTCTTGCTTGTCGGGTGGGTAGCCGTACTTCCGCAGGATACGCTTTACGAGCACCCGCAAATGCGCTCGGATGTTTTCTCGAACTGTCCAATCGATCGTTGTGTTTTTCCGCACTGTTTCCACTAATTCTCGCGCAATGGTCCGAAGTGTTTCGTCGCCCAGCACTTTGACAGCGCTGTCGTTCACCTCCAGGGCGCCATAAAATGCTACTTCGTCATCGGTGAGATGTAGCTTTTCTCCGCGCTCAGCAGATTCGCGCATCTGTTTCGCTAGCCCGATAAGCTCCTCAATCACTTGAGCAGCTTCGATTGCCCGGCTTTGGTGCTTGCGAATGGTCTCCGCGAGCATTTCTGAAAAACGGCGAGACTGAACAACGTCGGCCTCACGCTCGTGGCTCCTGGCAATTCTGTACAGGACATGCGAATCCACGCGGGACGAGTTAAATCCCGCTATCGGTATCCTTGGGTATCCTGACGCTGAAAAATGCACCGAGATCGGAAAATGCGGTCGTTGCTGTAGAATCTTGCTTCCTTGATATTCGATCGGCGGAGGTAAGATTGCAGCAAAAAACAACGGCGTTTAGAACGTGAAACGCCTGCTACTTTGGTAGGAGCCAGACGCGGGCTGTTGCTCATTTCACTGCCGAGACCGGAAAGGTGTTGCTCCTCTGACCACCGTCCTAATCGTGTTCTAGTGAGTTCGCTCTAAGGTCGCTAATGCTCATCTCAAAATCCAAATTCGTTGCCGGAGTGCAATGTCTCAAGCGCCTGTACTTAATCGTGCATGAGCCCGAACTGGCGGCGCGGCCAGACGAGTCGGGACAGGCAATCATTGACCAAGGGCAGGAGGTCGGCCTGCTGGCGCAGCAGATGTTTCCATGCCGCGTAGCCGTCGAATCCAGAGACCGGGAACAGGCAATCCGTGCAACTCGGGAATTGATCGAGAACCCCGAAATCCCGGCGATATTTGAGGGTTGTGCCGCCAAAACGTCGTACACCTGCAGAATGAATGACTTGGCGAAAAGCTGCATTCGGATTTTTCCGCTAAAATTCTTGCCACGATCGTGTCGCTCCGACATTTCCTCGGCTGGTTGGTCAGCGCTTTCCATTCCCGGGAGGACCTCGTCCTCGAGAACCTCGCTCTCCGTCGGCAATTGCTGGCTCTGCACGCACAACAACCTCGCCGTCGATTGACTGCCCCGCACAAACTGTTCTGGGTTGCGTTGAGAACGTTCTGGTCCGGGTGGACCAAGCCTCTCATCTTGGTCACTCCTAGAACCGTCGTGAACTGGCATCGCGCGGGGTTTCGTTTGTATTGGACGTGGGTCTCCAGAGTCAGCCAGGTAGGAGGACGGAAGCGTGTCAGCAAAGAGGTTCGCGCCTTGATCTTTCGTATGGTTGCCGAGAATCCGACCTGGGGAGCGCCGCAGGAGTAGGACGTGTTGTATGAAACTTCGCCGTGGTTCTGCGCGTATGTGAGCAGAATGCTGCGCATTTGTGCACTCACGTGGAGTGCCAACCGGAATTGAGTATTCCTATTCTCGGTTCTCAACTGTTTGCTCCTCGATGCAGGAACACTCTTTCATTTCGATGGTGTTTCCAATTCCCTGCAGACTTTAGTGAAAACGGCCTCGTCCATTTTCTCGTACCACCCCGTTTCCTTGAGCCGCATAAATAGGTCTTTCACGCTGCTGGACAATGAAGTTCTTCCTGAATGAGGTTACCCGCAGTCAGAATCTGGTCAATCATCTCCTTTGAGGTAAACAGAAATTAATCTTGTTTTAAGTCTGAGTCGTGATGAATCCACTATGCTCTCTTGGGTTGTCCTCTTGCGGAGCCTGTGTCGTCCAGGAGCTCTCTCTCTTTTGCAATGATTGGGAGAGCGGAATCTTGGCCCACGCAGGATTCTTAGATAAAGCTTGCTGCCCGTGGCAGGAAATGACCGTCTGGGCACAGCCTGCGGCGAGGTAGTCCATCGCAGGGACCAGGCAGGATGAATCAAGCCATCGCTGGCAAAATCAGATTGACATGAGAAGCATTTCATCTAGGGAGAGCAAATGAAGAAACGGTATTTAGTCCTAGTCGCGATCCTCGGGGTATTCGTGGAGCAAGCGCAATGCCAAGTTACTGCGCCTATCAAGCTGCTCCAGACTTACGAGCTGCCGGCAGAAGTGAAAGGGAACTTCGACCATTTCGGAATTGACCTCAAAGGCGGGCGCCTATTTGCTACTCCGGAGGGCTACCACGCTGTTGTTGTCTTTGATCTTAATACCGGCACTCTGCTCCATAAGATAGGCGGAATCGGCAAACCGCACGCGGTGCTCTATCGCGAAGATCTGAACCGCATTTACGTAACGGATGGGGATGCGGGCGACTTGAAGATCTTCGACGGCACAACGTACAAGCTTGTATCGAGCGTGAAACTCTTAGAGGATGCCGATTCCATTGGCTACGATCCGGCAACAAAGTTTCTGTACATTGACAATGGCGGTGGTGACGTTCATCAAACATACTCTATGCTAAGCGTCGTGGATACGACTGGAGGAAAGAAACTGGCCGACCTCAAGATTGACGGGGAAACTCTGGAAGCCATGACTCTGGAGAAATCAACCTCAAGAATGTATGTAAATAACAGAGCCAGGAACCAGGTGTCCGTCGTGGATCGGGAGAAACGGGAACTCGTAGCAAGCTGGCCTGTGACACTCTGCAAGAACAACGTCGCCATGGCCCTCGACGAAGCAAGCGATCGCTTGTTCGTTGCCTGCCGCACCTCGCAGATTTCGGTACTGGACACTCTAACGGGCAAGGAAGTTACGTCTTTCCCGATCACTAAAGGGGTCGACGATATCACCTACGATGCCGCCACTAAGCGCGTCTATGCCGCTTGCGACGGCGCGGTCGATATTTATGAGCAGTCCGGCCCTGATAGTTACAAGCTGCTCGCGAACGTCCCCACAGGCCCTATGGGAAGGACAGCGCGGCTAGTGCCGGAACTGAAGCGTTATTTTGTGGCCGTGCCGCAGCACGGCGCCGAAAATGCTAAGGTACTCGTATTCGAAGTCCTGTGAAGAGGCACGGATTCGGAATCGACGAAGTTCAATTCCGACATGACTCGAATCGGCCCCGTGCCATCGTTGTGAGAGAATATAGGGCGGGCTATGCGAATCCTCCTAGTTGAAGATGAACGGAAGGTAGCCAGCTTCATCGCCCGCGCCTTGAGAGAAAACACTTACGCTGTGGATGTAGCGGAATCCGGTCAGAAGGCCCTCGAACTAGGGGCGGACGTTCCCTACGACGCGATTCTTCTCGATGTGCGTTTGCCCGACCTCAGCGGAATCGAAGTGTGCCGCGAGTTGCGTCAACGAGGGATAGAGGCTCCCGTGATGATGCTTACAGCGCGCGGTTTGGTCGAGCAGCGCGTCGAAGGCCTTGATGCAGGCGCTGATGACTATCTCACCAAGCCATTTGTTTTGGCGGAGCTCCTGGCTCGAGTCCGGGCACTGATTCGTCGGGGGTTTCATAGCAGCAACGCAAAGCTTCGCTACGCAGACCTCACACTCGACCGCCACCGCCGGCGCGCCACGCGCGACAAGGAGACCATCCCGCTGACTTCCAGGGAATTCGCTCTGCTTGAATTGCTTCTCCTTCGGGCGCCTGAACTTATTACCCGAAGTGAAATCGTGGAGCATGTCTGGGACTGCCACTTCGACAGCGAAACCAACCTGGTCGAGGTTTATATCAACCGTCTTCGCCAGAAAATTGATCAAGACCGCCCGGTCAAACTCATCCATACGATCCGCGGCGTGGGCTACCGCCTGGGGACACCGGGGTCATGAAAATTAGAACGCTCCGTCTCCGGATGATGTTGCTTTTCTGCACCGTCGTTGGTGTAATTCTAGCGGCGTCCTACCTGGCGTTTTGGGGCTTGTTGGCCCACGCGGTCCATACGCAGCTCAATCGTCAACTCCTTGAGACGGCGCGCCCCATCATTTCGGATCTGGTCTCCGAACCCAATGCGAAAAACATAAGCCGTCTGGACCTCCCGGGTGAGTTCTTTGAGCTTCTGGATCAAGAGAGGCGCGTCCTCCAGCGGTCCAAGAATCTCGCGGCGCCGATGAAACTAGATGGGACGAACCGTGGCGATTCTAGCCCTGCTTTCGGAAGGGCGGCTCTGGATAGTGGTGAAACGGTGCGCGTGGCCCTCATCCCTTTTCAGCAGGCAGGCCAGAATCGGGTCTTTGCGGTAGCGATCCCCACCTTTGGCACCAACCGCGTGCTCGACAAATTTGGAGGAGTTGCATTGCTGCTTTTTCCGCTCAGTCTCCTGGTAACCGCGGGAATCTCCGCATTGTATGTTGGGAAAAGCCTCGGGCCCATCAAAGAGCTAACCAGGCATGCGGCGGTGATGGCCAAACGCGTGACGAACCGTCAAGGATTTTGGAAGCCCTTGCCGGTGTCTTCTCCTCACGATGAGCTTGGGCGATTGGCGGAGACGATTAATCATCTACTGAAGAGCGTTGATGCAGCAGTGGTTCAGTTACGTCAGTTTGTGACGGATGCTTCGCACGAGCTGCGCACTCCGCTCGCCGTTCTTCATGGCGAGACAGAGCTGCTGCTCTCCAAACCGCGAAGCGCGGAGGAATATCGCCAGACGCTCTGTGTATTCGACGATGAGTTCAAGAAACTGACTCGCATCGTGGAGGGTTTGTTCACCCTCTCGATGGCTGACGCCGGGCAACTGCATTTGGCTCGAGAGCCCCTTTATATAAACGAGGTTCTTGAAGAAGCGTGCGCCCTAGCCTCGTCTCGCGCACGCGCGAAGAATATCTCCATCATGCGCGATTTGAATCAGGAACTTGCTTGTACTGGAGATGAAGCTTTCCTGCACGAACTGTTTCTAATTTTTCTCGACAATGCGATCAAGTATTCTCCCAGTGCTACTTGTATCCACGTCACGCTGGAGACTCAAGATGGGTCGATTCAAGTGCGCTTCCAAGATCAAGGCATCGGCATCCCACCCGAGCATATGCCATTCATATTTAATCGGTTCTACCGGGCTGCACCGTTGAATAGCGGCGAGGCCCAGAGCGGAGGGCTTGGTCTGGCCATTGCCGAGGCCATCGCCACTGCCCAGGGCGGCACCATCGAGTGTGAGAGCACGGTAGGGGTTGGTTCAACCTTCACGGCAAAATTACCCATTGCCCCGCCCCAGAAAGCGGTCCTCGAAGCCGTACCTAAACAGAAATTAATCCTCCGTTAAGGCATCCGCTTCCCTTCTGCACTAGGCTCAACCGCAACTTGGAGGTGATTTAGTGTCCTCTCGAAAGTTCTCTACACTGCACTTGTATCTTTCCGCGGCAGCGATTGTATTGATGCTTGCGATTTGTTTTTCAGCGCCAGCCAGGGCGCAGGTGGCGGGCGGAACTCTCTCCGGCACGATCTCCGATCCCTCGGGTCGATTGGTCCCGCAGGCATTGATTTCGATCCAGAATATCGCGACCGGGATCACCACAACAGTCACAACGAACTCGGACGGCTATTATACGGCCGCAAACTTGCTCCCTGGAGAGTATCAAGTCACTGTTTCTGCAAAGGGATTCGCGACTGAGGTAAGAAAAGGCATCTCCCTTACCGTTGGAGCCCAGCAGGTCATTGCTCTGACACTACAAGTAGGGTCGGCGGCGAAAACGGTCGTAGAGGTGACCGCGGAAGCTCCTGCGGTGCAACTCGCGAGTTCGGACATCAGTGCGGTCGTGACCGCCAACACGGTCCGTGAGTTGCCGCTCAACGGTCGGAGTTGGACGGACCTGGCAGCCTTGCAGCCGGGAGTCAATACAATCCAAACACAACCGACGTTCGCAGTAGGTGCGGACCGCGGCAACCGCGGATTCGGGCAGCAGTTGACCATCTCGGGGGCGCGGCCACAACAGAACAACTACCGCCTAGACGGCGTCAGCCTAAACGACTACGCGAATGGCGCGCCAGGTAGCGTGCTAGGTGGAAATCTGGGTGTGGACGCCATTCAGGAATTCTCGGTTCTGACCAGCAACTACTCGGCGGAGTATGGCAAGACCTCTGGCGGCGTAGTCAACGCCGTCACGCGTTCAGGAACGAATAGGTTCCACGGGAGCGCCTACGAGTTCCTGCGCAACAGCGCACTGGACGCGCGGAATTTCTTCGAGGATCCCACCGCTCCCAAGGCGCCATTCAAACGGAATCAGTTTGGCGGCGCCGTTGGCGGACCGATCATCCAGAACCGCACGTTCTTCTTCGCTGACTTCGAAGCTATTCGCCAGTCTAAGGGCATTGCCGTGGTTGACACTGTGCCTTCCAATGCTGCAAGGGCAGGCCTGCTTTGCTCGAATCCCGCAGGGGCGGACCCTTCGAACCCGTGTACTACAAATCAGCTCCCGGCGGGCGCGAATACTGATGCGAACGGCGTGGACCTAAAGGCAAAGGCGTATCTCCCCCTCTATCCTGTCCCCAACGGAGCCATCCTAGGGAACGGCGATACCGCTCTATTCACATTCTCTGGTCAGCAGGTTGTGAACGAAAACTTTGTTACCACTCGGCTCGATCATAAGTTCTCGCAAAAAGACAGCCTGTACGGAACTTACATGTTTGATAGAACTCCTTATTCGGCCCCTGACGGCATGAATAACGTCAAACTTGGCAGCCTCAGCTCCCGGCAGCTCCTGGCGGCCGAAGAAACCCACAGCTTTTCCCCTACCCTTGTCAATGCCGTCCGATTCGGGTTCAACCACGAAGCCGTGAATAACAACCAGAGCATAGCAGCAATTAACCCGGTGGCGGCGGATAGTAGTCTGGGTTCCTTCGCAGGTCGAAATGCCGCCCAGGTCCAGATTGCCGGCAACTCTCTTATGCCTGGCGGTGTCGGGGGACTGCCAACTTACTTGTACCGCTGGAATTCTTTCCAGGTGTATGACGATGCTTTCCTCAACCGAGGCAGGCACGCCATCAAGTTTGGGATGGCAGTCGAGCGTATGCTCATGCAAGCCACGGCGCTTACCGATCCGAGCGGCATTTGGCAATTCGCTGATGTAGGCAGCTTTCTGACGAATAACCCATCCAGATTCCAGGGAGGAATTGTCAGCACGCTCTCACCCCGTAATGTTCGACAGACCATCTTTGGCGGGTATCTGCAGGACGACTGGCGCTGGCTCCCGAATCTCACATTGAATCTGGGGCTGCGCTACGAGATGGCCACCATACCGACGGAAATTGATGGCAAGCTCGCCAACTTGAGAAACCTCACTGACGCCAACCCTCATCTCGGCGACCCGTTTTTCGTCAGCAACCCTACAAGGAAAAATTTCGAGCCACGCATAGGTTTTGCCTGGGATCCGCTCCGCAATGGAAAGATGGCCGTCCGGGGCGGCGCTGGCCTGTTTGATGTTCTTCCGCTGCCGTATCAATTCATTCTTCTCGTGACCCAGGCAGCTCCCTTTTTTGAATATACCTCGATCAAGAATCCAGGACCTGCGACATGCAACTGCGTAACAACACATGCGTTTTTTGACGGCGTTTTGCCTCCTTTCCCGGCCAACAAATTGCGTCAGACCTACACGGACCCCAGCCCCAAGCGCAACTATGTGACGCAGTGGAACCTGAACGTCCAATACCAGCTCACCCCGAGCTTGGCTGCCATGGTTGCTTACGTTGGGTCGCGTGGCGTCCATCAGCCCTTCCGCGTGGACGATGCCGATATGGCTCTTCCAACCATTACTTCAGCAGGCTATTTGTGGGATCCCAACGCGAGCCGGCTCAACGACAACTACGGCTCTATTCGAGGAATGTTCTACCAGGGACGGTCTTACTTCAACGCGCTCGAGCTACAGTTGGCGAAGCGAATGAGCCACGGCTTTCAGCTGCAGGGGACTTTCACTTGGGGCAAGAGCATGGATACTAGTTCCGCCACGGTGGCAGGCGACGCATTTGGTAACTCCATTTCGAGCCTCAATTGGTTCGATATGAGATTGGATCGTGGGCTCTCCGATTTCAATGTTGGACGCACTCTCGTTGTGAACGGCACATGGGATATTCCCACAGCCAAGTCATTCTCCGGACCGGAGAAGTGGATCGCTGATGGTTGGGAGCTCGGTCTGATCCTCACAGTTAGTGACGGAGTGCCTTTTACTCCCACATGGGGTACCGGCGACGACCCGGCTCTTACGCAGAACAATGATGATTGGGCGTTCCCGAACAGACTTGGTGGCCCCGGGTGCAAAACCCTTACGAATCCTGGAAACCCGAACAACTATATCAAGACTCAGTGCTTCGCCATCCCCACCGCACCCGACGCTGCATTTTTTACAGCAAATAATTGTCAAGGCGGCGACCTGACCAACCTGCAGTGCTTCAACCTCCGAGGCAATGCCGGCCGGAACATCCTAAGCGGTCCGGGCATCACGAATTTGGACTTCTCCGTCTTCAAGAACAATCGCATCAAGCGTATCTCGGAAAATTTTAACGTGCAATTTCGTGCCGAGATCTTCAACATCTTGAATCATCCCAACTTCGCGCCTCCCACGGTCCCCGACAGCAGTGACATCTTTTTGTCCGATGGGACGCTGAGTGGGGGGGCAGGTTTGCTGACCAGGACGACGATCCCGGAGCGGCAGATCCAGTTCGCCATCAAGTTTATTTTCTGATCGTCGAGGAGGCAGCAAAGGGGCGCGTTCCAGAGCAGTTTGGCTGTGAACGCGCCGGGCTGACTGCCCGGCAGCCCAGGCTGCCAGCGAACGAACTCAGGGACTTTCATTTCAAGGAGGAGAGGACGTGAAAAAGGTGCTCAGAGAGATCTTGTGGCTGATGCCTGCGATTGGTCTTATTGGACTGTCAACGAGCGCACAAGTGAAGCAGCCGCTACAGTTGGTGGCAACGACCCCGTTGCCTGGGTTCTCGGGCGATTTCGACCATTTCGGGTTGGATCTCAAGGGCAAGCGTCTGTTTCTTACGGCTGAGGACCACAAGTCCGTTGAAGTTTTCGATCTCGATGGCAAACACCTTCATAGCATCACCGGATTCGGTCAGCCACACGCCCTGGTTTTCCTTCCCGACCAGAACAAAATGATCGTTACCGACGGGGATGACTTCGGGATGGTTGAGCTTGTGAGTGGAGAGAATTATAAGATTCTCGACACCATTAAGCTTCCCCCAGGCGTTGACGGTGCCGTCTTCAACCCGGTAAACCAGTATTACTATGTGGAAAGCGGCGGTGACGAGCCCGGAGCGAAGACCCACGACCTCAGTATTATCGACACCAGGACCTTCAAACACATCGGAGACATTACCCTTCCCGGCAATCAGTCCGAAGCTATGGCCATCGATAGAGCCGGCAAAGTGATGTACGTCAATCTAAAAGGCACGAATGAGGTGGGTGTCGTTGACCTCGAGGCGCGCAAGGTTATCGCGAGATGGCCGATACCCGACGCCGGAACCGCGAACGCGCTGGCTCTCGATGAGCCGAATCATCGAGTGTTTATCGCCACGCGAAAGCCGCCGACATTCTTTGTGTTTGACACCGATACGGGCAAGGTCGTCACGAAGCTCCCTTGCACGGCGCAGAACGACGACATGTGGCGCGATCTTCAGCGCAAGCGTATCTACGTAACGGGAACAGAAACAACAACCGTTTTTGAGCAGAAGGACGCTGATCATTACACCCATATTGGGGATGTGCCAACCGGATTTCGCGCCAGGACCTCTATTCTGGTCCCCGAGTTGAACCGCCTTTACATCGCCGTCTCCGGCAAGGGCAAGCCAGATGCAAGACTTTCGCTGCAGGTTTACGAAATACAGCCCTGATTCAGCCCAACAATCGAAACCAGAAATTCCTGCGTGTGCTCGTTCATCCGCTGGGGGGTGCACCGACTGGCTCCGTTCCCGAGTGGGTCACTTTCACTCCGGACGGCAAGCATGTCTATATCTCTAACTCCGGCGGTCGCTCGGTGTCCGCCATTGACACAAAAACTTTGAAGCTTGTGGGTGTCATACCGATGGGAGAAGTGCGCAAGCGGATCAATACCTTGGTCGTTCGCTAAATTCAGCAGTCGCCAGATTCTTCTCAACTCCGCCGGACTTCACCAAATGACTTTCAGCGCCAGCTGAATCTGCCTCGACGGCGTCTGCGTGGACGTAATCAGCCCGGCGTTGGCGATCGCGACCCCCGCCGCGTCGAAGATGTTTCTGTTGTCCAGGGGCGGGGCAAAATTCGCCCGGTTAAATACGTTGAAAAACTCTGTCCGGAACTGCACATTAAAGGCGTCCGAGACTTTCTTGATGTAATTGTTCTTGACCACGGAAAAATCAAAGTTCAACAGTCCTGGGCCAGTCAGTGTGTTGCGGCCCAGATTGCCGCGAAGCGTAATCGGATTAGGCACCTCGAAACACTGCGTCCTAATGTAGTGGTTGGGATTGCCCGCGTTGACGTAGGAACCGCAGCCGGGACCTCTCTTCACATTTGGTATGTCGACGTTGGGGTCCGTACTTCCCACGCCGAGAGAATCTCCCGCAAACCCTGGAGTAAAGGGAACGCCCGTAGTCGCCTCGAACACTCCGCCCAGTTGCCAGCCTCTCAGTGCCCACACGCCGAACCCCATTTTCCACTTGGGGGCCCCGAGCACCCAGGTGTAATTCACATTCAAGTTGTGGCTTACATTGAAATCCGCAAGACCCCGATTCAATTTAAGATCAAAGAACAGCGGACTGGAGATGGAATTCGTGTACTCATCGCCCACCATGCTTCCTGAGCCTGTGTCGATGGTCTTGCCCCAGGTGTAGGAACCGGCGAACTGAGAAGAGTTACCGATCTTCTTTTTGATCTGCACTTGAAGCGCGTCGTAGTACGAGCGGCCGTCCCAAAACCCCGCCGTGATCCGGCCTGCATCTGGATTCAGGCGCGTTCCGCTGCCCACCGGGGAAGGCCACAGATAACCCTGTGGAGTCAAAGTTGGAAGAACGATGTCGGCATCTTCCGTGCGGAAAGGCTGATGCACAGCACGGGAGCCTACATAGCCAACCCGCAGGCTTAGACCTTCGAGAAGCTCATGTTGCATCGTGAGATTCCACTGCATCACGTAATTCCGGCCAGGTTTCGGCGCGAAGTACGCTTGCCGAAGCGTGTTAGTTGAGGCAGTCAGCGCCGCGTATGCCGCCACCGGGTAAGTTCCTGCAGCCAAGTTTCTTGCGCTCGCGGACTCAAAGAATGGCGCCGAAAACAGCTCGTTCATTTGAAACAAATAGGGTAGTGGCAAAACGTCGAAAATCCCGAAGCCTCCACTCACCGCCGTCTTGCCATCGCCCATCGGGTCCCAGGAGAAGCCCACGCGCGGCTCAAAGTTCCCCAGGGTGGGATTCGAAATCAGCGGATCACTAAGGTGTGGTAGGGAGTCGGTGATCTGGCGGAGAACCGTCAGCTTTCCGTGCGCCTCTGTCATTACCGTGCTCATTTCATAGCGCAATCCCAGGTTCATTGTCAGGTTCGGTAGCCAACGCCAATCGTCTTGAAGGTAAGCCCCTGCGATGGTTTGCCGGAATGCCCTCGGGCTGACAGCACTCGGGATCGCCGCCGCAAGCGAGAATGGTTTGTTGGTGAGAAAATCAGAAATGGAATTGAAAAGAAACTCGCCCCCGGGCGTGGAAACGCCCAGGATATTGTCCCGAATTCGTTCGATCCCAAGGCCGAGTCTGAGCGAATGCTTCCCTTTCACTAGGGAAACATCGTCATACGCCTGAATCGAGGTCCAATGAAAATGATAATTCGTTGTGCTGCCCAGGCCGCCCGTGAACGCCGTGATCCCCGGCACGGTCACCTCCGCGGCATTGTGTCCGGGCACAGTTCCGAAGGTTGGATCGCCGGCAGACTGATTGCCACTTGCGAAGGTCAGTCCGGTGGTCGCCACCACGCGGTATATCCCGAACCGGAAAGAATTGAGAATCCGCGAACCAAACGTATGCGCTTGGCGCAGCGTGAAGAATTGCCTTCGCGAATCGTATCCCGTCAGTTTGTTGTTCAGCTCATCGGGCTGTCGCACGGTTCCGCTGTCAAACATATAGGTTCCCGAGACTTCGTCTCTTGTCGAGAATTTATGATCCATCCTCGTCGTGAAGTAATTCTCCGGTGTCACCTGCTGGCCGGAGAAGGTATAGATCCCGGTGTCGCCCGAACCTAGAAGACTCCCATTGGGCAGTGGGAAGAATGCATTCACAAAACGCAGCACGCTTGGATCAACTGCAACCGGTCCAGTGGATAGGTTCCCGGCCCTCGCTGCTGCCGATGGCACAGTGTCAACCTGCGTGATGCCGGTGCTCGCTCGCAGGCCTTCATAATCCCCGAAAAAAAAAGTGTGGTCCTTCCAAAGGGGCCCGCCCGCCGACGCTCCAAATTGATTACGCCGGAAAGGCGGCTTTGCGGAATCGAAGAAATTCCGCGCATCCAGCGCACTGTTTCGCAGGAACTCAAATACATCCCCATGGAAACTGTTCGTTCCCGACCGCGTGGAAGCGCCGACCACTCCGCCAGAAGACCGGCCTACTTGTGCCGGATAGTTGCTCGTCAAGACCGTGAACTGCTCAACCGCGTCGACTCCAAGGTTTACTCCCAGCGCGCTTCCGGGCGAGCCGTTCGCATAGTCGTTTACGCTGATGCCGTCGAGCCGCGCGTCATTTTGCCGTGGCCTTCCACCAGAGATCGTCATTTGCGTTCCGAAGCCATATCTTCCCTGCCCTGAAGATTGCGTGCGCGCCGTCGCGACGCCGGGCTCGAGGGCCGCCAAATCGGAGGCCGAGCGTCCGTTCAACGGCAACTCCGTCACATTTTGTGTATTGACCACCCCGCTTACGGTTGACGAGCCCGCTTGCCCTTTTCCCGCGTGCAACACGAAGTTCGCCACGGCATCAGCATCAGCTCGAATCATTACCCGCACCCTGGCTGAATCGAAACCCGGAGCACTGGCCGTGAGCTCGTAACTTCCTGGCGCGAGGTTGGATATCTTGTAGGAGCCGTCTTCTCTTCCTATCGCTGAAAGGCTACTGCCATTGTCTGTATTGAGTACGGAAAGATGCGTGTTCGGAATTCCCGACCCTGATTCGCTTGTTACTTTCCCGGAGAGCGTTCTCGCGGCCACCTGTGAGAAAACCAGAGACGGTGCCACAAAAATCAGCAAGAAGGCGATGGGCGCTAGAGCATGAACTAGTTTTGGTTTAGACAATTCAAGATGGTACAGCCGTGCCCTGCGGATGTATTCTTCCTTCCAGATTTTCCCGGCGCCCCAGCCACGCTGACCCTCAACCGATTTTGGCGTTATACCGGACATGACAATTTCAGTAAGCTCTAAGAGTCGCCCTACCCTGCGTTCCAGCCGTCGGCAGGCGACTCCGTTCCAAGTTCCCGGTCAACGGCTCTATGGAATTACATCGTAGACCAAAATTTTGGCCTCTTCGATGGTTGCTTCCTTTGATTGGGGGATGGGGGGTACCAAGATAACCAGCTTCGGGACCGCCGCGTAAAACCGCTTGAGTTCCGGCACCAGCAGCGTGGTCTTCGCAATCGGCCCGGTCGCCACTCTTCCCAGGCGATCGTAATGGTCGGCGTCAATTTGTTTGAAAACTTCCACAAAACCGGTTGTTCCCGTGTAGTAGATGCGTTTGCTTGGCGCGTCAAACACGAGCTCGTCCACACCGCCTTCTGTGTCTATCGCATCGATCACTTTCCCGCTGTCCGAGTCCATCACCACCAATTTACCGGGCTTATAAATATGTGACCGTTTCACGCGGCTGCCGATAAACAGCCGGTGATGGGCTGCATCCATGTCCACGGCATGGGGCTCCGGCCCTCTCGTGATGGGCCACATGGCGATCACCTTGTGCTTTTCGCGATCAATAACCACCATCTGGCTTGTGTCGCCCATCACTACAAACATTCTTGGTGATTCTGGATCGAGCACCATCCCCGCGGGATTCAGCCCCTCGACCTCAATGCTTCCCGCCAGTTTGCCTTTCTTGACGTCGACGATTTCGATCGAACCTTTCACACCCTCCTTTTTGAGACCATCGGCTCTATCCCCCAGATAAAATAGGTGGGTCGCCGGATCGTAAACCCCGTTGTCTGGCACCCTTCTTGAATCCTTATCCAGTTCATGTCCCGTCAACGGGATATTCTTGATGAGCTCGTAAGTGTCTCCGCTGAATGCTTTGCACGTTGCATCTCCATCGTCCACCCAGATTTCATTGGTCTCAGGGAGATAGATGGTCTTGCGCGGATCTCCTCCGAAACCCGTGATCGTGTGGATCACCTTGCCCACGCGCAGGTCTACGACTTCAATCGTCCTCTGGTGCTCGCCGGGCACGAACAGGCGCTGGCCTCTTACGTCCACTGCCATGTGGTCGAAGTAGCCCTCAACATTCGGCAACGAGATACTCTCGATCAGTTTCATCGGTGGGCTGCTCTGGCTCTGCGCCCCCGGAACTAGAGCCACGCACAAGGCGAACAGAACCGCCAGATACGTTTTCATTTTTTCGTTCTTCAGCTTATATTTCTCGAACATCATTCTCTCTCCTTGTGAAGACCCAAGCCCGCTCTCCGGTGAAGATACGCCCTTCAAATCCGTTGCAGCGCCGGCCGGAGTTCGCGGATATCCTTCACGTCTTCGAGAGCCAACACTTTGTTGATCAGGGTCGCGCAACTTGCCGCTCCCAGGATCGGCGCGATGAGGTCGTGCGCTTTCGCAACAACCTCCTCGCGCGGCAGGGGATTCTCCGCCGTGCCCCGCACGTCTCGGACCCACTCGCTCAGTTGTGTGCCGTCGCCGAGCGTCACCTCGACGATGGCCTCGCGCCTGGGGCGGCGAGCATCGATCCGCGGGTCGGCGACAACCTCTACCTTGGCCCGTTGCTTCAGCACGGCTGGATCTTTCATCCGCGCCTTGTCATGCGCGGATCGGAACGTGACCGTCTTATCCAGCAACATCACCGCGACCATGTGCTGCACGCAGATGTCCGGCATGTCGCGATTGCTTACCGTGTTGGCTTCGTCACTCGCGATCCGCACCACCACTTTCTTCGCGTCGTCAGCTGTGAATGAGCGCTTTTGAAAAAAACCGGCTAGCGCATCCAGCGGAGCCTGGATGGGCGAGCCCACCGTCCACTTCTTGATGTTCGTCCGGGTTATCTCGTAGCGTTCTCCGAGCTTTTCGACGAGTTGCGTGGGATTGGCCTTGACAACGCCATTTTCCCTCGGCGCCAGAGCATCGAAAAAATTGTCGGGGCCCGAAAAAATATCGTCAACACCTGTCCAACCCGCGCGGATCAGCATTCCGGCAATGACGCCGCCCGCTGCAGGCCTCCCCCCAAAGAGGAAAGCCTTCTCCATATGCTCCGCATCGCGGCTCCACGCTCCAATTCCCGATGTTTGTTGAGCACTGTAATCCAGCAGCAGACGCATTTGCTGGGCCTCAAGGCCCGCAGCGCACCCGGCCGCCGCACCCGCAGCGAAGGCCGCAACAGTGCCGTGGGTGCTCCTGTGTGTCGCCACCTGATAACCGGGCCCACCCATGCTCATCGTCACCCGCGTCCCGATGTCATAGCCAAGCGTGACCGCGCGCAAGAAGTGTTTCCCGGAAATTCCAAACTGCTCGCCAGCAGCCAGCGCCGCCGGAACCGCGGAGACACCGGGATGCGATCGGGACGGGCCGTGCGAATCGTCAGTCTCGTCAGCGTGAGCCAGGACTCCGTTGGCCAGCGCTGCTTCGATGGGGCCGCACACGATGTTCGAAGCGACCACCGTCGCAACCTCTTTACCCCCATAGGCGCGCACAAATTCTATCGCCGCCCGGCCAGGACGTATTTCAGAACCGGAAATCATCGCGGCCAGCGTATCCAGAACGTGATGTTTCGCTTTCTCCGCTACGTCCTCCGGCAGTACCCGCTCTCGCGCCTCACTCATATACCTGCTGAGCTTGTCCATAACCGGACTCACGGCTTGCGCCGACTCATCCTGATTGTGGACTGTCTCAGCGAACGCTGTCACAGGCGGGATGGCCCTCGTTGCAAACGCCAAACCCGCGAGTTCAAGCAGGCTTCGCCGCGTCAAAATCGCCGCGCCACTTCCTGTGCGCTCATCTTGGCGTCCGTCATGCCCCATTCGTCTTCTTTTCCCCCGGCACCTTGCGCTAAAGTGAATTTGCTAAGGAATGCGGGAGCACCACAGATCCGACCCGCAATTGAAGGTATGTCATCAACCGAAGCAAATACCTGAAAACAGTATTAATTCTTTGTTAGCTCAGAGGGACATTCTGTTCTACGGCTGACCACTTGGTTTTCCGTCAGCGTTTTTCATAACACGGAACAATTCGCCCTTCGCCTCGAACCCCACACCCGGAATATCTGACAGCTTGACGTAGCTGTCCTTGACCGGTATGCCGTCAGCAAATCCACCGAACGGCTGAAAGACTCCTGGATAGGATTCGTTGCCACCTAGCCCCAAACCCGCTGCGATGTTCAACGACATCTGGTGGCCTCCATGCGGAATACAGCGGGCTGGCGACCATCCGTGGTCCTTCAGCATTCCCAAAATTCGGAGGTATTCGACCAATCCGTAGCTCAACGCGCAGCCGAACTGCAGGATGTCGCGATCCGGCCGCAGTTGCGCATAGCGAATGAGATTTCGCGCGTCTTGCAACAAGAATAGGTTTTTTCCCGTCGCCATTGGCCCCGCATAATGATTCGCCTGCCTGGCTTGCAGCTCAGAGTCCAGCGGATCACCCGGCTCCTCAAACCAACGAAGCCGGTACGGGACGAGCGCCTTCGCATAAGCGATAGCATGCTCCAAATCAAAGCGCCCGTTCGCATCCACCGCCAATTGGTCAGAACTCTTCGCGACCTTGAGTACCGCTTCTATGCGTCGCAAGTCTTCCGAAAGCGGCGCTCCACCGATCTTCATCTTCACCACGGAATAGCCAAGATCGAGATACCCTTGCATCACCTTCTGCAGTGCTGACAAATCCTTGGCCGGATAGTAGTAACCGCCTGCCGCATAGACGAAGACTTTGTCGTCGAAGACTCCTCCGCGAAAACGGTCTGCGAGTAACCGGAAAAGAGGCAGCCCGGCGATCTTCGCCACGGCGTACCACACCGCCATATCCAGCACCCCTACCGCAACCGATCTTTCGCCGCGTCCTCCTGGTTTCTCATTCCGCCTGACTACGTCCCAGACTCGCACCGGATCCAGGTTTTCGCCGCTTTCGTCGACCGGCGTTTCAGGCCCTGCAGCCTTAAGCCGCGGAATGAATCGCTCGCGCAGCAGTTCGCTTGGTGCGTATCTGCCGTTCGAACTGAATCCGAAACCAACCACCGGCTTGCCCTGGCGAACCACATCCGTAACCAGCGCGAGGACACTCACGGTCATTTGGCTGAAATCAATGTAAGCGTTTCGAATTTCCGATTTGATGGGCACTACGGTTTCGCGGACATCTATAATCCTCACCACTCCGCCTTCCCGACAAAAACCTATTTTGCTCGGGCTCGCTGCAGTAAGGGTCGCAGTCCCCGGATATCCTTTACCCGTTCCAGGTCGAACACACTCTCAACGAGCTTCGCGCATTGTGTCGCCCCCAGGACCGGTGTTATCAAGTCGCGGGCCTTCGCAACAATTTCCTCACGCGTCATGGGGTTCTTGGGCGTACCCCGCACACTATCAACCCGTTGTGTGAGGTGCGTCCCATCCGTCAGTTGGATCTCCGCAATCGCCACGCGCAAAGGCATCACGCGCTCTAATTGCTCATCAGGAATCAGTTTCACCTTTTCGCGTTCCCGGAGCGTCGCCACATCCTTCATGCGTCCTTTGTCGTGCGCCGAATGGAACGTAACCGTCTTATCCATCAGCATCACTGCGGCCATGTGCTGCAGGCAGATGTCCGGAATCTCGCGGTTGTTCACGATCGCCGCCTCGTCCGTCGCCAGCTGCACCGATACCTGTTGCACTTCATTCGAATGGAAGTCGCGCTGCTCGCGCAGGATTTCGAGGGCGTCCAGAGCCGCCTGGATTGGCGAACCTACCGGCCATTTCTTGATGTTCGTTCGCAGGATTTCATAACGCTCGCCTAGTTGTTCGATCAGTGCTGCCGGATCAGCATGCGGGTTGTATGCTTGAAGAAATTATCCTTCCCCGACAAGATGTCCTCGACGCCCGTCCATCCCGCTTGGACAACCAACGCAGATGTGACTCCGCTGCGCGCCGTCATGCCGCCGAAGTGGAATGCTTTCTGGATGTGGTCGGTGTCGCGGTTCCATGCGCCAAGGCCGGAGGATTGATGGGCCGTATATCCCAGAAGAAATCGCATCTGCTCTGCGTTCAACCTCGCGGCGCTGCCGGCGGCCGCTGCCGCGCCGAAAAGTGGCGAGATGCTGTGAGTGCTCCAGTGGCTCTCCGCTTCAAACTGCTGCCCACCCAGAGTCATTGTGAAGCGCGGTCCAACGTCGTAGCCGAGGGTCACGGCGCGCAGGAAGTGTGCCCCGCTGATTCCGAACCGCTCCCCAGCCGCAAGCGCAGCGGGCACGACCGCACACCCCGGATGTGATTGTGATGGCGCGTGGGAGTCGTCGGTCTCGTCGGCATGGGCCAGCATCCCATTCGTCAGTGCCGCCTCGATCGGGCCGCATACAATTTTCGAGGCAACTACCGTTGCGACCTCCTTGCCGCCATACGCGCCGGCGAACTGCAGCGCCGCGCGTCCGGGCGTCAGCTCCGAACCCGAAATCATCGCCGCCACGGTATCCAGGATGTGTTGCTTCGTTTTCTCGATCACTTCGTCCGGCAGCTCGCGGCCACTCGCTTCGCTCATATATAAGCTGAGTTTGTCGATGACCGCGCTCATGCCTTGCCCAGTCAAATCCGGGCTGGGAAATGGTTCGACTAACGCCATTCCGGGCGGAATGGCCGCACTTGCGACCGCTAGACCTGCGAGTTCGAATAGCTTGCGTCGGGAGAGAATTGCCCGGTGGTCCTCTGCTGGTAGGTATTTGCTTAGTTGATCTCTCATGCTTTCCCCTTCCTGGGGCACCCCGCTATGGCTTTAACCTGTTCAAAAGTGGTCGCGCGAAATCGGTCCTCGTGATGAGACTATGTCACCAGCAAAGTCATATTCCTGAAAACAGTATTAAATCTCTTTAACTCGGCCAGACATTTGCTTATCCGCACTGCCTCCCGAACCCCGATTCCCGGAGTGTGGTCCTAGTCACTGTAGGTAGCGATTTTCGGGGTGGCTCATGTGTCTCAACGTGCGAGGGCTAACCTCGACAGTTGTTCTTTTACAGGATCCTGTTCGGAATGCTCACTTATGCAGCTGGCGTCCGGTATCATCGCACACGTGTGGTCCGACCTCGTTGCCCGGTTACTGCACGTTTAGAGATCGAGCAATAGGTGGGCTCCCGGCGGTGATTGATAGCTCCTTTCGGACTGATCTACTGGATTGTGCCCGAGTCGTTGGTAGCTTGGAAACAAACCAGAAACGGGGTTCTGGGAGGCTGGCAAGACAGCGCACGTGGCGTCACTCGGCGGTGTACGCCATAACTAGACGAAGTAGGTGGCATTCACCCCAAAGCTTTCGGTCCAACTTCGGTCCAATTCAAGAGCAGGGTCAATGGCCTTAAAGTCCCGTAAGCGACACCAGATGCGGCACTTAGATGTTTTCTCCCGCCTTTTTCGGGACCAGGAGGTCGATGGTTCAAATCCATTCGCCCCGACCACTTACCTTATTCCTTTCAAGCCATTGCAGCCATTTCTAAAACGGGCGCGGATTCGCGTTTCGCTCCATTCGGTCCAATTGAGCGCTTTTTTGACGAAGACTGCTTCCGGGCTTGGGTTTCCACCTTCCGTCCAAAAAGTGCGTTGAACCCACTGGCCGCGAAATGTACTCCCGTAGCATGGCCGCCATCGAAGGATGAAGGTCCACTTCCCGTTCACCGTTTGCGGTTTTCAGGAAGTCGTGCACTTCCGAACCCCAAGCCTTCTCAACGATCTTGACGGTGGAGCAATCCGGGGACGAGTTGTGGGTTGAGAACCGAGACCGTGGGAGGTAGGGGTGTGGGGGCGTGCTTGCTACTGGAACCGGTCAGTGACCGTTCCGCTTGTCAGTCTGTTGTGTGTCGAAAGGGATTGTGGAATTAGAACGTTCGGTGAGCTATTCGTATCTCAAAGCGACCATCGGATCGACACGCATTGCACGCCACGCGGGAATATAACACGCTGCCATGGCCACTGCCGAAAATAAGATAGCGACTCCGAGGAATGTTGAGGTGTCGGTTGCCTTGATCCCAAAGAGAAGGTTTGTCATCAAGCGGGTTAAAGCCCAGGAGCCTGCTAGGCCCACTGCAACACCAACAAGAGTAAGACCTGAGCCTTCCTTTATGATCAAACACAATACGCTGGCGCGCAGAGCTCCGAGGGCCATCCGGATTCCTATTTCAGCAGTTTTTTGACGGACAGAGTATGCGAGCAGTGCGTACAACCCTACCAGGGAGAAGACCAGAGCGATACCAGAAAACGACGATAGGAGCGTCGTCTGAAAGCGCCGCTCTTCGGTTGCTTCGGAGACAAGCTGGTCCATGGTCCGAGTGTCGGCGACCGCCAAGGCGGGGTCGAGCACGCTTAATTCCCTGCGAACGGCGGCAGTAATCGTTTCCGGTTTCGTGGTTGTCCGAATAACAATCGATGCCGTTGGGAAGGTCGATTGCCAGAATGGCAGGTAAGCTTGTGGCCGCGGCTTCTCTTCCAGGCTTGCATTGCGGATGTCATCAACAACGCCAACGATGGTCCACCACGTCGGTTGAGCGGCGCCATCAATAAAGTGGAAGCGCTTCCCCAACGAACTTTGGCCCGGGAAATATCTCTCTGCGAATGTCCGGCTGACAATAGCCACATTCGGATGGCCTGCGGAATCGATATCTGTGAAATACCGCCCTTCAAGAAGGCGAATCCCCATTGCCGCAAAATAGTGGGGCGTAACGGACCTCGTTTGGAAAAAAACCTTCTCGTCAAAATTGTGCCCCTCTACCGCCAGCCAGCTGAGGCCTTCCGAGTGTCCGAGAGGCAAGTTCGTCACTGCCCCGGCTGCTTGTACGCCCGGCAAGACACTGATCCTGTCGAGCAGGTCCCGGTAAAAGGCGATCTGGCGCTCGGGTTGGTATCTTGCGTCGAGGGAAAGGCTCACGGTAACCGTCGAATGTGGGTCGAAGCCTTTTTCGACGGACAGCACTTTGACGAGACTGCGGATGAGCAGCCCGGATCCCGTTAGCAACACAACTGTCAACGCTACCTGGGCAACGATTAGTCCCTGGCGAAACCGGCTTCGCGTGCCTTTGACGCTTCTATTTCCCGTTTGAGTCAGGACTTGGGCAGGATCGCAACGCGAAACGGCCAACGCAGGAAACAAACCGAACAACAGGCTTGTCAAGATGGAAATGCTCAGCGCGAAGAGCAGAACTCGCACGTCAACGGATGTTTCCTCCAACCGCGGAATGTTCCCGGGATCGAGTCGCACGAGAACGCGAATCGAGGCGAATGCCAACAGGACTCCCAACGTCCCCCCAGAAATACCTAGAAAAAGAGATTCGGCGAGAAGCTGGCGAAGCAAGCGTGCCCGCCCCGCACCGAGGGCGGTCCTCACTCCCATTTCACGAATTCGAGCGCTACCACGCACCATCGCCAATCCTGCAACGTTGCTGCAAGCAATCAACAACAAAAGTCCTACAGCCCCCATCAGAAGCAGGAGCGCGTGTCGCGAACCACCGGTGACGGAATCGAACAAGGGCTGGACTTGCGCCCCGAACCCGCGATCCTTTGGCGGGCGCAGCAAATCAATGCTCGCCATGAGCGAACTCATCTCTGCCTGTGCCTGCTCCACGGAAACGCCCGGACGCAATCGGCCAATGGCGTCTCCAGCGCTGTCTTCGCGATTGGCCTTTTGCTCGGCTGGCATAGCCCAGGGGATCCAAATGTCGGTTACCTTGGGCGCATCGAGTACATCCGTGGCTCGCGGAAACGCAAAGCCAGCGGGCATAACGCCAATGATCCGATAAGGTCTCGCATCGAGGAGAAGTGTCTTGCCCAAAACGCCCCTCTCCGCTCCGAATCGTTCTCGCCACAAACTGTGGCTGATTACTGCGACTTGCTCGTGTCCGGGTCCGTCGTCCTCGGAATTAACCGTGCGTCCCAACTCTGGCGCCACTCCCATCGTCTCGAAGAAGCTTCCTGTAACCCTTGCTCCACCCAAGGCGTCCGCGCGCCCATCCGCCGCAACATTGAATTTTGCAGTGCCAAATAAAGCGAGGCTCACGAATGAGCGGTTCTGCTTTTGCAGGTCGAAGAAGTCTGCATTCATCGGTGTCAGATATTCGATAGGTAGTTGAAATCGCGGATTGGGCGACCATAGATATACAAGGCGATCGGGATGCGGGTAGGGCAGCGAACGTATCAGAACGGCATTGATTAAGCTAAAGACTGTCGTGCTGGCACCGATGCCGAGGACCAGTGTGAGAACGGCGACGGCGGTGAAGCCGGGAGACTTGCGCATAGTCCGCAACCCGTACCGCAAATCCTGAATCAGGTCTTGAATCCAGTTAACTCGGCGCGCGTCGCGACACTCTTCTTTTACCTTCTCCCCGCCGCCCAGGTCTAGCCGCGCACGGCGGTGCGCCTCTTCTTGCGTCATCCCCTGCACGACGTATTCCTCGGTTTTTCGTGCGAGGTGGTCGCGCAGCTCGTCGTCCAATTCCTGGTCCGCCTGCGCCCAGTGAAACAATGACCGGAGCCGCAGGGGAATCGTGAACAGCCAATGTTCCGGTCGCATACTCCGACCCTCCTCTACTCATACCTCAAAGCGACCATCGGATCGACGCTCATTGCCCGCCGCGCTGGAATGTAGGTGCCAACGAGCGCGACTCCACCCAGCAGCAGCGACAAGGCAGCGAAGGTGAGGGGATCGTAAGGTCGAACGCCGTACAGCAGGCCGGCCAGCAACCGTGTGAGGCCCAAGGCCAGAATGATGCCCGCAACCAGGCCAATCAAGGTGGGACGCAGCCCCTCCCGGAGCACCAGCCCCAAAACGTCGCGCCGGGTGGCGCCGAGAGCCGAGCGGATGCCGAGCTCATGCGTGCGGCGACTGATCGAATAAGAAATCACCCCGTAGATGCCGATGCCGGCCAGAAGCAGAGCGATGGCGGCGAAGATGCCCAGCACGGAGGCGGAGACGTGCTGGCGCCAGATTGACTCGGAAATGACCTCCTGCATGGTTCGCAACTGTATCACTGGCTGATCGCTGTCGACCTGCTGCACCGCCTGGCGCACGGCCATGGCCACGTCGAGCGGGTCCGACACCGTGCGGATGGCGAAGGTCACCAGGAAGGAAGCAAACGGGTGCTGAGCGTAGGGCTCGTACAACTCCGGCTGCGCCTGCGATTCAACCGAGTCCTGTTTAGAGTCCGCAACCACGCCCACGATCGTGGCGGACGCGCCTTTCGGGCAGACGCCGGGCAGTTGTTGGATGAGGGCGTCCTCTCCGGGCCAGTAGAGGCGCGCCATCGCCTGATTGACGATCCGAACGCAGGGAGCGTCAATCCGATTTTCGGCCTCGGTGAAATCGCGTCCCTCGACGAGGCGCGTGCCCATGGCCTGAAAGTACTCCGGACTGACGCCGCGTCCGGCTACCAGGACGGTGCTGCCAGGACCGCCAGGGGAGTTCGGCGGGGAGGGAAATGCGAGCGAGACATGGAATCCCGTGAACGGCAGGTTGTTCGCCATTCCCGCAGACTTTACGCCCGGAATGTCCCGGATACGTGCCAACACGCCGCGGTAGAAGTCGGCAGACTGCGGGGGCGAATACTTGTAGTTCATCAGCGGCACGCGTACGGTCAGGAGGTGATCGGGATCGAATCCCGTTGGCGTGGCGGCCAGCTGCCGGAAGCTTTGAACCATCAAGCCCGCCCCGACGAGCAGCACCAGGGCGAGCGCGATTTCGCAGGTCAGCAGCGCGCTCTGCAGACGCGTTCCGCGAGCGCCGGCCGCAGCTCTTCCGTGCTCCTTCAGCCACTCGCTGATGTCGATGCGCGAAGCCCTCAAAGCCGGCAGCAATCCGACGCCGATTCCGGTGAGCAGGGAGAGGGCCGCAGCAAAGCCAAAAACCGCCAGGTTCATCGAAATGTGGTGCAGCGCCTGGGTCTCAACCAGGTTGTACTGCGGAACCAGACTGACGATCACGGCGAGGCCCGAGCGCGCCAGCATCACGCCGCCGACGCCGGCTGCAGCCGCAAGCAGCACACTTTCCACCACCAGTTGCCGGACCAATCTCGGCCGACCAGCGCCCAGCGCGGCACGAACCGCTATTTCGCCCTGACGCGCCGTGCCCCGAGCGAGCAGCATGCTCGCCACATTCGCGCAGACGATCATCAGCATGAAAGCCACCGCGCCGAGGAGCGCGAAGATCGCCTCACGGAGCATTCCCCGAACCTCCGGACTCCTGAAGGGAACTACGGGAGCGCTCCACCCGGAGTTTGTCTTGGGGTACTGTACCGCGAGGCGCGCTGCGACGGTGTCCATGACGGCCTGAGCCTGCCGGAGCGTAACGCCTCGATTCAGGCGCGCGACCACGCTCAGCCTGCGATCCTCATGGTTCGCTCGGTCCGCCGCGCTGAATGTCAGCGGAGTCCACATCTGCGTGTTGGCTGCCGGAAACTCAAAGTCCGCTGGAGCGATTCCAATAACCCAGTACAACTTGCCGTCGAGCGCAAGCGCCTTCCCAAGGATCCGGGGATTAGACGCAAAGTGACTTCGCCAGTACTGATGGCTCAGGATCACCGCCTGAGTCTCGTTCGGAGCGAACGTACGGCCGCGGAAGGCGTTGACGCCCAGCACTTGAAACAGGTTCGGTGTCACCGGCGACGCCCAGACTTCGTCCGGGTCGCCGCCGCCGGTCAGCGCGTGAAATTCCCACGACTGATACGCAGCGACTCCTGTGAACACCGGGGCCTGTGCTTGCCAGTCTGTGAAGTCTCCGGCGGACACTTCGTTGATCTCACCGGGCGCCGTCGTGGGGCCCTTTTCAGTGATCGCCACAAGTTCGGCGGACCTCGCATAAGGCGCCGAATGGAGCAGCACGGTGTCGACCACGCTGAAGATGGCGGTCGTGGCGCCGATGCCGAGGGCGAGGGTGATGATCGCAACCGAGGTGAATCCCGGGCTCTTGCGCAACATGCGGAGGCCGAAACGAAGATCTTGCGCGAGATCCTGCAGCCAATTCATTTTGCGCATATCCCGGCACCTTTTGTTTGTTCGACTCCGCCCATTTCAAGCAGCGCGATCCGCCGCGCCGCTTGCGCCGCCATTCCCTTGGCGACGTATTCCTCAGTTTTCTGTTCGATGTGATCCCAGAGTTCCTCCTCCAGTTCCTGGTCAACCTTTCTTTGGCGAAATAACGACCTCAACCGAAGAGGAAACATGTACAGCCAATGTTCAGGTCGCACGACACGACCCTCCTTCACTCATGTCTCAATGCAACCATGGGATCAACGCGCATGGCCCTCCGCGCGGGCAAGTAGCTCGCGGCGAGCGCGACCGCCGCCAACAACAGCGAAGCGGCGGAGTAGGTCAGCGGATCAAGGGGCGGCACGCCAATGAGCAAATTGCCGACGAGCCGGGCCATTGCGGCCGCGGCGAGAACTCCCGCAATAACGCCAACGCCTACGATGGCGAGTGCCTGAGCAAAAATCATTTTCAAGGTTTGAAATGGCTGAGCACCGAGCGCCATACGGATGCCGATCTCGTGAGTGCGCTGGCTCGCCGCGTAGGAGATCACGCCGTAGACGCCGACGACGGCGAGAAGCAGCCCGAGAGTTCCCAAGGCACCAGCCAGGGCCGCCACAAATCGGAACAGTAGGAAACCATTCCAAGTGTCGAGCGCGTCGGTCATGGTTTGCACGTCGAAAACCGGCATGGCAGGCTCGAGAGAGTGGATCAGGCTGATCATTTCCCGCGCCAGCGCTTCGGGAGCGGCTGCGGTGCGGGCTTGAAGAGTCGCAATGGGATGAATGTGCTGGGCGAGTGGGACGTAGAAGAAGGGATGGATTTCCGTGAGGTCGTCAAGACCGCTGGAGGCCCCCCGGCTATTTTTGACTACGCCAATGATTTCCACGGAGTGGCTCGGATCATGGGTGGTGCTGAAGCGCCGGCCGATGGGATCCTGGCCGCGCCAGAAGCCATCGGCCATGGATTGGTTGACGATGGCTACAAATTGCGAGTCCCGAGTGTCGGAGTTGCGGAAATCTCGGCCACTAAGCAACGGGATGCGCATCGTCTGGAAATAATCCGGTGTGACAGCGTTGTAGCCCGCGAAAGGAATTCCCTCGTTTGGAGGGGCTTCATAGCCATCAACCTTCAGTCCGGCAGCGTAATCGTAATAACCCATGGGCACCGCGGCGGCGAGGCTGGCGGATTGAACGCCCGGGATGGCGTGGGCCCGGTCGAGAAGAGTCTGGAAGAAGCTGCGGGCATGAGTTTCGTCATAACCTGCTTCGTGCGGATCAATGGACAGATTCAGAACATGCGTGGGATCGAAGCCGAGGTCCGAGTGCTGAATGTTTTCGAGACTACGCGTGAAAAGGCCAGCCACAATCAGCAACATGAGCGAGCCGCCGACTTGCGCGGAGACGAGCGCGCTACGCAGACGATGGCCGCTAACACTGAAGGTGCGTCCCCCCTCATGAAGGACTTTGTTCACGTCGCCACGCGCAGTGCGAAGTGCCGGAACCGGTCCGACGAGCAAAGTAGTCAAAGCAGCGGCAGCCAAAGCGTAAAGGAATACGCGCCAGTCAAAACGAAAATCGAGCACGATGGGGAGCGCCGTGTGGAACGAGATGGAGCTGAACGAGCGGCTGCCGCCGACTCCGAGAATGATTCCGGCGGCGCAGCCCAGTGCGGCGAGCAGAAGGCTCTCGGTGAGCAACTGGCGGATGAGCCGGCCGCGCGTCGCTCCCAGGGCCGCTCGCATGGTGACTTCGCGCTGGCGCGCCGCCGCGCGGACCAGGCAAAGGCTGGCGATGTTCATACAGGCGAGGACAAGGATGGAAGCCGCGAGAATCAGAAACAACGCGCTCGCAAGAGCCAGTATGCGCGGACCAGCGGGGCCGAGCGACATGCTAACCGGGCCAAGTTGGATGGCGCGAAGCGTGAGCCAAGCATCCGCTTTCGCATTTTGCAGAGTCAGGCGCTGTGAGACCACTTGCATGGCTGAATCGGCTTGCCGCAGGTTGGCGTCTGGTTTTAACCGTGCAACCAGCGTGAACCTTGGTTCACGCGCGGTGAGAAAGTCGTTCGACGCGTCTCCCAGCACCGCTGCCATTCCCACAGGCAGATAGCCTTGCGTGTCGAGCAAGGCATTAAGGCCATGGAAACTCTCCGGGGCGACGCCGATGATGGTTACCGGCTGGCCGTTGACGGAGGCTTTCTTGCCGACAATGCCAGGGTCGGCATTGAACCGCGATTTCCAGTAGGAGTAACTCAGAACAAGAACGGGACCGGCGCCGGCGACTTGTCCTTCCGAGGGAAGCATGAAACGCCCGAGGGCAGGCTTGATGTCTATGAGGTCGAAGAAATTACTAGCCACGTAGAACGCCCACATCGGCTGGCTCTTGCCGTCCACGCTCAGACCGTCCATCTGATACATCTGCAATGCGGAGACGTCCGAAAAAACATCCCGCGTCTCTTTGCGAATCTCGAGATAGTCCGGGTAGGAAAACGTCGTGCCAGTGCCGCCATCCTTCCCGGTAGACGCTAGAAAAACCATCTGCTTCGGGTGGCTGAGGGGGAGAGGCCGAAGAACAAGACAATCCACCAGGCTGAAGATCGCGGTGTTTGCGCCGATTCCGAGCGCCAGTGTCAACACGGCGACCGCTGTGAACCCGGGAGATTTCCGCAATACGCGCAGACCAAACTGCAAATCCTGTACGAAGTCCTGAATCAGATTTACACGCCGCGCGTCGCGGCATTTCTCTTTGGTCTGCTCGATACCACCTAGGTCCAGTCGCGCGCGACGGTGTGCCTCTTCTCGCGTCATCCCTTGTGCGACGTATTCCTCGGTTTTTCGTGCGAGGTGGTCGCGCAGCTCGTCGTCCAATTCCTGGTCCGCCTGCGCCCAGTGAAACAATGACCGGAGCCGCAGGGGAATCGTGAACAGCCAATGCTCCGGTCGCATTCTCCGGCCCTCCTCTACTCCTATGAAAATAGCCGCGTATCTCATTGAAAAGATTGGCTCAACAGTGAGCGGCTATTTTCATCCTTCGTTGTGGCTCTCCGAGAGCCATGAGTTACTCGTACCTCAGCGCGACCATAGGATCGACTCGCGACGCCCGCCGCGCTGGCAGAAACGCAGCAAGCAGTGCGATTGCAACCAAGGAGATCGTTGCTCCCATGAGCAGCGAAATGTCCGTCGGCTTGATGCCGTAGAGCATTCCGTAGATCTCCGAAGACAGCAAACGGGCGGCCACAAGAGCGCCGCCGACACCTATCGCAACGCCGCAGAGGATGACTACGAGCGTTTGGCGCAACACGAGTATTCGGACATCCCTTCGCTGAGCTCCCATAGCCATGCGAATGCCGAACTCATTCGTTCGGCGTGAGACGCCATAGGCAACAACCCCGTAGAGCCCAATCGCTGCGATTAGGCAAGCCAACACCCCGAATACTGACGACAACAATGCAGTCAGGCGCTCCTGGGAAATCATGCCATTGATGACCGTGTCAAAGGGTTGCATCTCCTGAATTTGCAAAATCTTGTCGCTTGCCCTTACTTCCGTCCTTACGATACCTGCCAATAATTGCGTATTGAGATTGGCGCGAACGAGAAAACTGTCGCCCTCCCGAGCCGGCAAATACACCATCGGCCATACCCTCTCGCGAACTCCATAATGCTTGGCATCACGGACCAGACCGACAATTTCGCGAACGATTTCCGGTTCAAAGTCGAGTTTGATGCGCTGTCCGATAGCGGATTCTGAACCGAAATAGTGGCGGGCAAAGCTCTCGTTGACCACAGCTACCGGGGGCTTCTCGGCCTGATCTTGGAAGTTCAAATAGCGACCCTGTAAAAGGCCCAAGCCAATAGCCTCGAAGAATCCAGGTCCCGCCGATATCAACCCCACGTCATTATCTTTTCCAGGCGATGGGTTCCCAATTACATCAACACTACCCGACCAGCCGCCGTCCCCGTACATGCTACCCGACGAATAGCTTGCAACGATCACACCGGGATGCGATTCCAAGCGCTGTTTAATTTCTGCACAAGCTTGACGAAGACGGTCCTGGGAAGTTCCCTTCGGGTGAGAGAGGTCGAACGTGACGACGTTTTCGGCGTGGAAGCCGAGGTCGCTGCTCTTGAGATTGTGCAAGGTTTTAACAAACAATCCAGCGCCAACCAACAAGGGCAAGGAGAGAGCGAGTTGACCAGCGACGAGAAGTCTTCCCCGCCAGCCTGACCCAATTACACGCTGGCCACCATGCAAGCTCATCTCGAGTTTTTCTCTGGAAGCGCGCAGTGCCGGGCCAAGCCCAAATAGTATGGCCGTCGCAACGGCAACCCCGCCTGTAAAGCCAAACACGGCAAAATCCGGCCGGAGATTAAACGCTACGGGCAGCGAAGATGGAGGAAGCAGAGAAACTAGTAGGCGTGTGCCCCAGGCCGACAAGAGTACGGCGACCAAGCAACCGGAGAGCGCCAGGGTCAAATTCTCTGTGAACAATTGCCAGGCAATCCGCGTACGGCTGGCACCGAGAGCTAGGCGGACCACGATCTCACGGTGACGGGCGGCGTTGCGCGCCAATATTAGGTTGGCTATGTTCGCACAGGAAATCAGAAGTACGACGGCGGCAACGCCAAACAGAACTAGCAGCGGTTTCTCATATTTGCGTCCCGTGGTCGCAAGGCCTGAGGCGGCGGGACGAACAGTAATATGCTGGGCTGCGAGCATCTGTTTGAAGCGCGGCGAAGCAGTGGGTAGGAGCGCATCAGCAACATGCGCGCGGAATGCAGCCTCGAACATGGCCTGAGCCCGTCCTGGGTCAACTCCGTCATGTAGCCGTACAAGGAGGCGCAGCCAATTGAGGTTCGGGTCCGGTCGCCATCCTCGATCAGCGCCCGCAGCGGTCGCGGGCACCCACATGTCTACTGAGACCTCCGGTTCGATTCCGGTGAACCCGGGCCTGGCGATGCCAACGACCGTATAGGGCGTCTCGTCATAAAAAATTGTCCTACCGAGAACCGATGCGTCGGATTGGAAGCGGCTCTTCCAGAACGTATAACTCAAGACTGCAACGTGATTCCCTCCCAGGACGTTATCGTCTTGCGGTTCGAGGACGCGACCCACAATTGGCCCAACGTTTAGAACAGAAAAGAAATTACCCGAAACGGCCTCTCCCGCAACACGCTGATCGGAAACTCCGTTGAGTCCAAATTTGCGCGCCCCAACAACTTCTGTGGCGAAGACTTCGCCCCAAGCGGAGGCTGTTTTGGCGAATTGCTGAAAGAGCGGATAGGAGTAGCTAAATTCGCCAGCGAAGTCGCCTTCCGAAGAGGCGCGCATTACATGAAAGATTTCCTTAGGATCGTTGACCGCCAGCGGCGTCCACAGAGACACGTGGAGGAGCGTAAATATCGCAGTGTTGGCACCGATGCCGAGAGCAAGCGTCAGGATAGCGACCGCCGTGAAGCTGGGAGATTTGCGCAACATGCGCAGACCAATGTGCAAATCCTGGACGAAATTCTGAATCCAGGTGACACGGCGTGCGTCGCGGCATTGCTCTTTGGTCTGCTCGACACCGCCTAGGTCGAGCCACGCCCGCCGCCTCGCTTCCGCTGGTGCCATCCCTCGTGCAACGTATTCCTCGGTTTTTCGTTCGAGGTGGTCGCGCAGCTCGTCGTCCAATTCCTGGTCCGCCTGCGCCCAGCGAAACAACGACCGCAGCCGCAGGGGAATCGTGAACAGCCAATGCTCCGGTCGCATTCTCCGGCCCTCCTTCACTCCTATGAAAATAGCCGCGTATCTCATTGAAAAGATTGGCTCAACAGTGAGCTGGCTATTTTCATCCTTCGTTGTGGCTCTCCGAGAGCCATGGGTTACTCGTACCTCAGGGCAACCATGGGATCGACACGCATAGCGCGGCGGGCGGGTAAATACCCCGCCACCAGCGCCACCGCCGACAGCACTCCCACCGCTACCGCCATCGTGTATGTGTCCTGCGCCGCCATGCCAAACAACAAGCTCTGCAACAAACGCACTGAGCCCAGCGCCACTCCCACCCCAATCGCCACGCCCACGACCAGGATCAGTAGTACTTCGCGCAACACAAGTCTCAAGATTGATCCCGGCTGCGCCCCCAGCGCCATCCGCACCCCAAATTCCGTCTGCCGCTGCGTCACCAGATAGCTCACCGCCCCAAACAGCCCCATCATCGCCAGCAACAACCCCAGCATTCCAAAAAATCCAGATACTGCGGCCAACAGCCGCTCCTGCACGAGATCGTCACCCACTTGACCAGCAAGCGTACGAAAGTTCAGAGGAATGTCCTTACTCACCTCTGCCGCAGCCCTCCGTACGGGTTCAATCAGCATCTCGGGCGCGACAGTCGTTCGAAGCACGAACTCTTCAACAGATACGCGTGAAGGTATCTGGGCCGCGGGAAAGAACACTGTCGGCGGAACAACTTCTCGCACTCGTTCGTATTTGGAGTCCTTCACCACACCTACAATTTCTACTTGTTCCGGTTCGTCTCCCCACCGGAAATGTCTTCCCAGTACGTTCCCGCCTGGAAAGAATTTGCGCACTGCCGTCTCGTTCACGATCGCCACATGTGCGGAATTCTTCGAATCGTGTTCATCGAAGTCGCGCCCCTGCAGGAGAGGGCTGCGCAATACCGCGAAATAACCAGGACTCACGAAGTTGAGGTAAATGGATGCCTCATCGCCTGTGGGCGCATTGGGAGCATCTGTGTGAATGATTTGAAGCCAATTGTCATCACCAATGGGTGTTGTAAACGCACGGGCCGTCGAAAGGACGCCCGGAAGTGCACGCAGCCTCGGCTCGATCTCTTCATAAATCGCTGTTCGCTTTTCAGGTCCTGCCTTCGCCGTGTCTACCGCGAACCACGGTGGCGTCGCGCTGACCACCAAAACATTGCTACGGTCGAAACCTAGGTCAAGAGTCACCAGCTTCACAAAACTGCGGAGCAGCAGGCCACCTCCGATCAACAGCACGAGCGTAAGCGCTACCTGCCCGGCCACAATCCATCGGCCTGCTCCTAATCCCCGTGCATCTCCGGCGCAGGCCCTAGCCTTCATCGCCTCAATCAGCGCGATCCTCGTCGAACGAAATGCGGGCAACAGCCCAACCAGAATCGCCGTGAGAGCCGCAGACAGCGCCGTGAATACCAGCACCCTTGCGTTGATGGAAAGATCGAGAAAGACGTCGTTTTCTGCAGTAGCTAATTGCCGCACCAGTAGCGCGCCGCTCCACTTTGCAAACAGCACCCCAAGTCCGGCCCCCACAAACGAGAGCAGCACAGATTCTGTGAGCAGTTGACGAATCAACCGGCCCCGCCCCGCTCCAAGGGCTTTGCGGACGGCGATCTCCTTTCCACGGGCTGTGCCCCTCGCCAGCATCAGGCTTACGATATTCGCGCACGCGATGAGCATCACCACCGCGACGATGACCATCAGCACGCGCAACGCCTGCCCAAACTCGCCGCGCAGTTCTGAAGTTCCCACACCCGCCGGAACGCTTACCAGTTTTGCCCTCAGGAATCGCCGTTGACCTTCTGCATCCCAGCCCGGTAGCGCCGCATTCATCACTCCGGGCGAAAGTGCTTCTAGCCGTGCATTCAGTTGCACTGGTGTTATTCCCGGTTTGACGCGGCCCATGATGCTCAGCCACCAGCGCGAGCGGCTCTCTGTGTTTCGCTTATCGAAGAGCGCGCTCGCGCAGATCGGCACAGCCACGTCAAACTTCTTCCCTACCTCGACGCCGTAGAAGCGCGGCGCGCTGACACCGATCACCTCGAACGGTTGCCCGTACAAGGACAGCGTCCTGCCCAGTACGTTCCTCTCGCGACCAAAATTTGTCTCCCAGAATCCATAACTCAACACCGCAACGGGAGCGCAGCCCGGTCGGTCATCCGCAGCTGCAATCAACCGGCCTTCTGCTGCATTCACTCCGAGCGTGGTGAAGTAGTTCCCACTCACGAACAAGCCCTGCACCGCTCGAACGTTGCCGCTCCACTCCAGCGTGAATGGTTTCGAACGGCTCCAGGCAAACACTCCCGCGAAGGCCTCCTCCTGATCACGCACGCCTTCCCACAGAGCATTCGTGAAACCATCGCGGGCTTTGTCCTCGGGCTCCTGACGCAGAAGCAGCACCAGCTCTTGCGGATTTCCTACCGGCAACAGCCGCAGCAGCACCGCGTCCATCATGCTGAAAATGGTGGTAGTGGCGCCGATGCCGAGCGCGAGCGTGACAAGAGCAACAGCGGTGAAGCCGGGAGATTTGCGCAATATGCGCAAACCAAAGTGCAAATCCTGTACGAAGTCCTGAATCAGATTTACACGCCGCGCGTCGCGGCATTTCTCTTTCGTCTGCTCGATACCGCCCAGGTCGAGTCGCGCCCGCCGCCGTATTCGTCGGTTTTTCGTTCGACGTGGTCGCGCAGCTCGTCGTCCAGTTCCTGGTCGGCCTGCGCCCCGCGAAACAACGACCGCAGTCTTAGGGGAATCGTGAACAGCCAATGTTCCGGTCGCATTCTCCGGCCCTCCCTCACTCCTATGAAAATAGCTGCCTATCGCGTTGAAAACAAAGCATAGGTGCCTGGGTCCATTTTCATCCTTCGTTGTGGCTCTCCGAGAGCCATGAGTTACTCGTATCTCAGGGCTATCATGGGATCGACGCGCGTCGCGCGCCGTGCGGGGACGTAGGATGCTGCCAGCGCTGAGAGGACGAGGGCCACCACCACTGCTGCGAAGGTCTCTGGGTCGCCTGGTTTGACTTCGAATAAGAAATTCGCAAGCACGCGCGTTAAACTGAGCGCGCCAGCTCCCCCCAGAATGATTCCCATCGAAATCAGAACGAGCCCTTTTCTCAGGAGCATCTGTAATACGTCAGCACTCTGCGCGCCCAAAGCTATGCGGACGCCGATCTCTTGTGTGCGTTGCGCGACCGAGTAAGCCAAGACGCCATAAACGCCCACGATCGTCAGGACCAACGCAACGAGGGCGAATGTCATCAGCAATCTCGCCTGGAAGCGCGGCTCGGCGGTCGTCGTAGCAAGCAGGCTATCCATGGAAGTGATCGACACTGGCTGGTCCTTATCAATTTCTCGCAGAATGCTCCGCATCCCGGCAGCAACGTTTTCGGAAGGCGATGCGGTTTTCACGACGAACGTCATATGGCTGAGAAGGAATGGGTGCGTGATCTGGAGATAGGACTGGTAAATTGCGGGATCGGATTTTTCCGCCAACCCTTTTTGCTTCACGTCATCTGCAACGCCGATGACGGTGAGCCAGTCTCCAGGTCCAGGATCATCTTCCATCGAGATGCGCTTCCCGATCGGATCTTCGCCAGGCCAGAGCGTTTGCGCGACGGACTGGCTCACGACAACGACCGCTGGCGCAGTGGCAGTATCGCGTTCGGTGAACTCACGTCCGCGGAGCAAGTGGATTTCCATCGTCCTAAAATAACCGAAACTCACGCAAGGCTTATCGACGATGAAGCCCTTCGGCCGCAAACCGCCTTCGACTTGGAAATCGCCTCGGGTCAACTCTTCGGCGAGTGGAAGGTAGTTCACCAGCGCGGCAGCGAGCACGCCTGGCAGCCGGGAAAGCTCTGCCATCGTTCGTGTATGAAACGCTTGCAACTGAGCCGCTGCGCGATAATTAGAATCGGGCAAGTCGACCGTGAGAGTGATCAGGCGCTGCGTCGAAAAACCAGGATCCACACTCCTCAGACGCAAGAAGCTCTTCAACATTAAACCAGCGCCGGTAAGTAGGATGAGCGCGAGGGCGATCTCTGAAATGGTCAGTGCGCCTCGAATACCTTCATGGCTCCGAGTCAGGGTGCGTCCCGCCGAACTCAACGCCTCGCGCGTGCTATGTCGCGTAGCCCGAAACGCCGGGGCCAAGCCGAACAGAATGCCAGTAAGAATCGAAAGGCCAGCGGTGAAGGCAAGGACCCAACCATCGATCCGAATCATCTCCGTGCGCGGCACTGTTCCCACAGGCGCGAGAGCGGTGAGGGCCGGCACACCCCAAAAGGCCAGTAACATTCCAGCCGTGCCTCCCGCGAGGGAAAGCAAGATACTCTCTGTTAGCAACTGACGCACCAGCCGCCAACGGTTTGCGCCCAAGGTGCAGCGCACCGCGATTTCATGTCCTCGGCCGGCTGCCCGGGCCAAAAACAGATTGGCCACGTTCACGCAGGCGATCAGCAGAACGAACGCCACCGCGCCAGCGAACACGAGCAGCGAGCGACGAATGTTTGCAACGAATAAATCCTTTAATGGAATAATTTGCGGCCAACGGTCGCTTTTGTCCTCGCCTGGACCGAGAGGCAGCCCGTCGGCGAAGGTTTCGAGTGCAACGTGCGCCTGTTGAGGCGAGACGCCGGGTTTCAGACGGCCCACTACTGGCCGAATGAAGGAATTGTGACCGATTTGCACGGCCAGCGGCATCCATACCTTGACTTCGGGCAGTGCAAAGCCGACGGGCATGATGCCAATCACGGTGCGGGCCACGCCGTCGAGGCGAATTGGTTTCCCTACAATTTGCGGGTCAGACCCAAAGCGCTCCTGCCAGAGGTTGTTGCTGATTACGGCGATATTGTCGCGGCCCGGCTGATCTTCTCCGGCAAAAAATTCTCGACCGATTGCGGGGTGGGTCCGAAGCGTCGCAAAAAAATCGGTCGTGACATACGAGACGGGAATTTGGACCGGATCACCCGCGTCAGTAAGATTTGCCCTATCTCCTCTGGTAAACATCGCTGTGCGCTCGAACACCTGATCCTGACCACGAAACGCGAGGTAATCGCGATCGGAAACGCCGGGTTCCCATCCGAAAGGGCCAACTCGCGGCACCAGCGAAACCAGGAACAGACGATCCGGTGCCGGGAACGGCATGGGCCGCAACAACACGCCGTTAACGACAGTGAAAACGGCCGTGTTAGCGCCGATGCCAATGGAAAGTGTTAGGACGGCAACGGCGGTGAACCCGGGAGATCTGCGCAGCATCCGCAGCCCGTAGCGCACATCTTGCGCAGAGTCCTGAATCCAGTTCACGCGTCGCGCGTCGCGGCATTTCTCTTTGGTCTGCTCGATACCGCCCAGGTCAAGTCGCGCGCCGCGGCGCGCCTCCTCTTGTGTCATCCCTTGTGCGACATATTCCTCGGTTTTTCGTTCGAGGTGGTCGCGCAGCTCGTCGTCCAATTCCTGGTCCGCCTGCGCCCAGCGAAACAACGACCGCAGCCGCAGTGGAATCGTGAACAGCCAATGCTCCGGTCGCATACTCCGACTCTCCTTTACTCGTACCTCAGAGCGACTATCGGATCGACACCCATCGCGCGACACGCGGGCAGATAGCACGCCGCCACGGCAACCGCCACAAACAAAATTGGCACTGCGGTGAACGTCAACGGATCATTGGGCGCGACCTGATACAGCAATGTCGTGAGCGACCGGGTCGCTGCCAGCGCCACGACGATGCCCACCGCGACTCCTACCACCGCCAGCTTCAATCCACTGCCAATGACCATGCGCAGTACCTGCACCGGGCTTGCGCCCAGCGCCATGCGGATGCCGATTTCGTGGATCCGTTGCGAAACCAGATGGGCCATTACGCCATAGATTCCGATCGTCCCCAAAAACATGGCCAGCGCGCCGAAGAAGGCCATGAGCTTGGTCATCACGCGGTACCCTGCGTCCACAACAGCTATCAGGGTTTCGAGGGGAGCCGAAGAAATCGGCTGGTCGTTGTCTACCGACCAAATCGCATCGCGGATAGCGGTGGCCATCATCGTCGGATCAGCGGATGAGCGCACAACGAACGCCAGAGTCGAGGAAGGAAATTGGGCTAGGGGAACGAACATCAGCCATCCGCCTCGCTCTCGCAGGTGATCTCTCATAATGTCCCGTACCACCCCCACAATTGTGGCGACGGTATGTTGTTCGCCAAATCGAATTTGTCGTCCAATGGGATCTTCATTCGGCCAAAATTCCCGCGCGAAGCTTTGCGTGATAATCACGACTGGCGAACTTCCTTGCGAGTCCGCAGAATTAAAAAAGCGGCCTTTGACCAGCCCAATCTGCATCGTCGAAAAATAATCGGGGGAGGCGGCCGCAAAGCCTGCGCCAGTTCTTTCTCCCGGCTGAGAAGGCCTCCTAACGGCTTCCACTTCGACGCCCTGGCCAAAGCCGCCGAACGGAACGTTGCTGGCCGCGCCCGCCGAAGCTACCCCCGGCAACGCACGGAGGCGCGCCAGAACTTCTTCACCGAAATTTCTCTTCTGCGAGTCATTTATGTATTTCGTCCTGGGCATCACAAGTTGCGCAGTCATGACGTTTTCCGGGTTGTAACCGGGGCTGGTGCGTATGGAAATGATGAAGCTCTTAACCACCAATGTCGCTGAGATGAGCACAACCACAGCGAGCGCTATCTCCGAAGCTACGAAGATTCGCCGCAAACGTGCGCCCCGTTGGCCGCCCGACGCCTGGCCTGACGCTTCCTTGAGCGTCTGATTAACGTCTAGCCTTGCATTCTGGAACGCCGGCGCCAGCCCGAACACTAACCCACACACGAGTGCAATTCCGAGCGTGAACGCCAGCGTCACGAAATCCAGGTCAACGTGTCCGTAATTGATCATGTATCCGCGAATGCGGCCCGGAATCCACGACTCGATCAGCCTCATCAACCAAAAGCCGAAAAGAGTTCCGGCGACTCCGCCCAGGAAAAAGAGAAGCAGTGATTCCGTCAGAAGCTGCCCAGCCAGCCGGCCTTCGGTCGCGCCAAGCGCCCCGCGTACGGCGAACTCCCTCGTGCGGCTTGTCGCCCGAGCCAGCATCAGATTTGCAACGTTCGCGCAGGCGATCAAAAGGATTAGCCCTACGATCACGAAGACAATCATCAGCTCAGGCCCTCCTTCTTTTCTGCGAATATCCCAGGTCATGGAGTTGACAAGCCAGGTGAGATTGGCGTTCGTCTGTGAAAACTGCTTTTCAAGGCCTGAAAAAAACACTCCTGCTTCCGCTTCAGCTTGCTCTTGCGTCACGCCGGGCTTCAGTCGGCCAAATGCAGGAAGCCAGCTACCGCTGCGGTCCGCACGCTGCTTATCGGTGAGCGCCAGCGGCGTCCATAAATTCGCGATGCCCATTAGCGGAAACTGAAACGTCCCCGGCATAACACCGATTACCGTGTACGCTTCGCCTCCAACGGTTATGTTGCGTCCGATAATTTTCGGGTTGCCGGCGTATCGGCCTTGCCATAATCCCTCGCCAAGAATGCAAACGTGCGGAGCGCCTGAGCGGTCGTCATCTGGTATAAAGGTTCGCCCTAAGATGGGCTTGGCGCCCAGCGCATCAAAGAAATTCCAGGTCACTCGCCCGCCGTCGACTAACTCGGGATGCCCGTCACCCGTGAGATTGAGACCCGCACCAGCCCAAGCTACGATTTGTTCGAACGAAGTGTTCTGCCGCTGAAAGTCGAAGAAGTCGGCAGGGGAGGTGACGTGCTCGCCGGTCCATCCGTTTTTCTTGTCATGCGTCGCGAATACCATCAAACGGTCGGATCGCGGATAGGGCAACGGTTTGATAATCCAGGCGTTGATACAGCTGAAGATGGCAGTGTTTGCGCCAATCCCGAGGGCTAGCGTCAGGATCGCGACGACAGTGAACGCGCGGCTCTTTGCCAGCATTCGCAAGCCGTAGCGCAAATCCAGAATCAGGTCTTGAATCCAGTTGACTCTGCGCGCGTCACGGCATTCTTCCTTTACCTTCTCCACGCCGCCCAGGTCGAGCCGCGCGCGCCGGCGCGCCTCTTGTTGCGTCATTCCTTTTGCGAAATATTCCTCGGTTCTTCGTTCGAGGTGGTCGCGCAGCTCGTCGTCCAAATCCTGGTCCGCCTGCGCCCAGCGAAACAAGGACCGTAGCCGTAGGGAAATCGTGAATAGCCAATGCTCCGGTCGCATATGAAACCTCCGTTTCGCTCCGCGCGACGCTCACGCCTCTTTAAGCTTAATGACCCGCGAAATGGCGCTCGAAAGCCTGCCCCAGTTATCTGCTTCTTTTTCGAGCTGTCGCCGCCCGAGCCGCGTGAGCGAATAATATTTTGCGCGCCGACCATACTCGGACGTTCTCCATTCGGCTGTGATCCAGCCCTCTTGCTCCAGCTTGTGCAACGACGGGTACAGCGATCCGTCGCTCACCTGCAAAACGTCGCCGGACACCTGCTTTAATCGCTGACTCACAGCGAAGCCGTTCATCGGCTCAAGCGCAAGAATTTTCAGCAGCAACATGTCCAACGTGCCCTGCACAAGATCGGAAGGTTTGCTCATGTCTATGTCCTCGGTAACCGAGACTAGCACCTCTGCGCTCGGTAAGCAAGGGGAGGTGCTTTTTCGGGGCGCGAGACTGGCGGTTTGCGTTCCATTCAACGTGCTCCTGAGCAAGGAATCCGAGTCAGAGAGGCTTTCGTCTCTCTGACTCGGCTAGGTGGATGTGGCAGCCCTTCATTCGGCAGCTTCGGGCAACTCTTCGATGTTCTTGTATCCGTTGTTGCCCTGACCGACGTTCACCAGGCAGGGAAGATGGAGTTCCATCACGGCTTCGATCTCGTTCGCCGGAATGTCGTAACCACTCGCTTCCAGACGCTCCGCCAGCTCTTCGGGACGGCCGAACACGCGCACCGTCTTGCCGCCGACATCCACCTTGAGAAAAAGAGAGTCGCCCTGACGGGTTTTCATGCGATCAATCTTGGTGATGACCGCATGAACAGGACTCCCTTCAGTGGCGGATGTGGCACGAGACTTGATCGGCTTTGTTTTTGCCGCGCTCGGTGAAACAGCTTCCCGAGCATAGATGGCAACCTCACTGTCGATCCTTATATCAAACACCAATGGCTGCGTGATTTTCCAAAGACTCGCGCTCGCTGCGATATCCTGTCTGACCTCGGCAAACTTTCCGAGAAATCATTCGGCTTCCTTACATCGAAACTAGCTTCGAGGATCCGATCGTGTCACTGCAACCGAATGCGTTCCGAATATGAGACCCAGTTCACTTTCACAGTCTGATTACCCGTAAAATCGGCCCCGTAAGAATTCGCCAGCTACAGGTTATAAGCCTCAGTCTGGAAAACGGATATAACGGATATTCCTATTCATTGACAAGTGACAATTGTCGCTGTACACTGACCCCGTGATCGTCAGCTTCAAGCACAAGGGCCTGATGCGGCTGTTCGAGCAAAACGATCGCAGCGGCCTTCGCGCCGACCTGATCGAGAAAATCGACCGCATTCTGACAGTACTGGACGCCGCTTCCGCCCCGCAAGCTCTCGATCTTCCAGGCTATCGTCTGCACCAGCTTAAGGGTGATTACAAGGGATATTGGTCCGTGACCGTTCGCGCCAACTGGCGTATCGTCTTTCGTTTTGAAAATGGCCACGCTTACGACGTTGCCTTGGTTGACTACGATTAGGAAGGAGAATACTTATGCCCATGAAGAGCCCGGTGCATCCTGGGAAGATTATCAGGCACGATTGCCTTGTACCGCTCGGGCTTACCGTCACCGCCGCTGCCAAGGTTCTCCGTGTGAGTCGGCAGGCTCTGAATAACCTTCTCAATGGCAAAGCGGGCGTTACGCCGGAAATGGCCATCCGGCTGGAAAAGGCTTTCGGTGGCACTGCGGATACGTGGCTGCGGATGCAGATGAACTATGACCTTGCGCGGGCGATGAAGGCCGAAAACAAGATCAAAGTAACGCGCTACAACCCGCCCGTGCGGCAGCCTGACCCCGGCGACGGTAACAAGTGAACTGTTGCCTGCACTTTTTAACACCTTGCACCCACACCTGCCCTTGCCCCTACCATGGGATCGTATGTTCTCCCAACAAGGGGATGCCGACTGGTTCGATTTTTGGCTGAATGGGCATGAAGATCCCGGCCCACGAAGGCCGATCAGTACATTTGATGGCGTTAACTCCACAAGCTCCAAAAAGAGAACGAAAAGAAGTCAAGAGCCCCAGCCAACTGACGGCGCTGTCACGAAAATGTCACGCGAAGCGCGGCAAAGCGCAGCAAACTGCGAACAAAAGTTGAATACCAAAGGAGAAGTTGACTCGGCACGTTTGGTCAGAACTTGCCGATTTCCCTCGGTTAGCGCCAACTCTGGCAAGATTTGATGACATCACTTCGACGGCTGTTAACCGAAGGGTTGCAAAGGCCCAGAAGCATCGGCGTAGGCGCTAGGCCATTCCTGCCTTCGGTTGTGGGCTGCATCGCGGTCCACCGTTTGGTCAATCTAGGCCGACGATGGAGTGAACCCTTGAAGTGGCACACAAAATTGGGAGGCACAGTTTCCGGGAAAGGAAACACCAGTGGAGAGAAAGAGATACTCCCGGAAATTTCAGCGAATGGCTGTCGCACGGATGGAGACTTGCGAAGATGTCGGTGAGCTAGCGCGAGAACTCGGGGTACGACCGAGGTGCCTGTACAAGTGGCGCAGGAAGCTGGAGATGGTGGAACCAGGACAAGAAGCGTCACGGCCCAGCACACACGCATCGGCTCACCGCAAGGAAATCCATCGCTTGAAGCAGCTTTTGGCAGAGAAGACCCTGGAGGTGGATTTTTTCAAAGGTGCCTTGCAAAAAGTCGAGGCTCGACGCCAGAAGCGCGGTGGAACTGCCGAGACAGCATCTACGAGCAGATCCGAGAAGTAATGCTTTTGCAAGGCAGCCTGAGTATCGAACGCATGTGCCAGTTGGTGCCGGTCAGTCGCAGAAGTTTCTACCGCTCGCTGAAAGAGCAGCAACCTGCCGAAGAAGAGCTGGAGGTGCGATCTGCCATCCAACAGATTGCCCTCGAGCATCGCCGCCGTTACGGCTATCGACGAATCACCGCGGAGCTGCACCGTCGAGGAATGCAGATCAATCACAAGCGTGTGGTGCGGATCTCCCTGCCACCTCCGCCGCCCCCTCCGCGTGCTCCTTCACAACCTCTCGGGGATCCCTGTCGTGTCGCAGCCCGGCAAACCTTGAATGCCGAAGCCCGACCCGCATCAGTCCACTCAAGGGACTCAGTCTGTGCAACAGCTTCCGGGCGCAGCCAAACGCATTCCTTCAGCTATCCGCCGTGGGGGCGGAGGGGTTGGAAATCTTCAGGGGGTTCGTGGTGACTTCAAACGCGCCTTCAAAAAAGCAATACCCAGAACTTGCTGCTGTCAAACGAACTAAAGCTGTAAGCCTCTCGGGTTTACCCAAACGGTGTAGGTCATTAACCCAGAACTGTCGCCGATGCCCAAAAACCTCGCTTTTTTCAAGTACACAAAAGTCGTCTCCTAGAATGAAACCGATTATCAGCGTGTGCGAAGAATCAACTTGGAAGCGAACATCTGCTCCGTCTTGCCCTAGCCAGCTAGCTGTAACCCGCAGTAGTTCTTTCGCCCCATCGCGGTAGATTATGGCAGCTTTGACAACAGCTTCCTTATTCTCAGCTCCCTTGATCGCATCGTTAGAGAATTGCACGACCGCTGCACTATTCCCGTTGTCATGCTGAAAGAACAGGCCACCGCCGCCGCTCAAAGCTTCTTGGATAGCGATTGTGTCTGTACCGCAAAACGCAATGTTAGCCTTTGGTGGCCGCTGATAGGACGCTTGAGCTACACGACCTGGCTGGGCTTGTGCCTGAGCAGTACCCGCTGGCTGGCCGATGTTCACGCTGACTACGGGTGCGCTGACGCTCTGATTGATTCCCGAGCCAGCAGCTACAGGAGAATTGCTCACCTCGGAGTCTTGGGCGTTCAGCGTCGCTGGGGGCGCGGGTGCCGGATTGGACGTGCTTTTGCGAGAATCAATCCACCGCTTCAGCAGAAGCAGGATAATGGGCATTACAACAACGGCTATGAGCCATTGATAGTTGCTGCCAAGCCAGTGCATTTGGCCCCACGCCTTCCGTTGCAAGTCTGTCCTTGGCAAAATCGGAAGTCAACGAAGTATACGTCTTCAACCGAAATGAACTGGAACGGAACTGATCTCCTGGCTCGGTATAAGGCAGTTGGCATCGAGCTTGTTGAGAACGCAAAAATAGGCTGGCGCCGCGATCAGATTTGCGAGAGCAGCAATGAAAAGAGAGCTCATGGTGGTACCTGCCGTGATCTCACGAGTGATCGGAACCGCTGTACTTTGAGATCCGACGGAGTTTTTGGTCCGCAGGTTCGCTTAACGACCGCAAGTTCATTTACGGTATGAACATCGTCAACCCCAGGGAAGAAGCTGCGACCTTGAGCTTGTCGTCCAGCGTCGCTAGCTGCAGGCCCAGGGGTCGATCATGCTTCCGACACGGTCTTGCCATTGACCCTATAGGTCAGCCGGAAATTGGGCCGTGACCGGGCTGGCCTGGTTGATGACACTGACAGTCCGGCTTGCCGCACCTACCTAACGTGCTGGTAAGGCTGCCGGGGCGAACATCACCCAGTTGCGCAATGCGCTTAGCAATCACTTCACGTCCTTGTTCTACTATCTGCTGTGGGGCGTTATGTAGAGTTGCTGCTGTAAGTGCTTGCCGATCAGTTCATTCCTGTTGGATCACAGCACATAAAATTTCATGATGCACGTCCTGGCGGCCACGGAGGCTGCCGCTTTTCAGAGGAGGTCCGTCATGGAGCAATTCTTTTTTTGTTTTGCGAAACTTGCCACTGAAGCGACTTGTCGCTGACGCACTGGGTGAAATCGAGTTGATGGGCTGCAGCAAGGGATCATGGAAGCGCCTTTGTAACTCTTCGCG
>WNGC01000062.1_pt1 | contig 49461 bp, 46 predicted proteins | sample 5400051 | NCBI WGS metagenome assembly WNGC01 (sample SAMN13153368, study PRJNA577476) | soil metagenome | isolation source: 20 cm soil or saprolite under grassland replicate 2 | place: USA:California | collected 2016-06-15
GTGCTGATCCGGCCGGATTCGGCCTGCGAGCAGTGGAGGCGGTATGTGGTCTGCTTTTGCTCGCCGGGTTGTTCACGCGATATGTCGCGATCGTTCTCGCGCTCCTCGGGATCGTGGCGATGGTTCCGTTCAGCATCGAGAACATCCTTGAGCAGGTCCACATCCTCGGGATCGCCGTGTTCCTCTTCATCGCGGGACCGGGACGGGTGTCCCTCGACGCGCAGCGGCGTGACGCTCGTTCGATCGAGCATGAGAATGCGCCGGCCGCCGCGATCAACCTGCTGCGGATCGCGATGGGATTTTGCATCGCGTACGGCGCGCTCACCGAGAAGCTCCTCAATCCGGCGCTCGCTCAGGCGTTGCTGAACCAGAGCCCATTTCTGAACGTGCTCCGCCCCTTGGGCGTGAGCGATCCCGCGTTCATCTGGCTGGCTGGTGCGACCGAGCTCGTGATCGGCGTGGTGATCCTTTCCGGTCAGATCACGCGCCCCGTCATGGCGGTCGGGTTTGCGCTCTTCACAGTCACGCTTCTCGTCTTCGGCGTGCCCGAGCTGATCGGGCATCTGCCGTTCTACGGAATCATGCTCACGCTCTTCATCGCTCCGCACGCGGATTCCTGGCACGTTCGGCGGGCGCTGCGCCCTGCGGCGTAGCTCAGCCGAACGCGAGTTTGATATCCGCCCGATCGTCCTCGACGTCGGGATTGCGCACGAGGTCCAGGAGACGCGGGTCGTTCGGAAGCGGCTCGATCCGTCCGCAGCGTCTTCCATTCGGCACGGCCGGCCGGAAGTTCCGACAGCGTCCAGCGCTCGGACACGCCTTCGGCGTCGGGAACAACGACCGCGTCGCCGGTTCGCTCAGCGACAACGAGCCGTCCGCGAGACAACCGGTCGAGGGTCGCGCGCGTCTCGGGGCGATCGACCGCGCCGACCACCACGAGTCGCGCGCGCCAGGTGGTGGCCGCGAGCGCAGCGGCGAGGATCCAGGGGTCTTGATCGTCGCGCGCCAGGACCCAGAGCGAGTCGGCGCCGGCCGCCTCGAGCGCGCGGGCATCGGCGAAGAGCTCGCCGACGTCGCCGCCGAGCCGCAACTCAGCCCCGATCTTCATGACAGGCCGATGCTAGCGACCGCCTAGCATCGAGCCGTGCCGCGCCCGCAGGCTCCTCCGGTCCAGATCGCGCGCTGGCGCGCGGGCGACTGGCGTGACGATCGCGATCAGGTCGCCGCGGAGGAACCTCTTCAACTCTCCCTCGATGGGAAGGCCCTCTCGATCGTCATGCGGACACCGGGAAACGACCTCGAGCTCGCGCTCGGGCTCCTCTGGGCGGAGCGCGTCATCCGATCGCTCGATGACATCGCGCGCGTGCGCATCAGCGCCGAAGCGGGAGAGAACGAGCCGCGCGTACCGGTCGCGGCCGACCTCGTCGAATCGAATCAGGTGGACATCTATCTCCGCTCGAGCGGCGGCCGCCGGCCGGAGCGCTCGTTCCTCGCGACGTCCGCCTGCGGGGTTTGCGGCGCCACGACCGTGGAATCGCTTGCGCTCGACTTCGCCCGTCTCGCCGCGGGCCCGACGGTTGGGGCCGCGATGCTGCCTCGGCTTTCAGACCGGCTCCGCGAGCAGCAGCGCATCTTCGAATCGACCGGCGGCCTGCACGCGGCTGGCCTCTTCGACACTGATGGCGAGCTCGAGCTTCTTCGTGAAGACATCGGCCGCCACAACGCGGTCGACAAGATCGTTGGCCGCGCTCTGCTCGATGGCCGTCTGCCGCTCGCGCGATCGGTGCTCGCCGTCAGCGGTCGCGCCGGGTACGAGGTCGTGCAGAAAGCGGTCGCGGCAGGGATACCGATCCTCGCCGCGGTCGGCGCCCCTTCGAGCCTCGCGGTGGCGACCGCCGAACGGTTCGGAATGACGCTCGTCGGTTTCCTCCGCGACGACCGCTTCAACGTGTACACGGCTCCGGAACGCATCGGGAGGTAGAAGTGGCCAGGATCGCCGCGGACAAGCTGCATCCCAAGGCGCGCGCGATCGTCGATCAGATCGCAGCGCTTCCAGAGCTTCCGACCTTGACTCCGGTCGAGGCGCGCGGGCGGCCGGTCCCGCTCGAGGCTGCGCCGGAGGCGGTCGGGAGCCTGACCGCGCGGGCGATACCCGGGCCGGGCGGGCCCATGGCCATTCGCATATACCGTCCCAAGGACGCGCTCCGCGGCGCGCTCGTCTATTTCCATGGCGGCGGCTGGGTCGTCGGCTCGCTCGAAAGCGCGGATGCATCGTGTCGCGCGCTCGCGAACCGGTCACGGTGCGTCGTCATCTCGATCGATTACCGCCTCGCGCCCGAGACGAAATTTCCAGGCGCGGTCGACGACGCATACGCCGCGACCCGCTGGGTGGCCGACAACGCGGCGGATCTGAGAATCGACCCGGCGCGCATCGCGGTCGGGGGGGCGAGTGCCGGCGGCAATCTTGCCGCCGCGGTCGCGCTCGTCGCGCGCGAGAAGGGCGGTCCCAGGATCGCGTTCCAGCTGCTGACGGTGCCGGTGACCGAGCTCAGCTCAAAGGCGGCGTCGCACCGCGAGTTCGCCGACGGTTATGGCCTCACGAGCGCCGACATGGAGTGGTATGGCAGGCACTACGTCCGGACGGACGCCGATGCCGATGACCCGCGCGCGTCGGTGCTTCGCGCCGATCTTCACGACCTACCGCCCGCGTTCGTGATCACCGCCGAGTGCGACCCGCTGCGCGACGATGGCGAGGCCTACGCGGATCGGCTCCGCGAGCTCGGAATTGCCGCTCGCTACAAACGCTATCCGGGCATGTTCCACGGGTTCATGAGCTTTCCCGGGGTCCTGCCCGAGGCCGCCGAAGCGTTCGAGGATGCAGGATCGGCGTTGCGCGAGGCGCTTGGCTAGTCGCGTCTCCGGAGCGCGGCGGGTCCTGTCCCGGGGTCGGGGTCGCGCGCTCGCCTACCGGTCCGCTCCCCGCCACTAGGAAGAGTTCGCTCCCTGACGCGGCCGGTCAACGGCTCGCGCGCAACCCGCTCCCCCGTGCCACCCGCCGCGCGGACTCAAGCGGGCTGCTCGTTCTCCAGCGCCTCCCTGACTTCTCGGATGAACGCGGCGGTTGCCTCGGCATCCTCGCCTTTCGCTTGTCGTAAGCGCTCGACCGCGATTCCCGCCGTGTAGGTGGCAAGCGGCGCGAACCGGCGCTCTTTGGTGTGCGACACGACGCGCGCCAGTTCCAACAGCTCCGCGGCGACTCTGGCGTCGAGATCCGGGGGCTCGATCTTCACGCCGTGTCGCTCAGCGGCCGCCTTCCAGCGCTTTCCCAGCGCCTTGAAGAACTCGTTCATCAGGCGAGAAATCTAGCGTCCGCCTTGCAGACGCAAAAACGCGGGAGTAGAACAGACCAAATCCGATGACGGAAATCACTCGTCGTGAGTTCCTGAAGCTCGGAGCCGCCGGCACCGCCGGGATGGCGCTCGTTCCCCTTGCTAACCCGCTCGGTTTCGATGTCGCCGCCGCGAAAAAGCGTTCGCTGGACCTTCGGATCTCAGGCGCGAAGGAAGTCCATTCCCTCTGCCCGTATTGCGCCGTGGGCTGCTCTCTCATCGCCTACACAAAGGAAGTAAACGGAAAGACGCAGCTCCTTCAGATCGAGGGCGACCCCGACAGTCCGGTGAACGAGGGCCGCCTCTGCCCAAAGGGCGCGACCGCCATGCAGCTCGCAACGAGCGCGCGGCGCGTCGCCTCGCCGATGTACCGCGCGGCTGGCGCTACCGCGTGGGAAACGAAGAGCTGGGATTTCATGCTCGACAAGCTTGCCCAGAACATCAAGACCGCGCGCGACAACACATTCGTCGCGCAGGACGCGAACGGGAACATCGTCAATCGCACCGAGGGAATGGCGTTCGCCGGGGGCGCCGCGTTCTCGTCCGAGGAGGGGTACTTCGCCACGAAGCTCATGCGGAGCTTGGGTGTCGTACATATCGAACAGCAAGCGCGGGTCTGACACGGCCCAACGGTGGTCAGTTTGGCCGCCTCATTCGGACGGGGAGCGATGACGAACCACTGGCGTGACATCAAGCACGCCGACCTCATCCTCATCAACGGCGCCAACCCGGCCGAGGCGCACCCCGTCGGGTTCCAGTGGTTCGTCAAGGCGAAGCTCGATCCGACGAAGGGTCCGGGTGCGGGCGGCGGCGCGAAGATCATCCACGCCGACCCCCGTTACACACGAACATCGGCGATGGCCGACATGTATCTGCGCATTCGCACCGGCACTGACGTCGCCTACTTCGGCGGACTCATCAACTACGTCATCCAGAACAAGCTGTACCACGAGGAGTACGTCAAGAACTACACGAACGCGTCCTTCATCGTGAAGCAGGGCTTCGACTTCAAGGACGGTCTCTTCTCCGGATACAACTCGTCGACACGCGCGTACGACATCTCGACGTGGGCGTACGAACAGACGTCTCCGCCCGCGGTGGCGGGCGGTTCAGTCGAGGGTCCGCCGACAACGCAGACGGGTTTTGCGAAACGGGACATGACGCTGCAGGACCCGCAGACCGTGTGGCAGCTCCTCGCGAAGCATTACTCGCGTTACACGCCCGAAATGGTCTCCAGCATCACGGGGATCCCCGTCGACCAGTTCAACGCCGTCGCGAAGCTCGTCGGCGAGATGGGAAAGCCCGACAAGGTCATGACCATCGTGTACGCGGTCGGCCTGACGCATCACACAACGGGCGGCCAGCTCATCCGATCGGGTGCGCTGCTTCAGCTCATCCTCGGGAACATGGGCCGTCCCGGCGGCGGCATGAACGCCGAGCGCGGTCACGCGAACATCCAGGGCAACACCGACCACGCGATCAGCTGGGAGATCCTTCCTGGCTACCTTCGGATTCCCGGTCCGGGGCAGAAGAACCTCACCGACTACGTCAACGTCAACGCCCCGAAGAAGAGCGATCCGAATTCCTGGAATTTCTTCGGCACGAACTACCGCAACTTCATGGTCAGCCTGCTAAAGGGGTGGTACGGCGCGAAGGCCACGAAGGACAACGAGTACGCGTTCGACTACATCCCGAAGCCCGCGGTGAACTCCTCGTGGATGTCCATCTACGACCAGGCCCTGAAGGGAAAGATGGAAGGCGTGATCCTGTCGGGCATGACGGCGACCTCGATCGGGCCGGATTCGAATCAGGTCATGACCGCCCTAGGGAAGCTCAAGTGGCTTGTCGTGATGGACCCGCTTCCCACGACGAGCTCGGAGTTCTGGAAGGCGCCGAACGTCGATCCCGCGTCGATCCAGACCGAGGTCTTCATGCTGCCGACGACCCACTGGATCGAGAAGGACGGCTCGTTCGTCAACAGCGGGCGCTGGTCGCAGTGGAAAGAACAGGTCATCCCGCCTGAGGGCGAGGCTAGACACGACCATTGGGTCCTGGCTGACCTCTTCGACCGCGTGAAGACGCTCTACAAGAACCAGGGGGGCAAGTTCCCCGATCCGCTGATGGCCCTCACGCTCGAGTACAAGGATCCGAAGAAGCCCGAGCTCGAGGAGATCGCGAAGGAGATCAATGGAAAGAACCTCACGACAGGCGGGCAGATGGCGAGCTTCGCTCTCCTGAAAGACGACGGCACGACGACGGCAGGCGACTGGATCTACACCGGAAGCTATCCCGACGCGGGAAACCTTGCGAAGCGGCGTAACGGAATCTCCAACCCGACGCAGAACGATCCGACAGGCATGGGCTTCTACCCCAACTGGGCCTGGAGCTGGCCGCTGAATCGGCGAGTCATGTACAACCGCGCGTCCGCCGACATCCATGGCAAGCCGTGGGACCCCAAGCGCCCGGGCATCCAGTGGAACGGCACGACGTGGGTAGGCGATGTCCCGGATTACCCGCCCACGATGAGCCCGGAGGACCCGGCGGCGTGGCTGCCGTTCATCATGAACGGCGAGGGCGTCGGACGGCTCTTCTCGAACTCGATGATCGACGGCCCCTTCCCGGAGCACTACGAGCCGGTCGAGGCGCCCATCGCCAACCCTCTGCACCCGCAGCAATCGGAGGACCCGGTCGCGTTCCTCTACGACCAGGCGGCCGGCCGCCCGAATCGCTTCGGCAAGCCCGCGGACTTCCCGTACGTCGCGACGAGCTACCGCCTCACCGAGCACGAGCACTACGTCACGCAGCACGTCCCGTTGCTGGTCGGCCTCCAGCCGCAGGCGTTCGTCGAGGTGCCGGCCGAGCTCGCCGACCAGAAGAGCATCAAGAGCGGCGACCGCGTCCGCGTCTCAAGTGCAAGGGGCAAGCTCGAGGTCGTTGCCCTCGTGACCAAGCGCCTCGGGCCGATCACCCTCGCCGGGAACAAGACCGTCTACCAGATCGGAATCCCGATCCACTGGGGGTTCGTCGGAGTCTCCGCGGAACAGAACCCCGAACGATCGAAGTATTGGCTCGCAAACGCGCTCACCCCGTTCGTCGGCGACGCCAACGCGAGGACGCCAGAATTCAAGGCGTTCCTCGTGAATATCGAGAAGCTCTGATGACGCTCCTTGCCGAACCGACGACGACGTACGAGCAGCGCCGCGAGCGCGCACGCGAGCTCGGGGCGCGCTTCGACTTCGCACAGCAGCCGCTCGGGCTCTACCTCGCGATTGTCGATGCGCAGGAGCGCGCTTTCGAGCGAGCGCGGTCCGATCGCCCCAGCCGCGACGACCTCTCGTCCTATGTTGTTCGCACGTCGCTGCCCGGGGTCATGGAGGCGGCGGTCGCTGCGGGCACTGAGACCTTGCGCGAGGCCACGCTGGTTCGTTTTCACGAGGCCGACCTCGAGGGGCTTATCGAGGCATGGCTCGACGGCGACGAGACGGGTACGGACACCTTCCTCGCTCGGGCGAGCACTCAACCGGTGCTCGAGGCACTCCCCGATCTGGCGGCGACGCTCCGGGGCAGCGAGGCCACCGACGATCGGCATTGCCCGCGCTGCGGCGGCCTTCCGCAGGTCGCGGTATTCCCGGAAACGGGCGAGGCTCTTCTGACGGCGCAGCGCACTCTCGTGTGCTCGCGCTGCGCCGACGAATGGGTGATGAGCCGAATGACCTGCGCGTCGTGCGGCGAGACGTCGGGTGCGAAGATGCCGATTCTCTCGGACGTGGAGCTCTTCCCGCACCTTCGGATCGACGCGTGCGAGATGTGCCGGCGTTACCTGATTACGGTCGATCAAAGGAAGGACTCGCGCGCCGTCCCGATCGTCGACGAGCTCGCGGCGCTGCCGCTCGATCTGGTGGCCGCCGAACGCGGCTACACCAAGATCGCGCGCAATCTGATGGGGTTCTAAAGGTATGGCTGCATTCCAGGAACGCCCGATGGGATTCTTCACCGACACGTCGATCTGCATCGGCTGCAAGGCCTGCGAGGTCGCGTGCAAAGAGTGGAATCAGCTCGAAGGCAACCAACCAAAGTTCACAGCGGACTCCTTCGACAACACCGGCCAGCTCGACGCGCAGAACTGGCGCCACGTGCAGTTCATCGAGCAGGTGCCGGACAACAACGGCGTTGTGTTCAATCCGACGCCGATCGCCGGCGGTCAGGCGTGGCTGATGATGAGCGACGTCTGCAAGCACTGTAAGAACGCGAGCTGCATGGAAGTGTGCCCAACGAACGCGCTCATGCGGACCGAGTACGACACCGTGTACATCCAGAACGACGTGTGCAACGGCTGCCGCAACTGCATCTCCGCGTGTCCCTACGGGGTCATCGGCTTCAACGAGGAAAAGGGCATCGCGCAGAAGTGCACGCTCTGCTACGACCGCTTGCAGGGCGGCCTCCAACCAGCGTGCGCGAAGGCATGCCCGACCGAGTCGATCAAGTTCGGCTACATCGACGACCTCCACACGCTCGCGGACGATCGCCTCGCCAACTTGCAGAAGCAGGGGTATGCCAAAGCGCAGCTCTACGGCCGTGACGAGAAGGTCTACGGCGGCCTCAACGCGTTCTTCCTGCTGATGGACAAGCCCGAGACGTACAAGCTGCCGAATGAGGCCAACGCGACGCTGCCCAGCCGCAACAACCTGCCCGGCTACGTCGGTGGCGTCGCGACCGCGGTCGTCGGCCTCCTCGCCGGCCTCCTCGCATTCCGCAACGGCCGTATGAACGCGAACAACCAGAGCAACACAACGACGAGGCCGACCTGATGTCGCCAGCCGAGCACTTCGCGTCACCGCCGGAGTGGCAGTGGTGGATCCTGGCGTACTTCTTCTTCGGTGGCCTCGCCGGTGGCAGTTACGCGCTCGGGACGCTTCTTCGCTTTGGTGGTGACGCCCGCGACGCGAGCGCCGCGCGGATCGCGTTCATCACGAGCTTTGTCGCGCTCATCCCGTGCCCGATCTTCCTGATGGTGGACCTCGGACAGCCGCTCCTGTTCTGGCACATGCTCGTCGACACGAGTCCGGGCGGCGGGCTCGCGTTCAGACCGGATTCGCCGATGAGCCTCGGCTCGTGGGCGCTACTGGCCTTCGGCCTCTTCTCGTTCGTCTCGTTCCTTGGCGCGATCGCTGAGGTCGGCTGGTTCCGCGCGACGAGCGCCATCGCCCGGATCCTCCGCGGCGGTTTCGGGCTCGTGTGGAACGCGATCGGGACGGTCTTCGGTCTGTTCATCTGCGCGTACACCGGAGTGCTCCTCGCCGTCTCGAACCAGCCCGTCTGGAGCGACGCCGGATGGGCGCTCGGCGGCATGTTCGTCGCGTCAGCCCTCGCTGGTTCCGCGGCTCTTCTTCTGCTCTTCGCGCGTTCGCGGCGTGACGTCGACGCCGACACCACCTATCGGCTGGAAACGGCCGATCGCTACTTCGTCATCCTCGAGACGGTCCTGATCGCGATCTTCCTCGTCACCCTCGTGATCGCTGGAACCATCGGCAAGGTGCTCGGCGTTTGGATCGTCCTGTGGCTCCTCGTCGTACTCGGACTCCTCGCCCCACTCGCGATGACGCGCTCGGGCGCCGCGCGACGATGGCCCCCCGTCGCGGCGCCGCTCCTGGCGCTTCTTGGCGTGCTCGCGCTGCGCGCGCTTGTCATCTTCAGCGCTCAGACCTAGGGACCGATTCACCACCTGTGAAGTGGATCACTCGCGAGCACCCGCGCGTGGACCGCGTGGCTTGCCCGTGGCTCATCGAAAAGTTCGTCGACAAGGACGCCCAGTTTGTGTACGTCCCGGCCGATCAGGTGATGGCCGAAGCTCGAAAGCAGGGTGCGACGCCGTACGACGTAAAGGATGTCGAGCTGGGCCACCGCGGGCCCGAGTGCAGCTTCGATGCATTCGTGCGGAAGTACGGTCTCGGGGCGGATCCAGCGATGGCATACATGGCGAAGGTCATCCGTGGTGCTGATACCGCGGATAAGACGATCACGCCCGAATCGGTGGGCATCGAGGCGCTTCTTGAAGGGGTCCGGTTCGTCCACCAGCCGAACGATCAAAAACAGCGCGAGGCGTCGCGGCCGATCCTCGACGCTCTCTACGCGTACTGCCAGACCAGGGTCGCCGCCGTTTAGCCCGCCGCGTTCAGCGCCTGTGTGAGCTCCTCCGGCTCTGAATATTCGCGGTCGGGGAGCTTCGCGACGGCGTCTTGAATCGTCTGACTCAGATTCGCCTCGCGCGCCGACTCCACGATCGCGTTCTTGCTGACGGGGTAGTCCAACCCCTGGACGAACTGATCCGCGACTTCGCTCTCTTGCATTTCTTGCATGTGTTTCCTTAGAGCGATTGGCATGCCACCGTCTGTTTGGCGGCGGTTGGCCGACCGAGGGCCCCCAGGGGCAGGGGCCCCTGGGCGCGGAGCGACCGACGGAGAGCCGGCCGAGGCGTCGGACCCCGGCGCGAACAGAGGGTTTCGGGCGGCCGACCGACGCCCAGACGTGGCGCCTATCCTCGGCGCATGAAAACGACGGACAGGCTTGCCGAGATGCGAGCGAAGGCCGCGATCGGTGGCGGCGAGCAGCGGATAGCCCAGCAGCACGCGAAGGGGAAGCTGACCGCGCGCGAGCGAATCGATTTGGTCCTGGACGAGGGCTCATTCACGGAGCTCGACGCGTTCGTGCTCGCGCGGCCGACAGAGCTCATCCCGGACGACGAGCGCGTGATGGGCGACGGCGTCGTGACCGGTTTCGGTCGCATCGAAGGCCGCGGCGTCTACATCTTCTCGCAGGACTTCACGGTCTTCGGGGGCTCGCTCGCCGAGGCCCACGCCGACAAGATCTGCAAGGTCATGGACCTCGCGGTGAAGACCGGCGCACCGATCATCGGGCTGAATGACTCGGGCGGCGCACGGATTCAGGAGGGCGTCGTCTCGCTCGGCGGATACGCGGACATCTTTCTTCGCAACGTGCTGGCATCCGGGGTCGTCCCCCAGATCTCCGCGATCATGGGCCCCTGCGCGGGCGGCGCGGTCTATTCGCCCGCGATCACCGACTTCGTCGTCATGGTCCGCGATACGAGCTACATGTTCGTCACGGGTCCGAACGTGGTGAAGACGGTGACGCACGAGGACGTGACCTTCGACGAGCTCGGAGGCGCGGACGTGCACGCGCACCGCTCGGGTGTCGCGCACTTCGAGGCGGACGACGAGGTGAGCTGCGCAGCCCTGCTCCGTCGGCTCGTCGCGTTCCTTCCGTCGAACAACCTCGACCCCGCGCCGGTCGTGGCGACCGAGGATGCGCCGGATCGCGAGGATCCGGCCCTCGACGACATCGTCCCCGATGCTTCGAACAAGCCGTACGACATGAAGGACGTCATTCGCCGTGTCGTCGACGACGAGGATGTGCTCGAAGTGCACGAGGGCTGGGCGCAAAACATCATCTGCGCGTTCGCGCGGCTGGACGGACGTTCAATCGGTGTCGTCGCGCAGCAGCCGATGATCCTCGCCGGCGTGCTCGACATCGACGCGTCTATCAAGGCCGCGCGGTTCGTTCGCTTCTGCGATGCCTTCAACATCCCGCTCGTGACGTTCGTCGACGTGCCCGGGTTCCTTCCGGGCACGGCGCAGGAGCACGCCGGGATCATCCGCAATGGCGCGAAGCTCCTGTACGCATATGCCGAGGCGACCGTGCCGAAGCTGACCGTGATCACGCGCAAGGCCTACGGCGGGGCGTACGACGTCATGTCGAGCAAGCATCTCCGCGGCGACTACAACGTCGCCTGGCCCAGTGCGGAGATCGCGGTCATGGGCCCGGAAGGCGCCGTCAATGTCGTTTACCGCGACGAGATCGCGAAGGCGAAGGACCCCGACCTTCGGCGGACCCAGCTCGTCGCGGAATATGTCGAGCGGTTCGCGAATCCGTACGTCGCGGCGGCGCGCGGCTATCTGGACGATGTGATCGAGCCGCGGGAGACGCGGCCGCGCCTCGTTGCCGCGCTACGCTCTCTCGCAACCAAGCGGGACGCGAATCCACGGCGCAAGCACGGCAACATCCCGCTGTAAGAGGGGGGAACGGCGCTCACCTCCGTCCTCGTCGCCAATCGCGGCGAGATCGCACTTCGCATCGTTCGCGCCTGCCACGATCTCGGCATCCGCGCGATCGCCGTCTACAGCGATGTCGATCGCGACGCGCTCCACGTCCGGGCCGCGGACGCCGCGTATCCGATCGGCGCCGCGGCGCCTCGCGAGAGCTACCTCAACGCCCGCCGGATCATCGAAGTCGCAAGGCGCTCCGGCGCCGACGCGATCCACCCGGGCTACGGCTTTCTCTCCGAGAACGCGGACTTCGCGCAGGGTGTCGCCGACGCCGGGCTCGTCTTCGTCGGCCCACCGGCGAAGGTCCAGCGCCTTCTCGGCGAGAAGACCGCGGCACGTCGGCTCGCGCGTGGCGCCGACGTCCCCGTCGCTGAGGGCACCGAGGCGCTGCGGGATCCCGCCGCGGCACGCGCGGCCGCGAAAACCATCGGCTACCCGGTCCTGCTGAAGCCGGCCGGCGGCGGCGGCGGCAAAGGGATGCGGATCGTCGGCCGCGACGAGGACTTCGAGGCTGCCTGGCGAGGCGCGACCGGCGAGGCCACCGCCGCTTTCGGAGCGCCCGCTCTCTATCTCGAGCGGCAGATCGCGAAGGCCCGCCATGTCGAGATGCAAATACTCGCCGACGGCCACGGCAAGGTCGTCTGGCTGGGGGAGCGCGATTGCTCGATCCAGCGGCGCCATCAAAAGCTGATCGAGGAATCTCCGGGACCGGGCGTCACTGAGGCCCTGCGCGCCAAGCTCGGCGCGGCCGCCGTTCGCATCGCCGAGCGCGCGGGATACGTGAACGCCGGGACGGTCGAGTTCCTGGTCGAAGCGAACGGGTCTTTCAACTTCCTCGAGGTCAACACCCGGCTGCAGGTCGAGCATCCGGTCACCGAGATGGTCACGGGTCTCGACCTCGTCGCGCTCCAGCTGCGGATCGCGGGGGGCGAGCCGCTGCCGTTCACGCAGGACGAGATCAGCAGGCAGGGCGCGGCGATCGAGTGCCGGATCACCGCCGAGGATCCCTTTGCGGGATTCGCGCCCGCCAGCGGACGCATCGCTCTCGTGCGCGAGCCGGCCGGGCCCGGGATCCGCGTCGACTCAGCGCTCTTCACCGGGATGACGGTGCCGAGCGAATACGACTCGCTGCTTGCGAAGGTCATCGCACACGGGCGCCACAGAGAAGAGGCCATCGCGCGAATGCGGCGAGCGCTCGAGGAGATGCGCGTCGCGGGGATTCCGACCTCGCTCCCATTCCACCGCGCCGCGCTCTTCGAGCAGGATTTCGTCGTCGGGCGCTACGACACCGACTTCGTCGCGCGGTGGGACCCGAAGAACGCGCCGGAGCTCGCCGACGGTACCGTCGCCGCCGGCGCGCTTGCCGCCGTGCTCGCGACGCGGTCACACGGCGAACGGCGCCCGTTGCCGGTCGCCGATGCGGCATGGGCTCGAGCAGGCCGCGAGGACGCGCTGCGCTGATGCGTTACGAAGTCACGCTCGAAGATCGTCGGCTCCGTGTCGATCTTGGTCAGGATGACCGCTTCACCATCGATGACCGCGTCGTGGCAGCCGACGTCCGCGAGACCGTACGCGGACGTCAGTGGTCGATCACGCTCGACGGCGAGAGTCACGAGGTCACGGTGGTCACGCATGAACCGCTCCGTCTCGACATTGACGGCCACGATGTGCGCGCGACCGTCGTTGACGAGCGCGCGCTTCGCGCCAAACGCGGCGCCGCGGGCACACGGCTCGGACGCGTCGAGCTGCGGGCGCCCATGCCGGGGCTCTTGAAGGCGGTGCACGTCAAGGAAGGTGATCGGGTCGCTGTCGATGCGCCTCTCGCCACGCTCGAAGCGATGAAGATGGAGAACGAGCTCCTGGCGCCGTCCGCGGGCCGCATCGCCAAAGTGGGCGCTTCGGCCGGCACGAAGGTGGAAGCGGGCGTCGTTCTGATCGTGATCGCCAGTGATTAAGCGGCGGCGCCGCCGAGCCGGGCTCGTCGCGGCGACGATCGCGCTGCTGGTGATAGCGAGCCTCGTGCTGACCGGGCTCATCCTTGTCTACCGGCCGCTTCCGACCATCGATGGCGAGTTCCGCGTCCTCGGACTGGATCAGCGCGCGGAGGTTCTCCGTGACGGTTACGGGGTTCCGCACGTCTACGCCCAGACCGCGCATGACCTCTTCTATATGCAGGGCTATGTGACGGCGCAGGACCGGCTCTTCCAGATGGAGCTCTACCGGCGGGCCGGCGCGGGCCGGCTCGCGCAGGTGCTCGGCGAGCCGGCGCTCGATTCGGACAAGCAGTTCCGCACGTTTGGGCTGGCCCGCGTGGCCGCGCGCGAGCTGACCCTTCTGCGAGAGGAGACGCGGGCGAACCTGGCCGCCTACGCGGAAGGGGTCAACAAATTCCTTGAGCAGCACGGCGGTTCCCTGCCGCTCGAGTTCGTGATCCTCGGCTACCGGCCCGAGCGCTGGACGGCGCTGGACTCGATCATCGTCGCCAAGCTGCAGGCCTACGACGCGGCGAACAACCTCGAGCAGGAGCTCCTTCGCGTCGGCCTCGCGACGCGCTTCGGACCCGCCGTGCTGGCGACGCTCATGCCCGATCCGTCCGGCCGCTCGGCGTCGCTCGACGGCAACGCGTGGGCTGCGGTGGCGCCGTACCTTGCGCAGGGGGCGTCCACCCTTCCCGGCGAGGTCGCGCTGTCCTCCCTTCTTCCCGGCGCCGGCGGCGGCGTCGGTTCCAACTGCTGGGCCCTCGCGGGCTCGCGGACCGCGACCGGCAAGCCGATCCTGGCGGGCGATCCGCACCTCGCCGTGCGGAATCCCTCCATCTGGTACGAAATCGGCCTCGAGGGCCCGGGCTACAAGCTGGTCGGCTTCTCCTTCGCGGGGATCCCCGGGATCGTGATTGGTCATAACGACCGGATCGCTTGGAGCCTCACCTACGCCTACACCGACACCCAGGATCTCTTTCTCGAACACCAGGATCCGACCGATCCTCGGCGCTACGAGTACAAGGGCCAGTTCGAGACCGCCACGTTCATCCGCGAGTCGATCGACGTGAAGGGACGTGCCGATCCGGTGATCGTCGACGTCGCGATCACCCGTCACGGGCCGATCATCACGCCGGTTCTCGAAGGACAGACCGCTCCGCTCGCGCTGCGGTGGACCGCGCTCGACCCGGGTCATCTCGTGGACTTCGTGTTCGAAATCGCGCGCGCCGGCAATTGGCAGGAGTTTCGCGCCGCCGCAGCCGATTTCCGGGGCGCGGCGGTGTCGGCTTGCTACGCCGACGTCGATGGTCACATCGGCTATCAGCTGATCGGCCAGCTGCCGGCGCGAAAGGGCGATGGGCAGATCCCTGTCCCAGGCTGGACCGGTGAGTACGACTGGAGCGGCGTCCTACCCGCGGACGCGAATCCGAGCATCCTCGATCCGGTGGGCGGCGCGATCATCAACGCGAACGACCGCCCGACGCAGGACCCTTCGGCGGTCGGTTATGTCGGCGAGTGGGACCCTGGCTTTCGCGCGAGCTATATCGCGCAGCGCTTGGCAAGCATCGCGAGGGCCGACCTGTCCGCGATGCGCGCGATCCAGACGGACTACGCGTCTGCGCCCGTCCCGCGTTGGCGCGACGCGATCTTGTCGGCGACGCCGAACACCGACCTGCAGCGGCGCGCCCAGGCAATGGTGCGTGATTGGGATGGATCGCTCTCGCCGCAATCCGGCGCTGCCGCGGTGACCGAGACGTGGCTCATGCACATGCTCGCGGAGACCTTCAAAGATGAGCTCGGCGACACGCTGTACGCGGACTACCTCGCGCACGGCCGGCCGGTATTCGCGCTCTACCAGCTTCTCGCGCGACCCGACGATCCGTGGTTCAGCACCATCGATCCCTCCGTCGGCGGGCGCGGCGCGGTATCGACCGCGGCGCTCGAAGGCGCGGTCCGCGAGCTCGTCGGGCGGTTTGGCAGCGATAGCACGAGGTGGCGCTGGGGTGACCTACACACGATCACGTTCGAGCACCCACTCGCGATCGGTCCCCTCGCGTCGCTCCTGAACATCGGGCCGTACCGGAGGGCCGGCGACGGATTCTCGGTGAACAACGGCGCGTATGACCCGGCAAAGCCGTACCGGCAGACGACGAACGCGTCCGAGCGGATGATCGCGGATCTCTCGGACCTCGATAACTCGCTCTCGGTCACGCCCGAGGGCGAATCGGGCCAGCCGGGATCGAAGTACTGGGGCGATCAGGCGCCGCTCTGGAATGCCGGCGACTACAAGCCGATGCGTTTCTCGCGGGATCGTCTCGGTCGCATTGACGGAATGCTCGTTTTTCGTTCGCGCTAGCCGTAGTACTCGCGGCGTAGTCCCTTCAGGTGGTTCACGGGGCGAGCCACTGCCTCGACTATCGGCAGCCGGTGGGCACTCCGCGTTTGTTCCGCGCCCTCAACGCCGCTCTCATCGTCGCCGCTGCCGCCTGCGTTCCGGCTGCCGCGAGCGTGCCGGCGATGCCGGCGCACCTGAGTGTGGCGACCGGTCTCGTCCTTCACCTCGACGACGTGAGGAGCGGCGCGACGACGTCGCTCGACAGCGCGCTCACCGCGCCCGACGCTGCGGCGATCCTCGGGATCAGTGGACTCACGGGGGGTCTCTTCGCGCAGAACGCCTTCGAGAACGGATACGTACGCGCGTTCGCGTGGAAAGACGCGTCGCTGTTCCCCACGAGGGCGATGGCGAGCGCGACATTCCTCTTCGCGGACGGGGTCGGTGCGCATGACACGCTGTCCTTCGTCGTCCGGGCGGCCGACGAGGCAGGGATCGACCGCATGTCGCTCGGCGCCGCGCTCGGCGACGAGTCCGCGGCCTTTCAGATCGACGGTGACTTCAAAGATTCGTTCGGGGCGTCGATCTCGATGACGACGACCGGTGTGCTGTTCCGACACGCGAACGCCCTGAGCCTGATTTCCTATCGCGCTCCGTCGGATCAAGACGAACCCGGCTACGCGATCGCGCTCGCGCGCAGGCAGCTCGATCTGCAGAAGGCGGTCGCACCGGTTGGCGTGACGGTACCCGAGCTCGTGGCGGCCATTCGCATCGAGCCCCTCGGGACGACGCACTCGGTGGCGACGGATCTGGTGCTCACGGTCAAGGACGTGCCGGCGGGGATGCGCGTGCGCAACCAGGGTCGGGTGAGCGCTCTCGAGTTCGCGGCGGGCGACGCCGACACGGGCGCGCTGTTCGAAAGCCACGGTTTCCTCTCCGCGTACGGCAGGGTCTTCACACGTAACAGCCGGTTCGGAAAGGAGGCGAGCGTCATCAGAAGCCAGACCGCAATCCTGGTCGACGGCAAGGGCGCGCATGAGGCATTCCTCGACTTCTCCGACCTGGCGGGTGCTGTGGGCGCGCACGATTTGGGGAGCGTCGGCGCGGGCGACGAATCTCGCGCGTTCCGTCTCGATGACTACGAGGCGGACGCGAGCTACGTCGAGATCCTTTTCCGCCACCAGAACGCGCTCAGCGTGGTCGAGATCCAGTTCCCGGCCCGCTTCATCAACCGATCGCTCACCCTCGATCTTGCCGATAGACAGGTCACCCACCAGCTCGCCGACCTTGGGATGCTGAAGCCTCTTCACTAGACGATCTCAGCCTCAACCCGCAGGTACCATCGCCTCATGCCCAAGAAGAGCCGCGATCGCGCCGAATGGGAACGAACGAAGTACGCGGAGGCCACCAAGCGCCTTCCCGAGCGCGCGACGTTCGAGACCACATACGGCGCACCGCTACCCCCGATCTTCGACGCCGCCGCCGCCGACCTGGGATTTCCCGGCCAGCCCCCGTTCACGCGAGGCGTACAGCCGACGATGTATCGCGGTCGCCTGTGGACCATGCGGCAGTACGCCGGCTTCGGCACGGCTGAGGAGTCGAATGCCCGGTACCGCTACCTGCTCGAGCATGGCCAGACCGGGCTCTCCGTTGCGTTCGATCTACCGACGCAGATGGGCTACGACGCCGACGACCCGAGTGTTGCCGGGGAGGTCGGTAAGGTCGGCGTTTCGATCAGCTCCCTCGACGACTTCGCACGTCTCTTCGAAGGCATCCCCATCGGCGACGTGACGACCTCGATGACCATCAACGCGACCGCGGCGATCCTCCTCGCGATGTACGTCGCCCTCGCGAAGCGGCAGGGTGTGGCCGCGGACCGAGTCGGCGGGACGACGCAGAACGACATCCTGAAGGAGTACATCGCGCGCGGGACGTATATCTTTCCGCCCCGGCCATCGATGCGGCTCGCGACCGACCTCATCGCTTACTGCTCGGAGCGCCATCCGCGGTGGAACCCCATCTCGATCAGCGGCTATCACATCCGCGAGGCCGGTGCGGACGCGGTGCAGGAGCTCGCCTTCACATTCGCAGACGCGATCGCCTACGTCGACGCGGCGGTGGAGCGGGGGCTCGACGTCGATCGCTTCGCGCCGCAGCTCTCGTTCTTCTTCGCGGCGCATTCCACGCTCCTCGAGGAGGTCGCCAAATTCCGCGCGGCCCGCCGTGTGTGGGCGCACATCATGCGCGAGCGTTACGGCGCGAAGGCTCCGGCCTCACTCGCCCTCCGCTTCCACACCCAGACGATGGGCTCGACCCTCACCGCTCAGCAGCCACAGAACAACATCGTCCGCACCGCGATCGAAGCGCTCGCCGCGGTGCTGGGCGGCACTCAGTCGCTTCACACCAACGCGTACGACGAAGCGCTCGGGCTCCCGACCGAGGAGTCCGTCCGTATCGCGCTCCGAACCCAGCAGATCATCGCGGAGGAATCTGGCGTCGCCGAAACGATCGACCCGCTCGGAGGCGCTCACGCCATCGAAGCGCTGACCGCCGACATCGAGCGTCGCGCCCTCGCCGAGATCGCGAAGATCGATGGCGAGGGTGGCGCGCTCGCGGGCATCGAGCGGGGCTACCAGCAGCGCGCCATCGAGGACTCCGCCTACAAGCAGCAGCGGGCGATCGAAAGCAAAGAGAAGGTGATCGTCGGGGTCAATGCCTACCGGGCAGAAGGCGAGCAGCCTGAGGTCCCGATCACGCGCGTGGATCCGGCCGTGCTGGAGCGTCAACGCGAGCGGCTCGCCACACTCCGGAAACGGCGCGATGCCGGCCGCGCGGCGAAGGCTCGCACCGACCTCGTGACCGGCGCCCGAGGGACGGTGAACCTCGTGCCGCTCATCCTCGCGGCGGTCGAGGCCGACGTGACGCTCGGTGAGATCTGCGCCGACCTGCGCGGCGTCTTCGGCACCTACGTTCCGCCACGCCTGTGAAGCTCGGGCCACTCCACCACGTCGCGATCGCGGTGTCGCGCCTCGAAGAGGCGCTCCCATTTTTCCGCGACACGCTCGAGCTGAGCGCCGAGCGGGTCCACGAGCTTGTGGACCAACATGTCCGCGTCGTCTTCCTGGGCGATAAGAACCAGCGCATCGAGCTCGTCCAGCCGACCGACGGCGATTCGGGGGTCGCGAAGTTCGTCGCCGAGCACCCCAAACCGACTCTCCATCATCTCTGTTACGTCGTCGACGACCTCGCAAGCACTCTCGGACGGCTGCAGAGCGAAGGGGTCGAACTTGTGGACCGCGTGCCGCGAAGAGGGGCCGAAGGCATGGTCGCCTTCATCCATCCGCGAGCATCCGGTGGCGTGCTCATCGAGCTCATCGACCGCGCGAGCCTTCGCGATTCCATACCATGAAGGGAGTGCGTCCGCGGATCGCGCTCACGCTGTCTCGACCGTCGGCGTTCCAAGAGGTCTCGCACAAGCGGTATCGCGATGCGCTCGAGGCCGCCGGCGCCGATCTCGTCGTCCTGCACCCTGGCGACCCGGTGCCGAGCGACGTCGACGGCGTCTGCCTCTCAGGGGGCGGGGACATCGAGTCGGCGCGCTACGGCGCTGCCGACGTCGCGTGTGCCGATGTCGACCCCCAGCGTGACGCGCTTGAGATGGATATCGCCAGGTCGGCGATAGAGCGTGATCTCCCGGTGCTCGGCATTTGTCGCGGTTTTCAGATCCTGAATGTCGTGCGGGCCGGAAGCCTCGTCCAGGATGTGCCCGGGCACAGGCCCGAACAGCGCGAGGGCCTGGTCGAGCATCGCGACGTGATGGTGCGACCCGGATCCCGTCTGGCGATGGCCACGGGTGGCGCGCCGCTCACGGTCAACTCGCGGCATCATCAGGCCGTCACCGAAGAAACGCTTGGGCGGGGCCTCGTCGCGACGGCGGTCGTCGACGACCTCGTCGAGGCATTCGAGCTCACGGATCGTCGTTGGGTGGTGGGAGTGCAGTGGCACCCCGAGCGGACCAGCGAAGTCTCGCCCGAGGCGCGCCGGATTTTCTCCGCCTTCGTTCAGGAGGCGGCGCGCACCACCACGGCGATTCGATGACGGTCTCGACCGGGACCGAAATCCCAGGGGTAGGGGTCCCCGTCGAGCAGACCCGCATCGCGCTCGGTCGATCGCTTCGCGCCGCTCTTGTTCATGGCCGGGAAGAAGCATCGCGTCTTGCGGTCGCTCGACTCGCGCTCGCGTCGGGTGCTGAGATCGTGGCACGTGTTCGAGCGACCGACCCGCGGTCGTTCGTTGAAGCTGCGCAAGCTTTGCGGGAAGCGAAACCCGACGTCGTGGTGATCCACGGTGGACCGAAGGACGAGGGTGCGCTCTCCGAGCTCCTCGAGGCCCTGCGCCTCGGCTGCGGTGCGCAGCGGCCGATGCCGCGCATCTTTGGCTTGGTCGACACGGCCGTCGCTCACGCCCTCCGGCTGCGCGCCGACCCGTTCGAGTTCGAGCGTTTCGCGACGGCTTCCGAGATGGTGGAGGCCCTCCGCGGTCTACGCCGCGTTGAGAACGACGAAGCCACTTTGCGCGATGCGATCATCGAGGACGCCGCGCGGACCCTTGCAACGACGAGCGGTGCCACCGCGCTGGCTGTCGACGTGACGGAGCGTTCGACATCACTCGTCCTTGCGCGCGCGGATGGTCGGATTGAGGCCGCTCACCTCGTACCTCTCGGTCTGGGTATGGGTGCCGATCACGTCGTGGTACGCGCGAGCCTCGACAACGTCCGCCGCTGGCTGCCGTGGCCAATCGATGCCCCCGCGCTGCTCGAGCGCGTCTTCAGTCGCTCGCGGCTGTCCGAAGGTCCCGCGACGAGCGAGGCCGCCGTCCTGCTCGAGATGGCCCTCGCGCGCGAGGCGATCTCACACGCGCTGCGCGACGTGGCCGACGCCGGCCTCGACGTCGACGCGATGCGCTCCGCGCAATCGATCCTCGTTACGGGCCGCGCTGCGTCGTTCCCGAGGCCCGGACAAAGCCTCCTCGTTCTGGTCGACGGCCTCGAGCCGACCGCGGTCTCGACGGTATTCCGCGAGCCCGACGAAGGACACGCCCAGCGCATCGGCATGGTCGTCTCGGTGACGGCGCGCCGGACCGCGAAGATCCGGATCGTTCGCGCGTCCGGCCGGAGCATGGCGCAGGCGGCACCCGGGTCTTTCGGCCTCGTGACGATTGGCGCTGACGTCGAGGTCGCAGTCAACGGGGCGGGGGTCCGAGGTCACGGACGGTCCGGCGAGCTCGGGGTGCTCATCGACGCGCGTGGTCGACCGCTCGAGCTTCCCGAACGCGACGGCGAGCGCATCCCCGCCGTCGCGCGATGGCACGCCGCGCTGCAGGCCGCCGCGGCGGACGGGAGGTCGACGTGACCTGGCGTCGCGAGCCCTGGAGCGCCGATCATCCGCTCCCGATCGGTGTGACCAAGCGCGCGCAGATCGGCGAGCTCGTGCGCGCCGGCGACATCATCGCGGCGGGCGCCTCCCTCGCGGGCGCGCTCCGCGTGCCGGGCGCGCGACGTCTTGGTCTTTCGGCTTCCGATCTCGATCGCGAGCTCCGTGTGAGGGTCGGCAGCGACGTCGTTGCCGGCACGGTGCTCGCGCGCGTGGGGCGCCGCTTCGCGCGGAGCGTCACCGCGCCCATCGATGGACGCTTTCTGCATGTCACGGTCGACGGCGATCTCTACATCGCCCCGATCGTCGATCGCTGGACCGTGCGCGCAACTCTCGACGGCGTCGTCTCGCGCTCAGACGACGCGATCGTGGAGATCGAAGGCGAGGCGTGGTGCTTCCAGGGCGCGGCTGCGTACGGGCCTGACGCGATCGGCGAGCTCACCCTCGGCGTCGACGGGCCCAACGCTGAACTCGCCCCGGCGCGTATCGACGTACGCCTCTCCGGCCGGATCATCGTCGGGGGCGCCCGAGTGTCGGCCGAGGTCATCACGCGCGCGCACGCGTGTGGCGTCGCAGGACTCGTTGCGGGTGGTGTTCCTCCGGCCGGCCTTCGTGTCGTCTACGGAGACGCGGTGACCGCGTCGGGCTCTCCCAGCCGCGACGACCGGCCCACCGTGCTCTGCCTCATGGGCTTCGGGTCGGCGGGTCTCCCGCCGGACGTGTACGAGCCGTTCGCCGCGCTCGCCGGCGCGCGTGCTGCGATCCACACCGCGTCGGCCCGGCTTTTCGTCTTCAGCACTGCCGACATCGGTCGGCCCGAGATACCGTCGCCCGATGTGGGACTCGCCGACGAACGGCCGGTGGCCGACGTACCCGTGGAACGCGCGGACGCGGAGACGGACGAAAGCGACGGCGATCGCGAGGAGCCGGCGCAGACTGAGGAAGAGCTCACCCCGAGCGCGAGCGACCGCAGCCCCCAGGGGTAGGGGCCCCTGGCGGGGCGGGAGCCCCGCAGAGCGCTAGCCTCCGTTCGTGGCACGACGTCGACGGCGCCGCGAGCGGCGCGAGCGCCCCGAGCAGCGCGCGCCGCGCGCTGAAATGCGCGAAACGCGCGGGGACGAGAAGCGGCGCGAAGCCTTCGAAGCCGAGCGGGTCTCTCTGGTGAAGCGACGGAGATTCGTCGGCGCGCTCGCATTCCTGCCGCTCATCGGCAACCTTGGATGCGGCTTCGGTATCACTCCGGCCTGCGCGGTGCCGACGGAGTGGTGGCTCGCGATCTTCGCCGCGCTCTTCGGCTCGTATCTCGGTATCACGCTTCGGCTCTTCCTCGATCGTCGACGCTTTGTGCGCGAATCCGCCGGTCGGCCGTCGTGAAGTGGTGACCATCGATCTCGTCAGTCACTCCTCTCTGCACACCGAGCGGCTTGGTGAACGTCTTGGTCGCGCGGCGCGACCGAACGATGTGTTCGCCCTTTCTGGCGAGCTTGGGACGGGGAAGACGGTCCTTGCCCGCGGTATCGCGATCGGCCTGGGCATCGATGCGTCCGACATCTCGAGTCCCACGTTCATCATCCTTCGCGAGCACGGCGGTGGAAGGCTCCCGTTCTTTCACATCGACCTCTACCGGCTCGAGGGTGTCGACCTCGCGAACACCGGCTGGGAAGAGTGTCTTGAGGCCGGCGGGGTCACGGTGATCGAGTGGTCCGACCGTGCGGGTCCGCTGCTGCCCGACGACCGCCTCGAGGTGAAGCTCGAGCACATTGCCGACACGAAGCGGCGGATCGTCGTCTCCGCGACCGGGCCGCGCTCCGCGGAGTTCGTGGAGGAGCTGCGCGCCAGTGTTATTGGCGCTTGACACGTCGACCGACTGGGCGTCGGTCGCACTCTTCGACGGCCGCGATGTCCTCGCCGAGGAGACGTGGCACGCGCAGCGCCGGCAGAGCGACGAGCTCTTCCCCGCGATCGAGCGCGCGCTCCTCATGACACGGACGGCGCTCTCGTCGGTCGACCGCGTCGCGGTCGCGGTAGGCCCTGGGTCCTTCACCGGTCTTCGCATCGCGATCGCCGCGGGGCAGGGCATCGCCCGCGGGAACGGTGCCGCCTTGGTCGGAATCTCGACACTCGACGTGCTCGCCTATCCGCACGCCCCATCGAAGCAACGGACGTGCCCGCTGCTCCGTGCCGGCCGAGACCAGTTCTACGCGGCGTTCTATCAGGAGCGGAATCGCAAGTGGATGCGCCGCTCACCGTTCCTCGTGGCGTCTCTCGACGAGATCTGCCGCCAGATCGGCACGCACACGCTCTTCGTCGGAGAGATCGACGCCGAGACGGAGTCGGCTCTGCGCGACCTGCTCGGCCCGAAGGCGCTCTTCGCGTCGCCCGCCTCGCGCGTCCGCCGTGCCGGCTATCTCGCCGAGCTCGGCTGGCGCGAGCTCGAGACGCGAACGCAGGTGAAGATCAGCGAGATCGAGCCCCTGTATGTGCGGCAGCCGTCGATACGCGGGTCGTTCGAACAACCCTTCGCCTCGCCGCCGTCGGACGAGCGCGCGCTTGGCCTCCCCAAGCGGTCCTGAGTTAGTTTCAGAGGGATGGTCGCCACATTTCCGATCGTGATCGAAGACATGACCCTCGACGACATCGATGGCGTGCAGGAGGTCGAGCGCGCGTCGTTCCCGGTGCCGTGGCCGGCGAACGCCTTCCGCCACGAGCTCACGCAGAACAAGAACGCGCGTTACCTTGTCGCGCGCGAGGGCGACCGCATCGTGGGGTACGCCGGGGTCTGGCTGATGGTCGACGAGGCGCACATCACCACGTTCGCCGTGCATCCCGAGCACCGCCGTCAGCGGATCGGCGAGCGGATCCTCGTGCGCGTTTTCGAGATGGCGGCCGCGCTGAACGCCGAGTGGCTGACCCTCGAGGTGCGCGCGTCGAATCTCGCGGCGCAGAAGCTGTACGAGAAGTACGGTTTCCGCCGCGCGGGCGTGCGTCGCCGCTACTACTCGGACAACAACGAGGACGCGCTGATCATGTGGACGGAGCGGTTGCGCGAGCGTCCCGTCCGCGAGCGCCTCGCGAAGCTCAAGGCAGAGCTGCAGGAGACGGGTTGAGGATCCTCGCGATCGAGACGTCGTGCGATGAGACCGGCGTCGCGATCGTCGAGGATGGCCGGCGGATCCGCTCGAACATCGTCGCTTCGCAGCTCGTTCATCAGGACACCGGTGGCATCGTCCCGGAAGTCGCGGCGCGCGAACACCTCCGCTCGCTCGACGTCCTCACCGAGAAGGCCCTGCGCGACGCGGGACGGCAGCTCTCCGAGATCGACGCCGTGGCCGCGACGGTCGGGCCGGGGCTCATCGGTTGCCTTCTCGTCGGCGCGAACTACGCGCGCGGTCTCGCACTTGCGGCCGGTCTGCCGTTTGTCGGTGTGAATCATCTCGAGGGACATGTCTATGCGAACTGGTTGTACGAGACCGAGGACATCCCTCCCGAGCCCGAGATCCCGGCGATCGTCCTCGTGGTGAGCGGCGCCCACAGCGACCTCGTGTTGATGGAGGCACATCGTCGGTTCCGGCCCTTGGGGCGGACCATCGACGACGCCGCGGGTGAGGCGTTCGACAAGGTCGCGCGGCTTCTTCACCTGGGGTTCCCGGGCGGTCCGGTGATCGAGCGGGTCGCGAAAGAGGGAAATCCGAACGCGTTTCCGCTGCCGCGAGCGCTCCCGGCGGACCGGTTCGACTTTTCGTTCAGCGGTCTCAAGACCGCAGTGCTTCGCCTCGTGCGGGAGCTGGAGAAGAAAGGAGACGTCCCGGTCGCCGACGTGGCCGCCTCCTTCCAGAAGGCGATCACGGAGATGCTCGCGGAAAAGACCGCGCGGGCCGCCGCCGAGCACGCGGTCGAGACGGTCCTGCTTGGAGGCGGCGTCGCCGCGAACCTCGTCCTGCATGAAGCGATCGCGAGGCGGATCGGCCATCCGCTGCGGGTGCCTCGTCCCGGCCTTTGCACGGACAACGGCGCGATGATCGGCGCGGCCGCCTTCTACGTGCTGCGGCACCACGGCACCGAGATACCCGTCGTCGCGCGCAGCGACCTGAAGCTCGCGTGACCAAGGAGGAGCTCTCCGCCGCGCTCGCCGAGGCGAAGACGCGGGGAAAGACCGACGGTTCCGGCAACGACGTGCCCGAGCTGGTCCTCCGGATCCTCGCCGCGGCGAGCGGGACCGATAGCGTCCGCGAGTCCCTGAAGGACGTGAAGGCCGGTCGTGCGTTGCTCCGCTTCACAGACATCGGCCGCGCGATCGAGTTCAAGGCCGGCGGAGGTGAGCTCCACGCCGAGATCGCCGACTTGAAGGGGCCCGGGCCGAAGGTGGACGCGACGAGCGCGACGTGGCTCGGGCTGCTCGGTGGGACGCTCAAGCCGTGGCTCGCGTTCACACGCGGGATGGTCATCTGCCGCGCCGGCCTGACCGAGCTCCGGTGGTTGCAGCAGGTCGCGGAGCGACTTCAGAAAGCGTACGCGGATTAGCGGGTGAGGCTCCGCACGAGTCTCGAGCATTTCTTCGTCCACGAAATCCTTGGTCGGCGGCGTGGTGGCGGACCAGTCAGATACGTGACCGAAGGATTGCGCTGCCGCACTGTCGGCCTCCGCGCCGGTTTAGCTCATCCCGAGCTCGAGGTGGAAGTAAGCGACCCGCGCCTCGTGACTGAGTCGCTGCGCTTTCTGCACTGGGTGATCGACTACATCAATCGCGACAGGGCGCGAATCAACGCTGGTGACACGATGCGCTACCGTTTCTGGCACGTGCGATGGACCTCATCGACACGGCGCAACCATCTCGAAGCCTGGGATGCCGTTCGTGAAGCGCCGCAGACGTATCAGCCCCGAGCCGACTTCACTCTTGGCTGCTTTCGCGAGCAATTGGAAATCGCTACACGTGTCGGGGCGAAGCTCCATCCTCCGGCGGCCGATCTGCTCTTCGCGCATGACGAGGGCGTGATCGAGGGTCTTCCGGTCGAGCTCTTTCGCGAGCCGCAGCTCGACGAGAACCACTCGGGTTGGTTCATCATGAGCAAGAGCTTCTCCGGCGAGCTGAAGGAGCTCAAGAACGAACATCTCTATCACCTGACCGTCTCGAGGCCCGAACTCATTCGCTATCTCGGACTCGACTCTGGTTGGCATGTTGATTTGCGCGATGCCGAGCGCATCTGGTTTGAGCAACCCGACCCCGCAACTGAGCAGTAGAGTTCCGTCGATGACAGACGCTATTCAGGCCCCACGACCAGGCCCCGACGACACCAACGCGCCGGATGAGCAGAAGAAGGTTCACCGGACAGAGACGAAGACGAGGACCCCCGCCGAAGCGAAGCGCGAGGGACCGACGCTGGACGTCATCAAGGCCGACGAACGGGTCAAGGTCTTCATCCGCTCCGCCAATCAGCAGACCGGCGCGATCGGATACACCGAGCACGGCGAGCGCCACGCCAACACCTCCGCGGACGGAGCTCGGTTCATCTTGAAATCGCTCGGGCATGACGCACGCCGCTGCGAGATCGCCGCCGTCGCGGCGTATCTGCACGACATGGGCAACGTGGTGACGAGGGAGAAGCACGCGCAAACCGGCGCCCTGCTCGCGAAGGACATCCTGATCGACCTCGGCTTCCCGCTCGAGGAAGTCGCGACCATGATGGGCGCCGTCGCCAACCACGAGGAGGACGAGGGCGGGCTTCCTGTAAGCGCGGTGTCCGCGGCGGTGATCATCGCCGACAAGAGCGACGTGCACCGGAGCCGCGTACGCAACCCGAAGTCGACCTCATTCGACATTCACGACCGCGTCAACTACGCGGTCACCGCCTCCGAGATCAAGGTCAGCCGAAAGGAAAAGCTCATCACGCTGGAGCTCGCCGTCGACACCGAGGTCTCGCCGATCATGGAGTATTTCGAGATCTTCCTGCCGCGCATGATGCTGTCCCGGCGCGCCGCAGAGTTCCTCCACTGCAATTTCGCGCTCGTCATCAACAACACGCGCCTTTTGTAAGCAGCTCGGCTCCGCGGCGTTGCCGCGTCGCCTCGCCACGGGCTTAAGGCTGAAGGACTCGCTCCTCGCGGGTGAACCGCTCGTCGCTCGTTCTTCGCGTGTTTAGCTAGACTCCTCTCCTCACGTTCCGGGAGGATCTACCCATGCCGACGATCCGTGCCCGCCGCTCTTCACGCGTGCGCAACGCGATCGCCGCAGGTGGCGTCGTCCTACGCCACCGGGACGGTGCGCCCGAGGTCGTCCTCACCGGCCGCCACGCCGATGGCACCTGGGTTTTTCCCAAAGGCACTCCTGATGATGGCGAGGAGATAGAGGACACCGCGCTCCGCGAGGTCGAGGAGGAGACGGGACTCAAGGTCCGCATCCTGCGGGATCTCGGTACGACCGATTACTGGTTCGCCGCGCCGGGCGAGCGCGTGCACAAGTTCGTCCATTTCTTCCTGATGGAGCCAACCGGTGGCGACACCTCCGAGCACGATCACGAGTACGACGAGGTGCGCTGGGTGCCCGCGGACGAGGCGCGGCGCCTCCTTTCGTTCGACACGTACCGCGAAATACTCGATCGCGCCCTCGCGGCCGCGAGCGAGGCAGCCTGATGGCGACCGAAGCGCCGACCATGCGGCGCACTCCGCTCTACGAGAAGCACGCCGAGCTCGGCGCGAAGATGGTGCCCTTTGCCGGCTACGAGATGCCGATCCAGTACGAGGGCATCGTTGCGGAGCATCGCGCGGTGCGCGGTCGCGCCGGTCTCTTCGACCTCTCGCATATGGGCGAGTTCTTCTTCAGGGGGCGGGGCGCGGGCGCCACGCTCGATCGCCTCGTCTCGAGCGATATCGCCGGGCTCGCGGTGGGCCAGGCGCGTTATGGGCTCCTCACCAACGAGCGCGGCACGATCGTCGACGACGTCATCGTCTATCGCATCAGCGAGAGCGACTACATGGTGGTCGTGAATGCCGCGAACATCGCGAAGGACCGCGCGCATGTCCTGGCGCGCCTCGGCGAGGATGTCGCGCTCGACGATCGCTCGTTCGGCACTGCCCTCGTGGCGATCCAGGGGCCGCGCGCGGTCGACATCCTCGCTTCCCAAACCGACGCCGACGTGCGATCGCTCCCGTCCTTCGGCGTCACGCAAGGCCGGGTCGCCGGGACGCGCGCGACCCTCGCGCGCACCGGCTACACGGGCGAGGACGGCTTCGAGGTCTTCGTCGCCAATGCCGACGCGGCCAAGGTGTGGGATGCGCTTCTGGCGGCTGGCCGCGAAGCCGGGATCAAACCGATCGGCCTCGGAGCGCGCGACACGCTGCGGCTCGAGGCGCGCTTTTCCCTGTACGGCAACGACATCGATGAGACGACCGACCCGATCGAAGCCGGCCTGGGCTGGACCTGCAAGCTCGACAAGGACTTCACCGGCCGCGACGTCATTGCCGCAAAAAAGGCCGCCGGGCCGAAGCGGAAGCTCGCCGGACTGGTGGTGCAGGGCGGCGTCGCGCGGCACGGCCACGAGGTCACCAATGACGGCGACGTGGTCGGCCAGGTGACGAGCGGCACCTACGGGCCGACGGTCGAAAAGAACATCGCTCTCGCATATGTCCCGACGCCGCTTTCGAAGGTTGGAACGGCCCTCGCCGTCCGCATTCGCGGCAAGGACGTTCCCGCTACGGTAGTGAAGACACCATTCTTCCGGAGGCCTGAGTGAGCACCGTACCCGACGATCTCCAGTATTCGAAAGAGCACGAATGGGTGCGCGCCGATGGCGACGTCGCCACGATCGGCATCACGCACTTCGCACAGGAGCAGCTGGGAGACGTCGTGTTCGTCGAGCTGCCGGAGAAGGGCGCGACCGTGCGCCAGTTCTCGAGCCTTGGGGTCGTCGAGTCGGTGAAAGCGGCGTCCGACATCTACGCGCCGATCTCGGGCGAGGTCGTCGAGCGCAACGTGAAAGTCATCGAGAAGCCCGAGCTCGTGAACAGCGCGCCGTACGGCGACGGCTGGATGATCAAGGTGCGGCTCGCCGACAAGGGAGAGCTCACGCAGCTTCTCTCGCCGACGGACTACCGCTCCCACATCGGCGAGACGGCCGGCGCCGGCGGGGACTAGTGCCGAGAGATTGAACAAGAACCCGTATTCCTCGCACACCGACGCCGACCGCGCGGCGATGCTCGAGCGCGTCGGCATCAAGAGCGTCGACGACCTGCTCACCGCGATCCCTAAGGATGCCCTCCGGCCCAAGCTCGGTCTTCCCGTCGGCATGTCCGAGCTTGAGATCCAGGCGCATCTTGAGTCGCTCGCCGCGAAGAACCGGGCGGCGGGCGCCGGACCGTTCTTCCTCGGCGGACCGGTGCAGCGCCGCTACATCCCGGCCGCGGTGCCGGTGCTCGCCTTGCGGGGCGAGTTCCTGACGGCGTACACGCCGTACCAGCCGGAGGTCAGCCAGGGGACGCTGCAGTCGATCTTCGAGTACCAGTCGCTCATCTCGGAGCTCCTCGCGATGGATGTCGCGAACTCGTCGATGTACGAGGGCGGGTCCGCGGTCGCCGAGGCCGCGTTCATGGCGGTTCGCACGACGGGCCGCAAGAAGGTCGTGATGGCGAGCGAGGTGTATTTCGAATTCCGTCGCACAGTTCGGACGTACGCGAAAGGGCCGGACCTCGAGATCGTCGAGGTCCCGACCCGCGATCTGGCGTCGGCGGCCGAAGGCGCGGCCTGCCTCATCGTGCAGCACCCCGACGCGTTCGGCGGTCTCGTCGACGTTAAGGCGATCGCCGATGCCGCGCACGCCGCGGGCGCGCTGTGTATTCAAGTGACCGAGCCGCACGCGAACGCGTTGCTTGAGCCGCCCGGCCCGCTCGGCGTCGACATCGCGGTGGGGGAGGGACAGCCGCTCGGGATCCCGATGAGCTTCGGCGGACCGTACCTCGGGATCCTGGCCTGCCGGACGGCGCTCGTCCGACAGATGCCGGGCCGCATCGTCGGCGAGACCCATGACGCCCGCGGGATGCGGGGGTTTGTGAACACGCTCCAGACACGTGAGCAGCACATCCGCCGCGAGAAAGCCACGAGCAACATCTGCACGAACGAGGCGATCGCGGCCATCACCGCGGCGGTTTACCTCGGGCTCATGGGACCGGAAGGTCTGCGCGCGGCCGCGCGTCTCGGCGTCGCCAAGGCGCACGCGCTCGCGCATCGTCTGGGTGCACTGCCCGGATGCTCCGTCTCGACCGAAGGCGATTTCTTCGACCGGTTCTCTCTTCGCGTCCCGACCCTCGCGCCGGGCCGTGAGGGGAGCGGCTACGCGCTGCGTAACGCGCTGCTCGTTGACAATGTCCTCGTCGAGGCGACCGCCGCGCACTACGGAGATCGCGACGATCTGATCATCCAGTGCACCGAGATGACGACCGACGCCGAGATGGACGCGCTCGTCGCCGCCATCGAGAGCATCGCCGCGAGCGTGCGAGAAACGGTCACCGCCCGATGACCGTCCGCACGCAAGTCATTCCCGATTCAGGCGTGAGGACCGCGGTCCCGGCACTCGAGCCGCTCCTTGTCGAGATCCACGAGGAGGGGCGAGCTGGCCGTCACGTGCGTGGCGGCGAAGAGGCGGACGCCCTGATCCCGGCCGCGTTCCGCAGGCGTGCGCCGCTCGGTCTGCCGGAGCTCACCGAGCCGCAAGTGGTGCGCCACTTCACGCACCTCGCGCAGCTGAACTACGCGGTCGACACGGGGATGTATCCGCTCGGCTCGTGCACCATGAAGTACAACCCGAAGATCAACGACCGCGTGGCCTCGCTCTTCGCGGACCTTCATCCGAAGCAGCCGCAGAGCACGGTCCAGGGAGCGCTGACGCTGCTCGCGGAGCTCGAGGGGATGCTCGCGAAGCTCACCGGGATGGACGCTGTGACCCTCCAGCCCGCCGCCGGGGCGCAGGCCGAATTCACGGCGATCCTGATGTTCAAGGCCTATCACCAGAAGCACGGCGAAGGTGCGAAGCGCCACCGAGTGATCGTGCCCGACACGGCACACGGGACAAACCCGGCATCGGCGGCGATGTGCGGGTTTCAGGTCACGACCGTCAAGAGCGACGCGCACGGAAACATAGACCTCGCTTCGCTGAAGGCCGCGCTCGGCGACGACGTCGTCGGCCTGATGCTGACGAACCCGAACACGCTCGGCCTCTTCGAGGAGCGCCTGCGCGAGGTCTGCGACGCGGTCCACGCCGTCGGCGGCCTGGTGTACGGCGACGGCGCGAACATGAACGCGCTGCTGGGCGTGGCGCGTCCCGGCGATCTCGGCTTCGACTGCATCCACATCAACGTGCACAAGACCTTCTCCACGCCTCACGGCGCGGGCGGCCCCGGAGCAGGTCCTCTCTGTGTGAAGGAGTCCCTCCGCGCGTTCCTCCCAAAGCCGTGGATCGTCCGCGACGAACAGGGCCGTTATCACCTCGACACCGCGCGGGATGACCAGCCGCCCGCCGGTCTCGGCGATTCCATCGGCCGCGTGCGGACGTTTCTGGGGAACTTCGGTGTGCTGGTCCGCGCGTATACCTACATGCGAACGCTCGGCGAGGAAGGTCTCGCCGAAGCATCGAACGATGCGATCCTCGCCGCCAACTACCTGCTGGCCCAGCTTCGCGACTCGTACGACGTCGCGTTCGACCGGCCGTGCATGCACGAGTTCGTGCTCTCGGCGGCGCGCCAGAAGAAGCAGGGCGTGTCGGCGCTCGATGTCGCGAAGGCCCTCATTGACGAAGGGTTCCACCCGCCGACGGTGTACTTCCCGCTCGTGGTCCCCGAGGCGCTGATGATCGAACCGACCGAGACCGAGCCGCGCGAGACGCTGGACGCATTTGCCGCCGCGATGATCCGTATCGCCGAACGTGCCAGGACCGATCCCGAGTCGGTGAAGGCCGCGCCGAAGAATGCTCCACTCGCGCGACTCGACGAGGTGAGCGCGGCGCGCTATCCGAAGCTCAAGTGGCAGCGACCGACGTAATCCGCGTCTCCGCCCGAGTCGCGATGGTGTGGCCGCATCGCGCGATGATTCAGCGCGACGTCGTCGACCTCCGCTCGGAACCGCGAGATGATTCGGAGCTGTTAGATCAGGCTCACTTCGCCGAGCAGGTGCGAATCCTCGGCGAGCATGGAGACTGGCGATACGTTCAGGGAGAGGATCAGTACTTCGGTTGGATTCCCGAAGGTGCGGGGCCGGCCATGTCGATCTACGGTCGCGATATGTACGTGGTCGGCGTTCTTCTCGCCGATGTCCACGAACGCCCGGACAAGTCGTCGCCCGTCGTCGGTCGGATACCTGCGGGCACCCAGATTCCTCCCTCCCGCTATCAGATTCGCGACGAGGCCGGGGTTCGCGAGATCGCCACACCGGACCACGGCGGCTGGGAGCGGGTCGGTCTCAGTACGGATCAGCCCCATCGATCACGGCCTGGCTTCATTTCGCCGGCGGACCTTCTAGAGATCGCGAGCCTCCCGCACCACTCCCCGACCGCGGATGACTACATGAAAACCGCGGAATCGTTCATCGGCGTTCCTTACTTGTGGGGCGGTACGACCGCGCTAGGTCTGGACTGTTCGGGATTCGTCCAGCAGGTGTACCGTTTGAACGGGGTGGCCCTTCCGCGGGACGCGGATCAACAGGCCATGCTCGGCCGAAAGGTGGAAGAGGCCCGAGCAGGCGACCTCATGTTCTTTGGGGCGGACTCGGTGACCCACGTCGCTCTCGCCACGAACGCGACCGAGTTCATCCACGCGCCGATGAAGGGTGGCGTGGTCGAGCACGGCAGGCTCAGCCCTGAACGCACCCTCCGCGGTATCCGCCGGTATCTTCCGGACCTGTCGGCGTCATGAAGACACAGCGCGACCCCGCGACCGGGGATAACCGCACCGACCACGATCTGGTGTACGCGGCGCGCGACGGCGACACAGTCGCCTTCGATGCGCTCTTCTATCGGTACCGCGACGGGATCTTCCGCCTCGGCCTCGCGATCACGAAGGACCCGTCAGCCGCGGAAGAGATCGTCGTGGACACATTCGCGCGAGCCCACCGCGCGCTCGCCCGTCTCGAGCCGGACGCTTCGCTGCGGCCCTGGTTGTACCGAGTCGCGGTCAACCTTTCGTACAACCGCCGCCCGCGCAAGGGCGTCGTCCTTTCGTCGCTCGACGACGCCGTCGACGAGGCTCTCGCCAACGAAGATGGCTCCCCCTCGCACGTGGCGGAACAGGCCGAGCTCCGCCGGCTCGTTCTCGGCGCCGTCGAGGAGCTTGGGCCCAAGCACCGGCTTGTCGTCGTGCTGCACTACATGAACGGCCTGAACCTGACGGAGATCGCGGAGGTCGTCGACTGCCCGGTCGGGACCGTCAAGTCGCGCCTGCACTACGCGCTCCGCCGCCTCCGAACGCATCTTGCGGCACATCCGGAGCTCGGTATCGAACCGACCAGGCCGATCATGGCTACTGAACTAAGGGCACCAAAAACGATCACGGCCGCTGTGCCCCTAGAGGGCGAATGAGACTTTTTTCGCGCGGGTGCCAATCTCGCCAGGCGGCGTATCTCGCGTGGGCCGATCGACCTGACGCGGGCCGGCGGATCGCGCTCGAAGCGCACGCCGCGTCGTGTGTCGAGTGTGCCGACGCACTCCACAACGGTCGACGCGTCGATGCCGCTCTCCGCGGGGCATTCTCGCCCCTGCGGGATAGCCGGACGAACATCGCGCCTGGTCGTGTCCGGCTGGCGCTCGGCCCACGAAGCGCAGCGACGAACCCATGGCTTCGGGCGCCGCGTTTCTTCGGTCGCCTTGCCGAGGTCGCGGTCATGGTGGGCGTGACGCTGTTCGCCGTAAGCACGACGTTCGACCCATCGACGCGGCAGAGCGGCTCGACCTCCGCCACGCACGCGGTGGTCCAGCAGTACCTCCGCGCGCAGCCACCGGTCGGTGACATCGACTACCTCCGTTGGCTCAGACTCAACAAGCCGGATGATTCCTCGACCGCTTTGGATCAGACGCGTCTTCCCATGGGCGGTCGTTTCGATGGCGATCCAGTCGAGATCCAGAAGGCGCTGGGCGTTTCACCGCGCTGACCTGACCCCGCACCGCGCGACTTCGCTCCTACTCGTCGTCGTGATCGCCCTCGTCGCCGGCTGCGCCACCACTCTCCCCACGCGACGTGATGTGGTTATCGGCCTCGTCGGTGAGCCACAGACGGTGTTCGACGACGATCCGTCAGCCCGCTTCGTGGCCTCCGCCGTCACCGAGACGCTCGTCCGGCGCGACGCGCACGACGAGCTCACGCCGCGTCTCGCGGAGTCCGTCCCGACCCTCGACAACGGCGGTCTCCGGCTCGTGACCGACGACGCGGACGCTCCCGATGGCCGTCTGGTCGCGACCTTCCGATTGCGCGACACGAAATGGCAGGACGGCGTCCCCATCACGGCGACGGACGTGCGGTTCGCGTGGGTGCAAGACAAGGCGGATCCGCCCGGCACGCTCACACGGTGGATGGCCGATCGCATCTCGGACATCCAGGTCCTATCGACGCGCGACGTCCGCGTGCTCTACCGCAATGGAGAGCGATGGGATGACTACGCGCTCGGACCTCATGTGATGCCGAGCCACCGGCTTGCGCAGGCCACCCCCGAGCAACGCCTCGCGTACGGACGCGAGCCTGTCCATGCCGGAGCGTTCGCGATCGCCGCCTGGCTGCCAGGCAGCATCACGCTCTCGGCGTACCCGGGTTATGTGCTGGGGACACCCATGCTCGGCCGGCTCGAGATCCACTTTTTCCCCAATCGGGCCGCGGCCCTGCAGGCCCTCCTTCGGGGCGAGATCGATATCGCGCCGTGGCCCGTGCTCGAGGCCGATCTCGCGAAGACTCTCGATCGTTTTGCCGACGGGACGCACCTTCTCGCTCACTACGTCCCCACCGAAGCTGCGACTCTCCTCCGGTTCGGACCCAATCCCAAGCGATTCGGCGATCCCCTCGTGCGCGAGGCCATTCTGCTCACGGTCGATCGCCAGTCGATTGTCGATGACGTCTTCGTCGGCAGGGCGCGCGTCCCGCGTACGTACCTCGTCCCGCCGCAGTGGGCCGCGGCCGAGGACGTGCCTCCCGCGCGAACCGACCGCGATCGTGCGCGGGCGCTCCTCGTCGAAGCGGGTTTCGTGAAAGGTCAGTTCGGGATCTTCGAACGCGGCGGCGAGCGGATGACGACGACGATCGGTGTCGCCGCCGGCTCGCAGGCGCGTGTCGATGTCGCGAGACGCGTGGCCGGCGACCTCGCCGCGGTCGGGATCGCGGCCGATGTGCGCGAACGCGCGCCAGCGGATCTCGCTGCTGAAGTGCAACGAGGCGCGTTCGATCTTGCGATCACGTCTGAGGAAGCGGCCGACCCTCAGCTTGCTTCGGAGCGATGGGCCGGCCACGTCGATCCCTGGTTCGACGCGCTCGCGGCCCTGGCGACGGAGGCGCCCGACCGTCCGGAGAAGCGCGCGATCTACTCCGAGATGGAGCGGATCTGGACGTCGGCCCTCCCCGCGCTCCCGCTCTATCAGGAGCTTCGGGTCGATGTCGCGCCGCAGGGTCTCGCCGGAATCGAGCCCACACCCTCGGGCGCCGCCCTGTCATGGAACGTCTCGTCGTGGAGTTTCGTGGCCCGCTGAACCCGTTCGGGGTAGCGACGGTATTGAAGATGGCCCAGAATCGCGCCATACCCCAATAAAAAAGGAGAGGGAGGCGGAATTTTGACCCCAACCCGCAGTCGCATCTGGCCGCTCCTGTCACTCATGACGCTGTTGGCCGTGGTAATCGGTGCCTGCACGCAACAAGGCGGCGGCAACAACAACGGCAACGCGTCCGATCAAGCGGATCCCAACGGGGAGCTCGTTACGAACATGGGTAGCGAGCCTGACAACATCGACCCCCAACAGTCCTCGTTCGTCGAAGAGATCGGCGTGAACATGAAGGTCTTCGAGGCCCTCATGACCTTCGACGTCAAGACTGGGAAGGCCATCCCCGCGGCGGCGAAGGACCAACCCAAGGTCAGCGCCGACGGCAAGACGTACACGTACACGGTGCGTGACGGCCTCAAGTACTCGGATGGCAAGGCCCTCACGGCGGACAACTTCAAGTACGGATGGCAGCGGCTCTGCGACCCGGCCACAGCGGGCAACTATGCGTTCACCGGCTACATCGTGGCCGGCTGCGAAGACTGGAACAGCATGGACCCGAAGAAAGACGATCCCGCGAAGCTCGCGGCAGCGAAGACCGCGTTCCTCAACAACATCAAGGTGTCGGGCAACGACATCGCGTTCACGCTCACCGACCAGGCTCCGTACTTCAATTCGATCGCCGCGCTCTGGGTCGGCGTGCCCTCGCGTGAGGACCAGGTCACCAAGGGTGGTGCTTCCTGGACCGATCCGGCCACGTTCATCGGCAACGGGCCCTTCATCCTCAGCGAGTGGAAGCACAACGACAAGATGGTGTTCACGCGCAATCCGAACTTCCGAACCCCGACCAAGCTCGCGAAGTGGACCCAGGTCATGATCAATGAGCCCTCGGTGGCTTTCGCGGCTTACCGCAACAACGAGCTCGATGTCTACGGCATCGTGGCGGAGGATCTGCGGACCATCGACTCCGACGCCGCTCTCAAGGCCCAGAGGGTGGACGGCCCGGGCCAATGCACGTTCTACATCGGCTTCAACACGAAGAAGGCGCCGTTCGATGACAAGAACGTCCGGGTTGCCTTTGCCAAGTCATTTGATCGCGACGCGTACATCTCCGACGTCCAGAAGATTGGCAAGCCGGCGCTGGCCTTCATCACGCCGGGCATCCCCGGATACGACACGGGCGACTCGTTCCAGAAGTTCGACGCGACGGCCGCGAAGGCCGCTCTTGCTCAGGCGACCCCGGCGGCGCAGGCTGCGCTCGCGAACGTGAAGATCACGTATGCGTCGAGTGCGACCGCGAAGACGCGCCTCGAGTGGTTCCAGGGCCAATGGAAGAACAACCTCAGCGTCAATGTCGGCCTGGACCCGGTCGACTCGACGACCTACTCACAGCTGGTGAAAAAGCCGGACACCACGCCGGCTCTGTTCTTCCTCGGTTGGTGCGCCGACTACTACGACCAGCAGGACTGGCTCACGACGGTGTTCCACTCCAAGTCCACGGTCACTCGGATTGGCTACAACAATCCCCAGTACGACAAGCTCGTGACCGACGGCGACAAGGAGCCCGATCCGAAGAAGCGCGATGACATCTACCAGCAGGCTTCTCGCCTCCTCTCGCAGGACGCGCCTGCCGCGTGGATCTACTACGACGCGAACCCGGCGCTCGAGAAGCCCTGGGTCAAGAGCTACTACCTGACATCGCTCGGCTTCGAAGAAGCGCGCTTCACAGACGCGTTCGTGACGAAGAGAAGCTAGCGAGCCCGCGCGACCGAATGTCTAAAAGGAGGGGCCGGCGTGAGCCGGCCCCTCTCGTTTCGGTGACGCATTTCAAAAGCGTCGCGCTATACACTCGGTTCGAGACCGTGCTCAGTGCTTAGGTACGTGATCCGGCGGCTCCTGTTGATCATTCCCACCATGTTTTTCGTGGCGCTCATCACGTTCACCCTCGCGCACGCAGCTCCCGGGAGTCCTTTCGATCGCAACTCGAACCGGCCGTTGTCGCAGGCCACCATCGACCGAATTAACCGGTACTACGAGGTCGACAAGCCGATCCCTGAACAATTCGTGGCCTACATGGGGAATCTCATCCGCGGTGATCTTGGCCTGAGCTTCACCCGACAGAGACCGGTCGTCGAGATCATCGGTCAGGGTATCGGCACGACCTTCCAGCTCGGCATCGGCGCGCTCTTGTTCGCGCTTGCCTTTTCGATCCCGCTCGGAATCATCAGCGCGCTCAAACAGAACACGCTCCTTGACTACTCGAGCATGCTTCTCGCGACCATCGGCACCACGATTCCGTCGTTCGTCATTGCGATCTTCCTCATCTCCATCTTCGGGGTGGGCCTCCATCTGCTTCCGTTCGTGGGATGGGATAGCTGGCAGCACATGGTCATGCCGATATTCGTCCTCGGACTCGGCGCAGGCGCGTTCCTCACGCGGATCACGCGGGCGAGCATGCTGGAGGCGATCCGTCAGGACTACGTCCGAACCGCGCGTAGCAAGGGCCTGCGCGAACGTTCGGTGATCGTCGGTCACGCGCTCAAGAACGCCCTCATACCCGTCGCCACGATCATCGGTCCCGCGACGGCGGGGCTCATCACCGGCTCGTTCATCATCGAGACCCTCTTCAACGTTCCGGGGATGGGACGACTCTATGTGATCAGCATCCTCCAGCGCGACTACCCGACGATCATGGGGACCACGCTCCTGTACGCGTTCCTCATCATGATCGCCAACCTCACCGTCGACATTCTCTATGGCGTCCTCGATCCGCGGATCAAGGTGCGTTAGTGGTGACGGCGGCGACGACCCAGCAGCAGCGCTCCGTTGAAGTGACCGTCATCACGCGTAAGCAGCGCTCGCTCTGGGGCGACGCGATGTATCGCCTGATCCGAAACCGCGCGGCGCTCGTGGGACTCGTGGTCATCGCGATTGCGGGTCTGATCGCGATCTTCGCTCCATTGATCGCGCCGTATGACCCTCTGGAACTGCATGGCTCGGACGGGCTGATGGAGCCGGTCTGGACCAAGTTCTTCGGCAGCCAGTTCACCAACCCCGCATACTTTTTTGGCTCGGATGCGCTCGGGCGGGACATCCTCAGCCGGCTCATGTACTCGTCGCGGGTGAGCCTCATCATCGGCCTCGTCCCGGTGTCGATCGTGCTCGCGATCGGCCTCACCGTCGGGATGCTCGCGGGGTACGTGGGTGGCGCTGTGGACGACTTTCTCATGCGCGTCACCGACGTCGTCTACGCCTTTCCGGATCTGCTCTTCGTGATCATCATCGTGGCGACCCTCCGCGGAACGGCCCTCGGGGATGCGTACGACGGACTCCTCGTCATCTTCGTCGGCATCGCGGTCGTGAACTGGGTCGGGGTCGCGCGGCTCGTCCGCGGGCAAGTCCTCGCGGTGAAGAACCGCGAGTTCGTCGAGGCAGCCCGGGCCGTCGGAGCGGGTCCGGGACGCATCATGAGCAGGCATATCTTCCCGAACATCCTCGCGCCGATCATCGTGACCGTCGCGTTCGCCATACCTGGAGCCATGCTCACGGAATCCGTCCTCTCTTTTCTGGGTATCGGCATCCGGCCCCCCACGCCGACCTGGGGCGTCATGATCAATGACGGGTTTCTGGTCTTCTCGACGACGCCCTGGCCGGTATTACTTCCGTCGCTCTGCATCTCGATCGTCTTGCTGGCGTTCACGTTCGTCGGAGATGGCCTTCGGGACGCGCTCGACCCGCGGTCGAAGATGTGATGGCGATCCGTTGCTAGACTGCGCGGAACTCAGGCGGGACTAGGGGGAGACCGGGTGGCTCAGCAGCTTCTGGAGGTCACGGACCTCCACACGCAGTTCTTCACGCGCGACGGAGTCGTCCGCGCGGTCGACGGAGTTACGTTCGAGGTCGCGGCGGGCGAGACGCTCGGAATCGTCGGGGAGTCCGGGTGCGGCAAGTCGGTGACCGCGCTCTCGCTCATGCGTCTCATCCCCGTGCCGCCGGGCAAGATCGTGAAAGGCACGATCATGTTCGACGGCGCGGACGTCCTCAAGATGGACGACGACGAAGTGCGGGGGATCCGCGGCAACAACATCGCGATGATCTTCCAGGACCCGATGACGAGCCTCAATCCCGTGCTTACCATCAGCCGGCAGATTTCCGAGGCGCTCGAGCTGCATCTCAAGATGGACAAGAGCGAAGCGCGCAAGCGGACCATCGAGCTGCTCGATCTCGTCGGCATCCCAAGCGCGAAGAAGCGCGTCGATGACTATCCCCACCAGTTCTCAGGAGGGATGCGTCAGCGCGTGATGATCGCGATGGCGCTCTCCTGCAATCCCAAGCTCATCCTCGCGGACGAGCCGACGACCGCGCTCGACGTGACGATCCAGGCGCAGATCCTGGACCTCTTGAAGAACCTGGCACGCGAGTTCCGGACCGCGTTCATCCTGATCACGCACGACCTCGGCGTCGTCGCGGGCATGACCCAGCGCATCCACGTCATGTACGGCGGCAAGATCGTCGAGAAGGCGGACACCGCGGAGCTCTTCGCCAATCCGAAGATGCCGTACACGTGGGGCCTCCTGCGTTCGATACCGCGCTTGGACGAGCACCGTAAGGCGAAGCTCGTGCCGATCGAGGGGCTCCCGCCCGACCTCATCGCCCCGCCGCCCGGTTGCCGGTTCGAGCCGCGCTGCCAGTACCGGCGCGATGTCTGCCGCGAGAAGGAGCCCGAGCTCGTGCACGTTCCGAACTCCAAGCCCGACCACGAGGCCCGGTGCTGGGGCACCCAGGAGGGCGGCTGGCTCGTGGATACGGACTGGCGCAAAGAGGTCGGTGACACGCGCGTGATCGAAGAGATCAAGCAGGAAGTCGCGCAGCTACCGCCCGAGCCGAAGCCCGGCGATATACCGCCACCGCCGGCGGCGATCTAAGAGGTGTAGAGATGGCTCTGAACACACCATCAAAGCCGGCCGATCCGGACTTCGTCCGGATCCGCAGCACGGCCACGGCGGACAGCGGCAAGAACCTCCTCGACGTCAAAGCGCTGAAGATGCACTTCCCGCTCACGCAGGGGATCATCTTCCAGCGCCAGGTCGGCGCGGTGCGCGCGGTCGACGGGATCGATTTCTTCGTCGAGAAGAGCGAGACACTCGGACTCGTCGGCGAGTCGGGGTGTGGAAAGTCGACCACCGGACGCGCGATCCTCCAGCTCTACAAGCCGACGGCCGGCGAGGTGAAGTTCGACGGCGTCGAGCTCACCAAGCTTGGCGGCGAGGACATGCGCAAGATGCGCCGCCGCATGCAGATGATCTTCCAGGATCCGTATGCGTCGCTGAATCCACGAATGACCGTCGGCAACATCATCGGCGAACCGCTCGAGGTCCATAACCTCGCGCGCGGCAAAGAGAAGACCGAGCGCGTCCAGGAGCTGCTACGCGTCGTAGGTCTCAACCCGTACTTCACCAACCGCTACCCGCATGAGTTCTCGGGAGGGCAGCGCCAGCGCATCGGGATCGCCCGCGCCCTCGCGGTCGAGCCTGAGTTCATCGTGTGCGACGAGCCGATCTCGGCCCTCGACGTCTCGATCCAGGCGCAGGTCATCAATCTGCTCGAGGAGCTCCAGGATCGCTTCAAGCTGACGTATCTCTTCATCGCGCACGACCTTTCGGTGGTGCGGCACATCAGCGACCGCGTCGCAGTGATGTATCTCGGAAAGATCGTCGAGCTCGCGGACCGCGTCGATCTGTACGAGCGTCCGCTCCACCCGTATAGCCAGGCGTTACTGTCCGCGGTCCCGATCCCGGATCCCGCCGTGGAGTCGAAGCGCAAACGCATCATCCTCACCGGCGACGTGCCGTCACCGGTGAATCCGCCGTCCGGCTGCCGCTTCCATACGCGGTGCTGGAAGGCGCAGCAGATCTGCTCGGAGGTCGACCCGGAGTTCATCGAGCACGAGCCGCGGCACTGGGCCGCGTGCCACTTTCCGGGCGTCTAGACCGGCCAGGCAACCAAACCGGCTGATCGTCCGAACGCCCTCAGCCGTAGGGCGGTATAGCAGGCGGGATCGGCCGTCTCCGCAGGCTTTGCCTAGACTGCCGAAATTCTCGCATTGGGAAAGGAGCCACCGAGGGGCATGACGCAAAAGCGCACGCACCGCACTTTGCTTGGCATCGCGGCCGCGGCGGTCCTCATCGCCACGGCGTGCGCGCCGAGCGGCGGACCGAGCGCAAGCAGCACGACAACGACCCAGGAAACGCCGGTCGCCGGCGGTCGAGTGATCCGAGGCTCGTTCAGCGACATCCGGGTTCTGAACCCGGTGGTCAGCACCGACGCAACGTCGACACAGGTCATCAGCCTCATGTACGACACCCTGCTCAACGTCGACGCGAAGACCGGCAACCCCATCCCCTGGATGGGGAAGTGGACGGTCAGCGCCGACAACCAGACCTTCAGCTGGGAGATCGACGCGAAGGCGAACTGGTCTGACGGCAAGCCTGTGATCGCCGAGGACTTCCTCGCTCGCGCGAAGGCCACCGCGCGCAGCAAGCTGACGACCCAAAAGAGCAACTGGGCCGACGTCGAGGGCTTCAACGACTACGCCAGCGGAAAGGCGACGGCGATCTCCGGAATCACGATCGACACTGCCAACCCGAAGAAGTTCAGCGTGCACTTCACGCGGTCCTTCTGCCCGGCCCTCCTGCAGGTCTTCGGGTCGGCGCCGATCCCGGCGCACGTGTTTGGCAAGTACACCGTCGACAACGATCCGTCGAAGAACATCGACACGGCAGGAGAGAATGCCGCCCCGACCGCGGTCAGCGGGCCGTTCAAGTTCAAGGAATGGCGCAAGGGCGACCAGGTCATCCTCGGGCGCAACGACGGCTACTGGCGGGGCGCGCCGTACCTCGACGAATTCGTCCAGAAGGTCGTCGCCGACTCCACCGTCCAGGCCGCGCAGCTGAAGACCGGCGAGCTGACGCTCGGCGCGATCCAGCCAGGCGACTATGACGACCTGTCGAAGTCCGACAACCTGAAGCTCTACGAGTGGAAGGACAACGGGTACGTCTACATCGGATGGCGCCTCAACAATCCGAACGTGCCCGCTCTACAGGACAAGCGGATCCGCCAGGCGCTGGCATACGGCCTCGACATGTCGCAGGTCGTCCAATCCGTGGTCCTCGGTCACGGGGAGAAGCAGATCTATCACACGCCTTCCGTCTCCTGGGCTTCCCCCGGCACGGCCGGCTTCAACGATTACAAGTACGACGCGACCAAGGCCGAGCAGCTGATCAAAGATGCCGGCTACACCAAGGGCTCCGACGGCTTCTACGCGAAGGACGGTAAGACCCTTGGGTGGACGATCGTGACGAACCAGGGCAACAAGACACGCGAGACGTTCCTTCAGGTAGCCGCGGAGCAGTACAAGAAGATCGGCGTGAAGATCAACCCCAAAGTCGAAGACTTCACGACGCTCGTCCCGAAGCTCACGAGCGGCAGCAACGAGATCGAGACGATCATCATTGGTTGGCAGCTCGGGACCGACCCCGACCTCTACAGCATCTGGCACTCGAGCAACATCGCAAGTGCCGCGCAGGCCGGCAACAACTTCGTTGGATACAACAATCCCGACCTTGACAAGCTCATCGAGCAGGGCCGCGGTCCGACCTGTGGCCAGGACGTCCGCAAGAACGTGTACGCACAGGCGAACAAGATCCTGAACGAGGACCAGCCGTACAACTTCGGGTTCTCGCAAAACAGGATCCTCGCGACCGACAAGCGCATCCGCGGCATCGAGCCGGGCAGCTTCAGCCCGGACGCGACATGGAACGTCGAGAAGTGGTGGATCAAGCAATAGCCGCGATCTGACGTAACGCGCGCGGCGGGGCGCCCGGACCGGGCGCCCCGCCGGTCACGGCAGGCCGGAGGTCACCGAGGAGCGATGCGCAAATACATCATCCGGCGCGTCCTGTACGCGATTCCCACGCTGCTCGGAATCTCGGTCATCGTCTTCCTCGTCTCGAGGCTCTCGCCCGGCGATCCCGTTCGCCTCTACACCTTCGGCGCGACGAACATCACGGAGGCGGACATCGCCGCCCTACGTCACTTCTACGGGCTCGACCAGCCATTGCCGATCCAATACGTCGACTGGCTCATGAACATGCTCCGCGGGGACTTCGGCAAATCCCTGCAGTACAACCAGCCGGCGTTCGCTCTCCTGATGGAGCGGCTTCCCGCCACGCTGCAGCTCGCCGTCCTCGCGCTGGTCCTGCAGATCGGCATCGGCGTCCCGCTCGGCGTCATCGCCGCGCTGAACCGCGGAGGCTGGATCGACAACGCCGTGCGATTCTTCGGCGTCGTCGGGCACGCGATACCCCAGTTCTGGATCGGACTGCTGTTCATCGTCCTCTTCGCCGTGAACCTGCATTGGCTCCCGAGCCAGGGCCTGCTCACCATCGGGAAGGACGTCTGGGACATCCCCGACCGCATGAGACACATCCTTCTGCCAGCAATCGTGCTGGCGCTGGCCGGCGTCGCGAACTACTCGCGCTATCTCCGTACCGAGACGCTCGACGTGATCGCACAGGATTACGTGCGGACGGCGCGCGCGAAAGGTCTTCGCGAGGGCACCGTCGTCTACGTGCACGCGCTCCGCAATGCGCTGATCCCGGTCGTCACCGCCCTCGGCGGCATCCTCGCCGCGCTCGTCAGTGGCGCCCTCATCGTCGAGCAGGTCTTCACCTGGCCGGGTGTCGGCCAGCTCACGTATGCGGCCGTTCGCGGCAAGGACTACCCGCTCATCATGGCCGGCGTCATGTTCGCCAGCACGATGCTGGTGATCAGCTACCTGCTTCGCGACCTCGCGTACGCACGCGTGGATCCGCGGATCAAGGTCTGAGCTGATGGCGACCGTCGCCCGCGCCGACGTCGTGCCCGCGCCGACGGCCCGCCGCGCGTCGGCGGGGCTCTGGACGAACGCGTGGTACAGCCTTCGTCGCGATCGCCTCACCATGGGGGCAGTGCTCGTCCTGGTCCTGCTCGCGCTCTCGGCGATCGCCGCGCCCCTCTTCGCGCAATACGTGTTCCACACGAGCTTCGAGGAGCAGGATCTCCTTCACATCTACGCGAGACCGACGTTCGATCCGCCGGCTTACATGCTCGGCGCCGATGAGATCGGACGCAGCCAGGTGGTGCGCCTGCTCTACGGTGGGCAGGTCTCGCTCTTCATCGGCTTCGTCGCGGCGCTCATGAATCTCACGTTGGGCGTCGGCCTCGGTCTGCTCGCCGGGTATATGCGCGGCGCCGTCGACGACATCATCACGTGGTTCATCACCACGCTGAACTCCATCCCGATCATCTTTCTCCTCCTTCTCATCACCTCGCTCTTCCAACCCAGCGCTCTCACACTCACGTTCATCATCGGCTTCCTGTTCTGGACGGGAGTGACCAACTTCGTGCGCGGCCAGACCTTCGCATTACGCGAACGCGAGTTCATCACGGCCGCGCGGACGATCGGCGCCGCCACGCCGCGCATCCTGTTCCGGCACATCCTGCCGAATGTCCTGCCGCTCATTTTCGTTCTCGCGGCGATCGACATCGGCACGATCATCCTGGCCGAATCGGCTCTGAGTTATCTGGGCCTCGGCGTGATGCCGCCGACACCGAGCTGGGGGAACATGCTCTCGAACGCGCAGAGCTACGCGACGCGCGCACCGTGGCTCGTCGTCGCGCCGGGCGCGATGATCTTTCTTACGGTCCTGTGTCTGTATCTCATCGGGGACGGCCTCCGCGATGCTCTCGACCCGAGGCTCAAGGCGTCCTGACGGCCGGACGGCCGAGCTAATCCCTGACCGGATGCGCTCTCCGGCCGCGTTGCTCCTGGTTATCTCTGCAGTGCTCGGCGCGTGCACGCTCAACACGAGCGCTCCCACGCCGACGCCAACCCCGGCGATCTCCGGCGGAACCCTGCGCGTCGCGATCGCGTCGGAGGCGGCGCCCCTCGATCCCTGGAACGACGATGCGTCGCTCGTCGCGACCCGCCAGATCTTCGAAACGCTCGTCGAGGTCGACCCGGCAACGTCACGCATCGCGCCCGCGCTCGCGTCCTCGTGGCAGATGACGAACGACGGGGCGTCGTGGACGTTCACTCTTCGGGACGGCGTGAGATTCCACGATGGCAATGCGCTTGACGCGACGGCCGTCGTGGCGAGCTTCGATCGGGGCAAAGCCGCCCGCGGCTCCGCGTACCGGGCGCTGTTCGGCGATCCCTCGATGATCCTGAGCCTCCAAGCGGTCGACCCCCGAACCGTGCGGTTCGACCTTCGCGCTCCGTTCGGTCCGTTCCTCGCGCACCTCGCCGCGCCCCAGGCCGCGATCGCACATGGCGCCGCGGGAACCGGGCCGTTCGCCGCGCCCGCGGGCGCGCTTGCGCAGGACGGCTCGCTCACGCTCCGCCGGAACGACGCCTACTGGGGTCGTGACCAAGCCGGCAAACCGCTGCCGTACCTCGACGGCCTCGTGCTTCGGCCGGTGCGCGACGCCACGTCACGCCTCACGGAGCTGCGAGCCGGACGGGTCGAGGTGGCGCTCGATCTGCCCATCGCGCAGGCTTCTACCGCCCGGAGCGACCCGAGCCTCGTCGTCAGTCCGCGGAAGGATGCCGCCCTCGCATCGCTCGGCATCAACACGACCTCGGCCCCGTTCGATCGACCGGAGGCCCGCCGCGCCGTGGCGATGGCGGTGAACCGCAACGCGCTGTCCGCCGTCTACGCTGGCACGTCGCGGCCCGCGAGCCAGGCCGTCCCGCCCGGCGCGCTCGGCTACGACGACAGCGTGGTGGAGTTCGCGGCACTCGACACGGATGCGGCGCGCAAAGCGCTCGCCGATGCTCACATTCCGACGCCGATCTCCGTGGACCTCGCTTACCCTAGCGTTCCGACTGCCGCATACCCCGATCCGCAGCGCATCGCCCAGTCGATCGCCGCGGACCTCGGCAAGATCGGCATCGTGGCCCGCCTCCGCTCGGTGGACACGGCCGCGCTGCGCGATGCCGGCGCCGCCCTCACCCTCGACACGACCGTGCTCGGCCTCGACCCCGACGACGTGTTCTGGCCGCTCTACGGGCTCGACGACCCGTCCGGAACGTCGCTGATCGTGGGTCTGGTCCGGAAGGCCCGCGCCGAGGCGGATCCAACCAAGCGCGCCGAGCTCTACAAGCAGGTCTCCAAGATCGCCCGAACCGACGCGCTTCGCGTACCTCTTCTCTTCGCGGACAGGCCCAACGCGACCACGGCGAGGCTCGTCGGGTACGACGGGATCGAGTATTTCGGCACGGTGTGGCTCCGGCCCTGACCGCGTCGATTAACGTGTAAGGGAATGATCGGAATGGGTGGCGGTGGCGTCCACATGTTCATGTGGGGCCAGCGCGGCGACGCGGCCAAGAAGCGGCCGACGGTCGCGATGTATCGGCGGCTCCTGCGATTCGTCCGCCCGTACCGGTCGAATCTTGCGCTCGCGATCGCCCTGCTTCTTGTCTCGACCGCGCTTGGACTCGTCTGGCCGAAGATCGTGCAGCGCGTGCTCGACCTCGGCCTGAAGGAGCCGGGGCTGCTCGACGAGCTCGTCGTCATTTTTGTAGTAGTCCTGCTGGTGCGCGCGGTCGTTGACGGTGTGCGCCAGTTCGTGATGGCCTGGACGGGCGAGAAGGTCATCTTCGACCTGCGCATGGCCATCGTGAACCACCTGCAGTCGATGTCGCTGTCCTTCTTCAACGTCCGCAAGACCGGCGACCTCATGTCGCATGTCACGAGCGACGCGACCCTCGTGCACGGCGTCGTGACCCAGACGATCATCCAGGTGCTCGGCCAGGTCCTGACGCTCGTCGGCGGCATCACGATCATCTTTCTCATGAACTGGCGCCTCGCCCTCCTGACCCTCATCGTCGCGCCGCCGATCGGGATCATCGGCCAGTACCTCGGCCGCCGCATACGCGACATCTCTCGCGCGGCGCAGGACGCGCAGGGCGAGGCCGTCGGTGTGTTGCAGGAGGCGCTCGCCGAGGTGCGCGTGGTGCAGGCCTTCACGCGCGAGGACTACGAGGCGAAGCGCTTCCACGAGAAGCTCATCGTGATGTTCCAGAAGAGCATCGACCGCGCGCGCATCGGCGCGATCATGTTCCCGGCGATCGGGTTCCTCGGGTTCGCGTCGTCGATCGTCGTCCTCTGGTACGGCGGCCACCAGGTCGCGAGTGGTGAGCTCACCGCGGGTGAGCTCGTCGCATTCCTGCTTTACATGGGAATGGTGGCCGGTCCGGTCGGTGGTCTCGCGAGCCAGTGGACCGGCGTCCAGCAGGCGTTCGGCGCGGCCGACCGGATCTTCGCTCTGCTCGACACCGAGCCCGACGTCCGTGACCTGCCGGGCGCGGTGCCGATCGGCCGGGTGCGAGGCGAGATCGAGTTCGACGACGTTTCCTTCAAGTACGGCGAAGGGCCATTCATCTTCGAATCGCTCTCGACCGCGTTCGCCGAGGGCAAGACGACCGCGCTCGTCGGGCCGTCGGGTGCGGGCAAGACGACCCTCGTGAATTTGGTCGGCCGCTTCTACGACCCGGTCGCAGGACGCGTCTGCGTCGATGGTCGGGACATCCGCGAGGTCACGCTCCGCTCGCTGCGCGAGCAGATCGCGGTCGTCCCGCAGGAGCCCATCCTTTTCGGCGACACGATCCGCGAGAACATCCGCTACGGACGGCTGGATGCGACGCAGGCTGAGATCGAGGAGGCGGCGAAAGCCGCGAACGCGACCGAGTTCATCTCGCGAATGCCCAAGGGTTTGGAGACGATCGTGGGCGAGCGGGGCGTGCGCCTGTCGGTGGGCCAGCGCCAGCGCATCGCGATCGCGAGGGCGATCCTGCGCGACGCGCGGATCCTGCTCCTCGACGAGGCCACAAGCTCGCTCGACAACGAGAGCGAATTCCTCGTCCAGCAGGCGCTCGACCGTCTCATGCGCGGCCGGACAACGATCGTGATCGCCCACCGGCTGTCGACGGTCGAGCGCGCGGATCGGATCCTCGTGCTCGATCGAGGCCGCATCGTCGAGGAGGGCACGCACACGGAGCTGCTCGCGCGGGGCGGCCTCTACCACCGCCTCTACACGCGGAAGTTCGTCGACGAGAGCGCGGCAGCGCCGATGGACGCGGCGCGCGAGCCTGTCCTCATCGGCACGCACCGTCATCGGCGCGCGCCGCTTCGGACCTCCCAACTCCTAACAGTCGCGTTTGCACCCCGGAGTACGCTCGGCCAGGAAGCCTGGCCAGTCGTTGTCGCGCAAAAAGGGGAGGAACAAGATGGGGACAGACAAGGTTCGGTTGGCGAAAGAAGGCATCGAAGCGTTCAACGCGGGAGACTGGGAGCGATTCAAGGCGCCGCTCGACTCGGACGCGGTCTACGAAGAGCTTGCGACCCAACGCAAGGTCCAAGGTCCGGATCAGATCGTCGAGGCGAGCAAGGGATGGAAG
>WNGC01000188.1_pt1 | contig 48822 bp, 32 predicted proteins | sample 5400051 | NCBI WGS metagenome assembly WNGC01 (sample SAMN13153368, study PRJNA577476) | soil metagenome | isolation source: 20 cm soil or saprolite under grassland replicate 2 | place: USA:California | collected 2016-06-15
GCCCGGACGCCCTCCGCGGTCAACTGCGCCAGATCATCCGCGCGCACCAGCGAGCGCCAGCTCGTCTGCGCCCCGTCCACCGTCGGATAGCCGCCCAGGTCGCGCGCGTTCAGCAGATTCGGGAAGTGCAGCAGGCGCTTCGGATCGTGCATGCGCCCTTTCACGGCGGTAACAGGGGTTCGAATCCCCTTCTGGACGCCAATATAATCAGTATCTTACATGAGCGTCCGGTCGTCCGGCACCTTCTTGGGCGGCTTTGGGCAACTTTCCGTTGCGTTCGCGCACGTCCGCGCGCATCCGCAGGATGGCGACCTGCGTGCGCGAACGTGACAGTATTTGGGCAGGCGGATCGAGAACGCGTCCGCGGGGACGTGGAATCCAAATGGTGCAGCTCACCCCTGCTCAGATTGAGCAGTTCAACACGGACGGGTTCCTGATCCGCGATCGCTTCCTGAGCGCGGAGGAGGTTGCGCTCGCACGGACGCGATTCGAGCCGCTGTTGCGCGGCGAGTTCGAGACCGGCGTGTATCCGGACGAATGGAACTGGCGCGAGGGGCGGGACCCGGCGGATCGGACGCGGCAGATCTGCAGCGGCTGGGAAGTCCGACCGGACCATTGCGCGAATCGTGCTCAAAGAGGAAGTGGGCCGCCTGTGCGCGACACTGGCGGGGTGGCCGGGCGGGCGCATCGGCCAGGATAACGTTACCGCTGACTAACCCCGGGCGGGCTCGTGCCAAGGACTGCTAAAGTGCAAGCCGATGTTGCTCGCCATCCCCGCATGCCGATTTCGGCGCAGCGCCGAGCCTCGAGCGCGGTGCAACTCGGTTGCCCGACTCCTCGTTGAGTGCGCATGACCAGGGCCCGCAAAGCGCTCGACGCCGTCAGACTCGAGCTCGGCGCTGTCGAGAATGCGCTGGTCGATGATCTCCTGGCGGGGCGGATCGATCGGCGCGCCTTTCTGCGGCATGCCAGTAGATTGGGTGTCGGTCTGCCGCTGCTGAGCGTCCTGGCCGCTGCCACGGGAATTGCATTTGCCTCGCGCTCCGCGGCGGCCGGAGGCACGGTCGGCGGCGGGGTCGTGAGAGCCGCGGTCGCGATGCCGCACGGCGCGATCGATCCCATCCGAGTCAATGACAGCGGCAGCTATCAGCTGATTTTCCAGGTCGCGGAATTTCTCTGCGTTACAGAGCCCGATCTGACCCTAAAGCCGGTTCTGGCTGAAAGCTGGTCGCACAACAGCGATGGCAGCGTCTGGACATTCAGGCTACGCCGGGGCGTGAAGTTTCATAACGGTGTCGAGATGCGTGCCGAGGATGTGGTGGCGAGCTTTGATCGCCTGTCCGACCCGGGAAGTGTATCGAACGCGCTGTCGGTGTTTCGCGGGCTTCTATCGAAGGGCGGCACACGGAGGGTCGACGATTATGCTGTTGCCTTTCATCTCGATACGCCAAACGGGAATTTCCCTTACTCGGTCTCCATCGATAACTACAACGCGGTCATTCTGCCCGCGAATTATCACGGTAATTACGAAAGTGACTTCATGGGGACCGGACCGTTCCGCCTCGAGAGCTATCGGCCGCGACAAGGCGCCACGTTGGTTCGCAATCCGGACTACTGGGGGCCAAAGGCGCTGCCGGATCGCATCGAATTCAAATTCTATTCTGACATCCAGCCGCGCTTGCTCGCCTTGCAGGCCGGCGAGGTCGATATGCTCGATGCCATCCCGGTGGTCATGAGCCCGGCGATCGGCGCGAATCCCGACATCAGGATCATGCGGGTTCGATCGGCAAACCACCGCCAGTTGCATATGCGCTGCGACCTGGCGCCGTTCACCGATAAGCGCGTGCGGCAGGCTCTGGCGCTCTCGCTCGACCGCAAGAAATTGGTCGACGGGTTGTGCCGCGGCATGGCCGCCATGGGCAACGACAGCCAGTTCGCTCCCTTGTACCCATCGACCGACCCGACGGTGCCACAACGCGATCAGAATATCGCCAAGGCAAAGCAGTTGATGGCAGCCGCGGGCGTCCCCGCGGGATTCGACATCACGCTCACTACCGAGCACTACACCGACATTCCAGAATATGCGCAGCTCGTGCAGAATTTCGCGAAGGCGATCGGTATCAAGATCAGCCTGAAGGTCGAAACACAGGCGCTCTACTACGGAAAATCGATTCCCGGTCAGTCGGACTGGCTCGACAGTGCCGTCGGCATCACCGATTACGCGCATCGCGGCGTACCGAACACCCTGCTCGGCAATCCGCTGCTGAGCAACGGGGCGTGGAACGCCGCGCATTTCAAGAGCGAGGCCTATGACGCCTTGGTGCCCCGCTACCTGAAAGCGCTGGATCTGCAAGCGCAGCGCAGTGCCGCCGGTGACATCCAAAGGCTACTGCTCGATGAGACGCCGCTGATCATCGGCTATTTCCCCGACCTACTGGTGCCGGTGCGCAAGGGCGTCGCCGGTCTTGTTCCCATCGCGGCCGGCCTGCTGCTCGACCGCGTCAGCCGGAGTTGATATCCATGCGCAAGCCCCATCTGCGCGGTCGCGGTCCGCATTTTCCGATCCTCGACACCATCGAACAATATTCGTTCGAGCCCGGCTATGTCGTCTTCACGATGCCCTCGCCGAAGCGGCTCAGGATCAAAGTTGGCGACATCATCGTCGCCGACACCATAGCGGGTCTGGTGATGCAGGAGTCCGATCATCTTCCGGTCTATTATTTTCCGATCAAGGATGTGCGTGAAGAGTTTCTGATGGCGAGTGCCACTACGACGGAGTCGCCGTTCAAGGGCACGGCGACGCATTACTCGATAAATACGGGCGTTACGCTGGTCGAGGACGCCGGCTGGCGTTATCTTGCGCCGCTCAAAGGCTGCCCGCCGATCGCCGATTACATGGCATTTTATTGGAACAAGATGAACCATTGGTACGAGGAGGATGAGGAAGTCTTCGTCCACGCGCGCGACCCGTTTCGCCGAATCGACTGCTTGCCCTCGTCGCGGCACGTCGAAGTTGTCGTCGATGGCGAAATCGTTGCCGATTCCCGCAGAGCTACGTTCCTTTTCGAAACGGGAATGCCCACGCGCTACTACCTGCCCATAGCCGACGCGCGCCTCGACCTGCTCTCTCCGAGCCGTTACATCTCGCGCTGCCCCTACAAGGGCATCTCCAACTATTATCATCTGACGGTGAAGGGACAACGCCACGAAAACATGGTCTGGTACTACCCCGAGCCCGTGCCCGAAGCGACCCGGATCAAAGGTCTGGTGAGTTTCTACAATGAATTCGTCGATCGCGTCCTCATCGACGGAGTCGAGCAGCCGAGACCCGTGACGGCATCATCCCACGGCTATTATTGAAGTCTGCGGCGACGGCTGAGAGTCTGTGACGATCGGCGGAATCCTGATCAAGCGCGCCGCTCTCACCCTGGTTACGCTGGGGCTCTTGAGTGCGATGGTATTCGCCGCCGGCCAGCTGCTTCCCGGCGATGTGGCGCGCGCCATGCTCGGACCCCTCGCCGACGCCCGCGCAGTCGCGAATCTTGATCATCAGCTGGGGCTCGATCGGCCGCCGCTGATTCAGTACTGGAACTGGATCAGTCATTTTGTGACGGGCAACATGGGCGAGTCCTACGCCTATCATGCGCCGGTCGCCCCGTTCGTCCTGGCTGCCCTCGGATATTCCCTGAAGCTCGGCGCCGTTGCGTTCCTGATGGTGGTGCCGCTCAGTATCGCAGGCGGGGTCTGGTCCGCCTTGCACGCGGGCCGTCTTATCGACCGCATCATCGGCCTGATCGGCCTGTCGGCGACGATCCTGCCGGAATTCGTCACCGGCATCGTGCTCATCATGATCTTTGGCATCTGGCTGAAGGTTCTTCCGATCGCCGCCAGTTGGCCATCCGGCGCGACGCTTCCCACACAGATCTACTATCTGCTGCTGCCGTCGTTGTCGCTGGTGTTGGCGCTGTTCGGGTATCTCGCGCGCATGGCGCGCGCTGGAACGCTCGAAGCGCTGTCAGCCGACTATACGCGCACCGCGGTCCTCAAGGGACTGAGGCCGCGCGCGGTGCTCTGGCGCCACGTCCTCAGGAACGCGCTGTTGCCGACGATCACAGTCACCGCCACTCAGATGGGGTATCTCCTCGGTGGCCTGGTCGTCGTCGAAACACTGTTCCGTTATCCGGGCATCGGGGGTTTGATTTATGCCGCTGCGCGCGATCGGGATTTTCCGATGCTGGAAGCCGGCGTATTGACGGTCGGGATCATCTATGCCCTGACAGGTCTGATTGCGGACGTCTTGCATGCGTTTCTCAATCCGCGCATTCGATTCAGCGAGGCCGAATGAAGGCGCGGTGGCTGGTCCTGCCGCGCTCCGGCACGTTCGTGACCGGTGTCCTGATCGTGGCATTCTGGACGGGCTGCGCCGTGTGCGGCCGCCTCTTCGTTCCATTCGATCCTTTCGAGAGCGATATTCTGAACACGCTGGGTGCGCCCTCCCGCACGCACTGGTTCGGCACCGACCAGCTCGGACGCGACGTGCTTTCGCGGGTTATCGTCGGCGCGCGAGACATACTGTTGGTGGCGCCGCTGGCGACGGCGCTCGGGGTCACCCTCGGAGTCATACTTGGGCTGATCACCGGTTATTTTCGCGGCGCCACCGATGAGGTAATCGGCCGGGTGATCGACGCGCTGCTCGCGCTGCCGCTGGTGATCGTCGCGCTGTTGGCCTTGACCGCGATCGGCACCTCGGCGTGGGCCGTCATTGTCGTGATCGGGATCATTTTCGCCCCGCTGGTCGCGCGCACCGTGCGCGCCGCGGTATTGTCCGAGCGCGATCGCGACTATATTGCTGCGGCAAGGCTTCGCAACGAGCACCCGGTCTACATATTGTTCGCTGAGCTGCTGCCCAATGTCATGGCACCCATCGTAGTCGAAGCCAGCGTTCGGCTGGGCTACGCCATCTTCACGGTGGCGACTCTGAGCTTTATCGGGTTCGGTATCCAGCCGCCGTCGCCGGACTGGGGTCTCGCTGTTTCCGAGAGCTACGGCCTGATCGATGGCGGGTTCTGGTGGCCGGTGCTGTTCAACACACTGGCCGTTGCCTCGCTGGTCATCGGCGTCAATCTGGCCGCCGACGGCATCCAGCGCGCGGTCGACGCATGAGCGCGGTTGCGGACGCGCTTGCGGTCGAGAATCTCGATGTCGCCTACCGCGTCCGCGGCCGTGACGTCATAGTGCTGCGAGACCTTAGCTTTCGCATCGCCCCTGGGCAGGCCTACGGGCTTGTCGGCGAATCCGGCTGCGGCAAGTCGACGGTGGCGCTGGCGGCGGTGCGCTATCTGCCGCCCAACGGCCACGTCTTGAGCGGCAAGATCTGGGTTGGCGCGCGTGATCTGTTCGCGCTCGGCGACGAGGAAATCCGTCGCCTGCGCGCCACCACAATGTCGATGGTCTATCAGGATCCAGCCCGTGCCCTGAACCCCTCGATGCGGGTCGGGGAGCAGATTGCCGAAATCTTCCGACTTCAAGGTCTAACCGCTGCCCAAGCGAAGGATCGAGCCGCGGCGATGCTGCAACGCGTCCGGATCGCCGACGGCAGATCGGTCTACGATCGATATGCCCATCAGATATCCGGCGGCATGCAGCAGCGCGTGGCGATCGCCATGGCCCTGTCGATCAATCCCAAACTACTCATACTCGACGAGCCGACGACCAGCCTCGATGCCACGGTGGAGGCGGAGATCCTCGAACTGATCGGTCAGCTGCGCAGCGAGTTCGCAACCTCTATTCTGTTCGTCAGCCACAACCTCGCCGTCATCCGCAGAATGTGCACTCGGGTCGGCGTGCTCTACGCGGGTGCCCTGATTGAAGAAGGACCAACGGCTGAAATCTTCAGTAATCCGCGCCACCCCTACACGGTCGGGCTGTTGCGCTGCCTGCCGCGGCATGGTCGACGCAAAGATCACGGCCGGCTCGACAGTATTCCGGGCGATCTGCCGACGCCGGACGATGACATTCGCGGCTGCCTGTTTGCCCCACGCTGCGGGCTGGCCGAGGAAACATGCCTGACTGTCGCACCGCAGTTATTCGAATTGGGCGGCCGCCGCAGCCGCTGCCACTTCCACGCGCGGGCACAGGCGCTGGCCCGTATCACACCGGATGATCTGCCGGCGGGTATCGCCGTCGATCGTAACCGTCCGCCGATCCTCGAGGCCGTCGAGGTGAGCAAATCCTTCGGCGCTGCGCATCATCGAGTGCGCGCCCTGCATGCGGTGTCGCTCGAGCTGTGGCCCGGTGAAACGTTGGGTCTCGTCGGCGAATCAGGGAGCGGCAAGACCACACTCGCGCGCCTTCTGCTCGGCCTTCTGGCTCCGGATCCCGGCGGAGTCATCGAATTGGATGGTGTGACGCTCGCGGGCGAGAGCCGGACGCGCCGCGCAGGTGAGTTGAAGTCTCTGCAGATCGTGTTTCAGAATCCGGATTCGGCGTTGAACCCAGCGCACAGCATACGCCGCCTGATCGGGCGCGTTCTGGGAACGCTGGGGCGGGTTCCCAGACCGAAGCGGGCGGCGCGGTTGCTGGAATTGACCCGATCCGTGCGCCTGGCCGACCACTATTTGAATCTGCGCCCGCGTCAGCTCTCCGGCGGATTGAAACAGCGTGTTGCGATTGCACGCGCCTTTGCGGGCGAGCCGCGCATCGTGGTCTGCGACGAACCGACCTCTGCGCTTGACCTGTCGGTACAGGCGGCGATTCTCAATCTGTTGGTCGAACTCCAGATGAAGCATAGGGTCAGTTACCTGTTCATTTCCCACGACCTCGGTACCGTGCGTTATCTGGCCGATAGAATCGCGGTGCTGTATCTTGGCCGGCTGCTCGAGATTGGACCCGCGGAACGCGTCTTCTCCGGACCCCATCATCCCTATACGGCCGCGTTGCTCTCCGCAGTCCCGAGCCTCGGCGACCAGACCGAGCCGCGCGTGCGCCTGCGGGGCGAGATTCCGAGCGCAATCCAGGTGCCGAGGGGCTGTGTCTTTCACACGCGTTGTCCCCGCAAATTGGGTGCCGTATGCGAGGAGCGAGAACCCCCGCTCCATCCTGGCGCCGAGCCGGGCCATCAGATCCGCTGCCATATTCCCGCGTTGGATCTTGGTCGGTCGGAGTGGCCCGAGCGCACTCGAGGGCCATGAAAGGCGCGGTTTGAGCTGCAAGAGAACAGCGATGCAGCTTAGAATCGGAGCCTAGGCGGACGTCGGCGGTATTTCGGCGACCATTCGACGCAGCCGGTTCAATTCGTGGCGCAACCCCGTGAGGACCCATGTGGATCGTTAGCCTGGCGCTGCGACGCCCCTACACGTTCATCGTGCTTGCGATCCTGATTGCGCTGCTCGGCGTGTTCGCGATCGTGCGCACACCGACCGACATATTCCCGAACATCAAGATCCCGGTGGTTGCCACCGTGTGGCGTTATTCGGGCCTGTCGCCGGATGAGATGGCCACGCGCCTCGTCCTCGGCTCCGAGCGCGGAACACAGGTGACGGTCAACGACGTCGAGCACTCGGAATCGCAATCGCTGAGCGGCATCGGGGTGGTGAAGTTCTTCTTCCAGCCGAACGCCAGCGAAGAGCTGTCCTATGCGCAGATCACGGCCATGTCTCAGACCGGTTTGGCCTTCGCGCCTCCCGGCACGACACCGCCCTACGTGCTGGCCTACAACGCCTCGACGGTCCCGGTCCTGCAGCTTGCTTTATCGAGCGAAGAACTATCCGAGGCAACGATCTTCGACCTCGGCAACAACATCCTGCGCACGGCGCTCGCCACGGTCCCAGGGGCCACGATGCCCTGGCCGTACGGCGGCCTGCAGCGGCAGGTTCAGATTGACCTCGACCCCGACGCCCTGCGCGCACACGGTCTGTCCGGCAACGACGTGACCGAGGCGATCGCGGCACAGAATCTGATCCTTCCCTCCGGCGTGCAGAAAATCGGCGACCTCGAGTACTTCGTGGAACTCAACGCGAATCCCAAGCGTATCGAGGATCTGAACAATGTCCCGGTCACGACCCGCAACGGCAGCGTGATCTACGTGCGCGACGTTGCGCACGTGCGCGATGGCTACCCTCCGCAGACCAACATTGCGCGCCGCGACGGCCATCGCGCCGTCCTGCAGAGCATACTCAAGACTGGGAGCACCTCGACGCTCGAGGTGATTCGCGGCATCAAGGAGCGTCTGCCGCAGATCCGGGAGGCGCTCCCGCCGTCCATGAAGATCGAGGCGATCGGTGATCAGTCGATATTCGTCCGCGCGGCCGTGGGTGGAGTGGTACGCGAAGCCGTGATCGCAGCGGCCCTGACCGCGCTCATGGTGCTGCTGTTCCTCGGCAACTGGCGCAGCACGATCATCATCGCCATTTCCATACCGCTGTCGATCCTCGCCTCGATCATCTGCCTGTCTGCGCTCGGGGAGACGATCAACATCATGACGCTCGGCGGACTCGCCCTTGCGGTCGGTATCCTGGTCGACGACGCTACCGTGACCATCGAGAACATGAACTGGCACCTCGAGCGGGGTGAGGACGTCGAGAACGCGATACTCAACGGCGCGCGCGAGATTGCGCTGCCGGCGCTGGTGTCGACACTCGCGATCTGCATCGTATTCGTCCCGATGTTCATGCTCGCGGGCATCGCGCGATTCCTGTTCGTGCCGCTTGCGGAGGCGGTGGTCTTCGCAATGCTGGCCTCGTACCTGCTGTCGCGGACGCTGGTGCCGACGCTCGCCAAGTACTGGCTGCAGCGGCACGACCCCGACGCACCCGGTCGGGCGCGCGGCTTCCTTGCCCGGTTTCAGGCACGCTTCGAGCACGGCTTCCTGCGCTGGCGCGACCACTATCGTGCACTGCTCGGGCGGGCGCTTGCGAGCGGCACGCGATTCGTTGTGCCGTTCCTGGCCGCTATTGCGGCGACGGCGATCCTGGCGGTTCCTATGGGCCGATACCTTCCGGGGCTGGGACAGGATTTCTTTCCGAGCGTAGACGGCGGGCAGATCCGGGTGCACCTGCGGGGGCGGACCGGCCTGCGCATCGATCAGACAGCAGCGCTATGCGATCGGGTCGAGGACACGATCCGCAGCATCATCCCGGCGAAGGAACTGATCACTATCGCCGACAACATCGGTGTGCCCTACAGCGGCATCAATCTAACCTACTCCACCTCGGCGCCCATCGGGCCGAGCGATGCCGACATCTACATAAGCTTGAGCCCCGATCACCACCCGACCGATGACTACATACGCACGCTCCGCGCGAGTCTGCCCGAGGTCTACGCGTCGACACTGTTCACATTCCCGCCGGCAGACATCGTGAGCCAGATCCTCAACTTCGGTCTGCCGGCCCCGATCGACATTCAGGTTACCGGCTTCAACGTCGAGGGCAACCGGCAGTACGCGAATATGCTGCTCGAACGCGTGCGCAGCGTACCGGGTGCCGTGGACCTGCGCGTCCACCAGGTCTTCGACCATCCGCAGCTCGAGGTCGAGGTCGATCGCAGCAAGGCGGCGCTGCTCGCCGTGACCGAGCGAGACGTGGCTGCGAATCTCCTTGTGTCGCTGTCGGGCAGCTTCCAGACTTCGCCCTCCTTCTGGATCGACCCCAAGACCGGGTCCCAGTACAGCGTCGCGGCACAGACGCCTCAGTTCAAGCTGGCGTCCCTGGATGACCTCGCGGCGACGCCGCTCAGCACCTCCGCCGGCGGCACGCCGCAGATGATCGCGAACCTGGCAACCTTCCGGCGCGGTGTTGCGCCGGGCGTCGTCAGCCATTACAACGCCGCGCCGGTCATCGACATCTACGGCTCGGTGCAGGATGCCGATCTCGGATTCGTCTCCACGCAGATCGACCGGCTGGTTGCCCAGACGCGGCACGATCTGCCGCGCGGCTCGCAGGTGATCGTGCGCGGCCAGATCAAGACCATGACCGACTCGTTCCATGGGCTGCTGGCGGGCCTGGGCGGCGCGATCGTGCTGATCTATCTGCTGATCGTCGTCAACTTCCAGTCCTGGCGTGATCCGTTCATCATCATCACCGCACTGCCGGCAGCGCTCGCCGGCATCGTCTGGATGCTGTTTCTCAGCCACACCCCCGTGAGCGTGCCGGCGCTGACGGGTGCGATCATGTGCATGGGGGTGGCAACCGCCAACAGCGTGCTCGTGATCAGTTTTGCGCGCCAGCGGATGAACGCCGGAGAGGACGCCCTGCAGGCGGCCTTGACGGCCGGCTACACCCGGTTCCGCCCGGTGCTCATGACCGCGCTCGCGATGATCGTCGGCATGGTGCCGATGGCACTCGGGCTGGGCGAGGGCGGCGAACAGAATGCGCCCCTGGGACGCGCCGTGATCGGCGGTCTCGTCTTTGCCACCGTGGCCACGCTGTTCTTCGTGCCGACCATCTTCGTGATGATTCATGGCCCCAAGGCCGGCGGCGTAGCGGAACCTCCTGGAGTGCCAGGATGACCCACCCGCCGCCTTCACCGCCCACACCGATCTCGGACGCGCGCTTACGACAGTTCGCCTGGATCGCGGTCGCGATCGCTGTGGTGCTGGCGGTTTGGGGAATCGTCAGCCGCGTCAGCGCCCGTTACGCGCTCAGCCGACAGATCGCGATCGCGGCTGCTACAACTGTCGTGACGGTGAAGCCGACCGTCGCACCGGGGTCGGAGGCGCTGGTCTTGCCCGGTAGTGTGCAGGCCAACTACGAAGCGCCCATCTACGCCCGAACCAACGGTTATCTTCGGGCCTGGTACACCGATATCGGCACGCCGGTCAAGAAGGGTCAGCTGCTCGCTGAGATCGACACGCCGGAGATCGATCAGCAGCTCGGTCAGGCACAGGCCGACCTGGCGGTCGCCGAGGCAAACTATCAGCTCGCTAACACGACCGATCTGCGCTGGCAGGGCCTGCTGGCGACCGAGTCCGTATCGAAGCAGGATGCCGAACAGCGTGCGGGCGACGCCGCGGCCAAGAAAGCCGCCGTACAGTCGGCTGCCGCGAACGTCGCACGTCTGCGCGACATGGAATCGTTCAAGCGAGTGCTGGCTCCGTTCGACGGCGTCGTCACCCAGCGCAACACCGACATCGGAGCGCTCATCAACGCCGGTCAAAGCCCGGGGTCGCCGCTGTTCCGTGTCGCCGACAGCCACCGCCTGCGGATCTACGTGTCCGTGCCGCAGCCGTACGCGTCGAGCATTCGCGCGGGCATGAGCGCGGATCTCATGTTCGCCGAGCACCCGGGCAGGCGCTACCCGGCCACGGTGGCCTTCACCGCCGAAGCGCTCGACCCCGTTTCGCGGACCCTGCAGGTGGAACTGCAGATCGAGAACCCGCGGCACGAGCTGTTCCCGGGGGCGTACGGGGAGGTGCACTTCAACCTGGCGGCCGCAGCGTCCACCCTGCGGCTCCCAGCGAATGCCCTGCTGTTCCGCGCCGAGGGCCTGCTGGTCGCAGCGGTGGGCGGCGATTATCGCGTGCACCTCAAGCCCATCATCGAGGGTCGCGACTTTGGGTCCTCGATAGAAGTCGTCCACGGCATAGACGCCGCGGATGACATCGTGGTCAATCCACCGGACTCGATCGCGGATGGGGCGTTGGTACGCGTCGTCGCCAAGTCGGGCGACCCCGCTGCGGCCCCGGCACGACGGTGATCCGCGCATGCGCCGTCGGCGCGCTCGCGCTCGCTCCGCAGGGGCGGCTCAAGCCGCGAGCGCGGCCCGGCGCTACTTTCTCCTGTGGCTCGCTGCGGCGGACTCCGGCTCGACCAACGGGAAGAATTTCCAGGCAGGATTGCTTTTCAGGAAGGCGAGCGTCTTGATTCCCACCGCACCCGGTCCGGGCGCCGGCGCGGCCGGATCAGCCTGCAATGGCATGACTTTGCGGAAAGCAGCCCAAGCCGCGCTCGGGCCCGGCCCGAATTCGCGCGTCGGGTCCTGCTTTTTGCGCACATCCAGCCAGCGCGTCCCGGTGAGCAAGTCGGTCGCCAGCAGCCGGAACGTGTCGTCTACCGCGGTCTGCGCCCGGATGGACTTGAGCAGGGATTGCGCCTCCAGCTCCTCGACTCCCGAGCTGCCGCCGTAGCCTTCCGGCGGCACGGGCACGATCTGCGCCTGGACGTGCTGCCAGGTCTCGTGGTTGCCGAAGCCGCCGAAGAAGAACCCGCCGCCGAGGCTCGCCAGGATCTTTTGCGAGCCCTCGCCGGTGAAGAACTCACTGCCGAACCGTTCCGCGCGCAGCATGATTGCGACGTCCATATTGGCGAGCGCGATGGTGAAGGCCTCGAGGTCGTTGGACAGCGGGTAGGGATCCCAATTGGCATTCGAGAAGATGAAACCGTGCTTGCCGTTGCTGTTCTTTCCGCCCTTCACGTAATACTTGAGCATTTCGGGTGTGTTGAGCTCCCAGGAATCCTGGGGCGAGATGCCGACACGGATCGCCGGGTTATGATCCGAGGAGTTGAGCTGCGTCACCACATCGTCGCGGAGCTGCGCCCACATCTGCCAAGCGGACGCTTGACGGATCGCTGAGGCGCGCAAACTCTCGGGGTCCTGAATGATCCGGCCCTTGTCATCGCCGAACAAATAGCTCCCCCTGATCATCTCCTTGACCCGCTTGGCGTCCCAATTCAGCCATTTGAACGGCCGGTCGCTCTGCACCAGATAGTTGAGCGGCGTGACCGAGCTGTTCATGGCATTCAAATCGATCGCATAGGTGAGGTCGGCCCAAGCCAGCGCCTGCCTCGCATCGGCCACGACGAACACGGAACGCGCGGTGGCATACGCATTACTGCTGGTGAGCGCGTTGTCGTCGGCCGCGAAAGGCTGGAGCGGGGTCAGACCCGCCGCCTGCAACGCATCGGCCGCCGACATGTGCGTCCCGCGATAATAAGCGTCGCCAGATCCGACCATGGTTGCGCCGATATTGTTGAGCACCGATAAATCGCCTTCTCCGACCGTGCCACGTGATTGCATCACCGGCGTCACCCGCCGGTTCAACAGGTCGATCAGCATCTGCGAGAGCTGCGGGCTCGGTGCGTTGAACGTCATGGCGTTGGCGCGCACCACCATCACGGCGCGCACCAGCGCTTCGTCGTTGATCTCCGGACCCTCCAGGGGATTGGCGGCGCCTCGCCGAAAGTTAGCCAGCATCTTCTTTTCGAGCAGTTCCCTATTCTCGGGTGAGAGAGGATCGCCCTCGAACTGTCTTACCTCGCGCATCGAGCCGGCGCCGCGCGTGAACCAATACACCGATACCCCTTCGGCCGGTGCTTCGAGCAGCAGCCCGTAATTGTCCACTTCGCGCTGCTTCGCGTCGGCGCTGAGCTGAACCATGGCGCCGCCGCGGGCGACCTCGATGACTTCGTCGATCGTCAGGTCGTGTCCGGTCAGCGTGACGGTGTTGCCGGCCGCGGTCGGCTCGATCGGGTGATAGCCGAGATCGCTCTGGGGCATCGCCGGTCGTGCGAAAATCAAGGCGGCTGCGATCGGCAGGACTGCGATCGTCGCGCGGGCGCGCCGTGCCGATTGGTGGTTCATGCAATATGCTGGACTGCTGCTCAATCTGTCCCGGCAGTGTTATTTATCTGCGTCGATCCCTTTGGTCAACGGAGGATAAAATTCCGCGGCCGGGTGTGCCGAGAGGAAAGCGTAGACGATGTTCCCGACAGGTTGCAGCGGTCGGGCTTGCGGTTTTTGCTGCCAGGGCACGGCTTGGCGGAACGCTGTCCATGCCGCCGTGGGCGCGGGTCCGAAGTCGCGGTCCGGCGACTGTGCGCGGCGCACATCCATCCAGAAGGTCGCGGTCAGCAAGTCCTCCCCCAATAGCAGCATGGTATCGTCCACCGCCCGGCGCGCCACGGTTACCTTCAACACGGTTTGCGCCTGCAACTCCTCGACATCGTTGCTGATGGGATTACCTTCCGGAGTGATGGTACGCGCGAGACTCTGGATATCCTGCCAGATCGCGGTTGGGTTGTAGCCATCGACGTCGGACTGCACGCTCGCATCGAGCTGCTCCTGGCTGAGCACATCCTTCGGTGCGATCACCGTGAAAAACGTGCTGCTGAACCGATAGATCCTTTGCACCACCGCAACGTCCATGTTGGCGAGCGCATTGGTGAAGGCTTCAACCTCGTTGGCCATCGGGTAGGGGTCCCAATTGGCATTGGAGAGAACAAAGCCGTGCTGGCCGTGGCTCTCGGGACCTCCCTTCACGAAATACTGGCGCATCTGCGCTGTGTTGAGCTCCCACGAGTCCTCGGGCGCGACTCCCACCTTCACCGCCGCGTTGTGGTCCGAGGAATTCATCTGCGTCAGCATGGTATCGCGAAGGGTCGACCAGGCCTTCCACGCGGCCCCTTGGCGGCTGAACGAGGCGCGCTGGCTCTCCGGATCCTGAATGATGCGCTTGGCGTCGTGCTCGAACAGATAGCTGCCTTTGATCATATCGAGTACGCGCGCCGCCTCGAGATTCAGGTATTTGAACGGGCGGTTGGCCTGCACGGGTGTCGAAAGCGGCGTGACACTGCTGTTCATCGCTTCGAGATCCATTGCGAGGAGCAGGTCGGCCCAGTCGAGCGCCAGCTTCGCATCGTGGAGCAGCAGCGCAGCTTGTCCGACCGAGTAGGCGTTGGTGCTGATCAGCGCGGAAGGGTACACGACTTCGGAGGGTTGAAGAGGCTTAAGGCCGGCGGCGGCGAGCGCGGCGGTGGCGCTCATCCGCCGTCCCTGGTAGTACGCATCGCCGGCACCTCCCATCGCACCCAGCACATTGGCCATGGCGGCAAGGTCCGCCTCACCGAGGGAGCCGCGCGATTGGACCACCGGCGTCACGCGCCGGTTGAGCATCTCGATCAGTATGTTCGACAGCGCCGGGCTGGCTGCTTCATAGACCATCGTGTTGGCGCGCACCGCCATCAGCGCGCGGACGATTTCCTCGTCGGCCACTTCCGGGCCGATCCCCTGGCGCGGGCCATCGAGGAATTCCCTGGCCACGCGTTTTGACAAGAATGCCTTGTTCTCGGGCGCGAGGGGATCTCCGGCAAACAGTACCACTTCGCGTCCGGCCCCCGCACCGCGATTGAAGCCATAGATGGCGATTCCCTCGGCAGAAGCCTCGAGCAGCAACCCGTAGGCGTCCGCTTGGCGTTGCTGCGCCTCCGGGCTTAAATTCACCTTGGCGCCGTATCGGGCAATCGCGACCAGCCGATCGATCGTGAGATCGCGGCCGGTCAGAACGAACGTCTCGCCCGCGCGGCTCGGCACGATCGGCCGGTACGGGGTTTGGGCCAGCGCTCCGCTCGAGGGCAGCATCGCGCTGAGCAGCGCCCAAACCGCGAAGGAGCGATGCAACCGTGTGAGCCTCAGCGGCCCCATAGCGTCGCACACGTCAAGACAAAGGTCCCAGGGTCGGGCGCAACGGCGCGGGTCTCATGCTATGGATTCTCCGACGAGCGAGGCATCGTCTCGCCGCTGGCGGGATAGAACCTGCTTGCGGGCGTGGTCCTGAGAAACGTGGCAGCGGTCAGCGGTCGCGATTGCGACGGGACTCCGTCCATGTCCGGCAACAGCGGCACGATCTTGCGAAACGCCGTCCACGCCGCCGTGGGGCCGTCGCCGAAGTTCCTCGAGGGATCTTGCGCTTTGCGCACATCCAACCACAACGTCGCGGTCAAGAGGTCGTGCGCCAGGAGGTCGAAGGTCGTGTTCACGGCCTGGCGTGCGCGATACGCTTTGACGCGGGTTTGCGCCTGAAGGTCTTCGACCGTGCTGACGATTGCCTGGCCCGAAGGTGCAACCGGATTCGTCAGGCTCTGGATCTCCTGCTCCAAATCCACCGGCGTGAATCCGCCGCCCCCGGCCAGATAGACCGCGAAACCATTGCCCGGCGGCATATGCAGCACCTGCGCTGCATCGGTCAAGGTGAAGAACGGATTGAAGAACCGATCGATGCGCAGCGACACCGCGATATCCATGTTCGCCAACGCGATGACGAAGTCTTCGAGCTTGTTCGCCATTGGATACGGGTCCCAGTTGGCGTTCGAAATGATGTAGCCGTGCTTACCGTTACTGTTCTTACCGCCCTTGACGTAGTACTTCATCAGCTGCGGGGTGGACAGCTCCCAGGAATCCCGCGGCGACAGATCGGTGCGCACCGCGGGGTTGTGATCCGATGAATTCATCTGCAGAACCACGGCGTCGCGCAGCGCACCCCAATCCTCCCAGGCCGACGCCTGGCGGATGGCAGAAGCCCGCAGGCTCTCCGGATCCTGGATGATCCGGTGCGGTTCGTCGCCGAACAGGTAGCTGCCCTTGAGCATGTCGCGCACACGAGCCGCTTCCCAGTTCAGCCATTTGAACGGCCGCTCCCGCTGCACCACCGTGCTGAGCGGCGTGATGCTGGAATTCATGCCATTCAGATCCATCGCATAAATGAGATCGGCCCACTCGAGCGCCTGCTGCGCATCGTTGACGGCCAGCGCCGCAATGCCGGTGGCGTAAGCATCGCTGCTGGTCAGGGCGTTGGTGTCGGCGGCAAACGGTTGGATCGGCTTCAGGCCCGCCTTTGCCAGCGCCTCGGCGGCCGCCATGCGCGTGCCCTGGTAGTACGCTTCGCCGGCTCCCACCATCGTTGCCCCGACATTGCTCAATTGCGCGAGATCACCTTCGCCGAGCGTGCCGCGCGACTGCACCACCGGAGTGATCCGCTGGTTCAATAGGTCGAGCAGCATCTGCGAGAGTTGCGGGCTGGGAGCGTTGTAGGTCATCGCATTGGCCCGAACGACCATCATCGCCCGCACGATCTCTTCCTCTTCGACCTCCGGTCCGTAGCCGAAGACCGCGCCCAGCCGGAATCCCTGCAGTTGAGATTTTTCCAGATACGCCTTGTTCTGGAGCGTCATCGGGTCGCCCGAAAACATGATCGTCTCGCGCTGATCACCGGCTCCACGATTGAACCAATAGACTGCGATGCCTTCCGCGGCCGCCTCGAGCAGCAATCCGTAGTTGTCTGCTTGACGTTGTTTGGCTTCGGGGCTGAGCCGTATCTTCGCACCGTAGCGCGCAACATCAACGAGCTGCTCGATGGTCAAATCATGGCCCGTCAGCGTGATGGTCTTATCGGCCATGATGGGACTCAGCGGACGGTAATTAGGTTGCGCAAACGCTGCCATGCTTGCGCTTAGGCCGCCGATCACGATCGCAGCGAACATTCTTCGAGCACGACAGCGCTTCATCGCGTACCTCATGTTCGTCGGCCTCCGTAGAGGCCGATAGGCCATGCACGGGCCGGGCTGTCCGCCTTTGATCGTGCTGTCGCTGACCGGACCGGGCCGCAGTGCGGTTACTTCTCCGTGAAGCTGTAGCTGAACCTGACACCGAGCACGCGCGGGCGCGGCGGCACCTCAGTCAGAACGAACTGAGCGCTGCTGGTCGACAGGCTGGTGTTCACGTTCGTGATGTTCTGGCCGTAAAGCAGCACGCTCCACGGCCCCTTCGCTATCCCGGCCGCGGCGTCGTAACTCGAATACGGCCGTATCTCGTAAGCCGGGACGTAGCCCGTCGCCGTGACCATATGGCCCTGGTGCATTGCGCCCGCCTGCAGGAACAGGCCGTAATCGCCCGCGGACCACTCGTAGCGCACCCGCCCGTTGATGTTGAACGGCGGCGAGTAGGCGGTCGGGCTGCCGATGGGGCCGTAGGGGTTTGGGATCGACGTGATGGGCTTGCCGTACTCGGCCGCGCTTGCCGGGTTCGCCAGCAACGCCGGGTTGTTAGCAATCAGGTAGGGCGAGTTCGTCTGCGTCGTGCTGTTCCAGGACGCCGCGACCTGTACGGTCAGACCCTGCGTCACGCGTGCCAGGATCAGTGACTCGACACCCCTGACGCGGTAGGCCGGCCCGTTGGTGGCGAATGCCAGATTTCCGAGGCCGCCTTGCGGATCGAAGAAGCCGGTCTGCGCGTTGTCCCAGTACTCCTGATAAACCGCACCGTTGAGTTGCAGGCGGTGATCGAACCATTCGCTCTTCCAGCCTATCTCGTTGTTGGTCACGTTGTCCGGGACGGTGACGGCGGGGATGCAAAACTGATTCACACCCGCCGGGTCCTTCAGGTGGCACGATGTCGAGCGATTGAACGTGCCAGCCCGGAAGCCCTGTGACCAGGTGTAGTACAGAAGGAAATCCGGCCTTATGTGCCAGCTGACGTTGCCGCGCGCGCGGTTGCCCGTGTTGGATTCCGTGGTCTGGCGCAGGCTGAAGTCGGTGCCAAAGGGGCTCTGGCAGAATCCGAAGTAGGTCGTCGGCGCGAACTGCTTGCAGTAGAAGCTGCCCACATCGCCGCCGGTCTCGTTGCTGTCGTACTTGAAATGGCGCACGCCCCCCGTGATCGTCAGCACCTTCGGAATCACATCGATATCGAGCGAGGCGAACTCCGCCAGTTGCCGGTAGCCGCGCTCCACGTCGTCGAAGAATCCAGTGGCAGGGAGCGGGGTGAATTGCGGCGAGCCTGGCCATGGCTGCAGCGGCAGGTAGCAGTTCACGTTGAGACCGGTCGGCGAGCAGGTCGGAACCGTCACGTACGTCCACTGGGTGTTGTCGACGATGTTGTATTTCTCCCAGTAGGCGCCGACGAGACCGCGGATGCGCCACGTGTCCGGCGTGCTCAGTCGCAGCTCATGGCTCTGGTGCACGTTTCTCAGGCTCTCTCTCCAGACCGTGCTCGGCGTGTAGCACTGGCCGGTTGCCGGATTCGTCGAATAACCCGCGCACTGATAGTAGTAGCCGAACACGCCGCGCGCGTAGTTGGTGTAATCCTGTACCTGCTCGACGTTGCGCACCAGGTAGGCGCCGCTGTAGACGAGCTTCAGGGCGCCGATTTCTCCACTGACGACCAACGCGGTGTTATCGAACTTGTCCTGGTCGAACGAAGGGTTGAACAATGTCACCGACAGCGGCGACAGCGGCTGGCTGCCGATGGGTGCGCCCAGGTTGTTGAACGTCACCCCTTCGGACGAGAAGGGCATCTGGTAGAAGACGCCCTGGGCATTCATGTTCTGGTACGACTGGCTCAGCAAGGCATCCCAGTCGTCGTTGATCTTGTACAGGAGCTCCACACGAACGCCGGTGTAGGTCACGGGGTTGAGCTGATTGGCGACGACGTTGAAGTTGTTGATCGACGCGCTGTTCGTTGGGACGACGCCGCCGTTGTAGCGCGCGAGGCCCTCGTCGGTGCCGGCGCGCGTGAACGTGCTCGGCACGTTGTTGATGTAGCCGCCCTGGCGGTCGTTGTAGACGACGCCGCGCACGGCCAAATGGTCCTGCACGATCGGAAGATTGATCACCGCGTGGATACTGGAGTTGGGGTCGCCGTGTGCGGTGACTCCGTAGCTCGCGGTGAGGCTGCCCTCGGTGACATTGATCTTCGGCTTGTTGGTGATGTAGCGGAGCACACCGCTGAGTGCGCCGCCACCGAAAAGCGTCCCCTGCGGGCCTTCGAGGACCTCGATGCGCTCGAGGTCGGCCGCATAGACATCCAGATTGCGGCCGGGCAGCTGTCCCGATTGCTCGTCGAGGTAAATGGCGACCGCCGGAAACGCGCCGGTGGTGCCGCCGCCCTGATTCCCACCTCCGCCGACGCTCAGGCCGCGCATGAAGATCTCACCCTGCGCCGGGCCTTGGCTGGACTGGGTGACGTTGGGCAGATACTTGATGAACTCATCGAACGTCTGGACGTTCAACTGGGTGAGCGTCTCGCTGGTGAGCGCCTGGATCGTGATCGGTACGTCTTGAACGTTTTCCACGCGGCGCTGCGCGGTGACGATGACTTCCGCGAGCGCCCCGGAGTTTTCCCCGGACGCCGCCGCCGCGAAAGCCACCGAAGCACCGTGTGTGCCGAGGATGGAGCAGATCGCATAGGACAGCTTGTGATTGGAGTTCACCGGTCTCTCCCAATTTTATTTTAGGCCCTGAGTGAAGTCGCAGAGCCGAATACTGAACTCGCTCCCCTCGCGCCGGCGTACTCGACCAATTTCAGACCACTTGCATCCCTTGCGCCGAGTCAATCTCCCGCCGATAGACGCCGGCCTATTGCTTGTATATCACGTGCTCCGCTGCAATCTCAAATGCCCGAAGCATGATGATCGACGAGGGATTCTATTGCAGCCGGTTGCTTCATCGCCCGAGTCTTTCTTGGTGCGGGTGGGGCTTTCAGCGTCGGCTGACGCCACGCAGTACGGTGAACTAGAATCGAGGCGGCCGTGGTGCCCTGGTTTTTTCCAAGCTAAACATGGAAGCAGCCACCCTCAGCGCTCCCCCATCGCCGATCGAAACCGAAGTCCGGCGCATACGCAAACTCCTCGAGGGGAGCGAGTTCGGGCCGGCGCTGGCAGCTGCCCAGACGCTGCGCGCGCAAGTCCCCGAGAATCGCGATGTGCTGTACATGATTGCGGTCAGCCTGCGCTACCTTAAGCGCATCCCCGAAGCGCTGGCGACGCTTGCTGAATTGGAGAAGCACTACCCGGACTACAGTCGATTATTCCAGGAACGCGGCCATTGCTATGTGACGATGCGTTCGGCGGAGCTCGCCATTGAAGCCTTTCTCCGGGCCGTGAGTCTGAACCCCTCACTGTCCGCGAGTTGGAATGCTCTGCAAGTGTTGTTCCGCATGACTGGCTGCCCGGCCGATGCAGAGAACGCCGCCCGTGAGGTCGCGAAGCTCGCCGATTTGCCTACGGAGATCCTGACCGCCTTCAGCATGTTCGCGGACGGTGAAATCATTGCGGCCGAGCATGTCGTTCGCCAGTACTTGCTGACCCACGGCAATCACATCGAGGGTATGCGGCTGCTCGCGCAGATCGGCATGAAACTCGACGTCGTGGACGACGCCGAGTTCCTGCTGGAGAACGTCCTGGTGCTCGCGCCGGATTATCATGCCGCGCGCTACGAGTACGCGCTCGCCCTGCTGAGCCGCCATAAGCACGTGCGCGCGCGGGAGGAGATGGAGAAACTGCTCAAGATCGATCCGAACAACAGATTTTACCGCACAACCCATGCGACGGTATGCACAGGTTTCGGCGATTATGCGCAAGCCCTGCCGATCTACCGTGAAATCCTGGCGGAGACGCCGAGTGACCCCGAGCTGCATTTATCAATCGCGCATGCGCTGAAGACGCTCGGCCGGACACCAGAAGCCATCGCATCATATCGCGCTGCGGCGGAGGTCAGACCGCACTACGGCGAAGCGTATTGGAGTCTCGCGAACCTAAAGACCTATCGTTTCACGGATGCCGAAATCGCCCGAATGCGCGCCGCGGAGGGCGCGGCGAACATTCGGCAGGTCGACCGCTATCACATGTGCTTCGCGCTCGGCAAGGCTCTCGAGGACCGGGGCGAGTACGCGGAATCTTTCGCGCTTTACGAGCGCGGCAACGCCTTGAAGAAGACCGAGTGCCGCTACCGGCCCGAGCCGCTGGAGCGAAACGCTCGTCTGCAGGCGTCCCTGTGCACGCGGGAGTTTTTCGCCGCGCGCCACGGGGTCGGGTGCCCGGACCCCTCGCCCATCTTCATCGTGGGGTTGCCGAGATCGGGCTCCACCCTCATCGAGCAGATCCTCTCCTCGCACTCGAAAGTGGAGGGGACGATGGAGCTCGCCGACATTCCGCGGCTGGTGCAGGATCTGCGCGGGCGCGAAGCGAGCGACTCGACTCCGCGCTACCCGGGGGTACTCGCCAAACTTGCCCCGGAAGACTTCAGCCGCCTCGGAGCACAATATCTCAGCGACACGCGGGTTTATCGCCAAGGCAAGCCGTTTTTCATTGACAAGATGCCTAACAACTTTCGCCATCTCGGTCTCATTCATTTGATCCTGCCTAACGCCAAGATCATCGACGCGCGCAGAGACGCAATTGCCTGCTGCTTCAGCAACTATAAGCAGCTGTTCGCTTCCGGGCAGCAATTCACCTACAGCATCGAAGACATCGCTCGCTATTATCGGATGTATGTGGAGCTCATGGCGCATTGGGATGACGCGCTTCCCGGCCGGATCCTGCGAATCCAGCACGAAGACGTGGTGGACGATCTCGAAGGGAACGTGCAGCGCCTCCTCGAATTCTGCGAGCTCGAGTTCGAACCGGGTTGCGTGGAGTTCTACAAGACCGAGCGCACCGTGCACAGCGCGAGTTCCGAGCAGGTGCGCCGGCCCATCTATCGCGAAGGAATCGACCAGTGGCGTAACTACGAACGCTGGCTGGGCCCTCTGAAAGAGGCGCTGGGTCCGCTGGCCCTGGAGCGATAAGCTTGGCCTCCTTGCGCAGGCTCAGTAACGATCTCATCGACCTCCAACGTGTGATCCGCTCGCCAGGTCGACCCGCTCGACGGCAGCAAACAGCAGGTTGCGGAAGTCCGGACCGGTACGCTGCGGTGAGCTGTTGCCGCGCGGATCTACCTGCGTCAGCAGTACGGCGACGATGCCGGTCCGAGGACTCACCAGCCAGTGCGTGTCCAATAAGCCTCCCCACGAGTAATCGCCATTGAAGCCGGCCTGCGGTGAACTCGCCGCGTCGATAACCACCCCGACTCCGAAACCGTAGCCCAAGCCTCTTGAGTTGGCTCCCCAGAACCTGAACATCGCGTCGTCTGGAACGTGATTCGAGGTCATGAGGCTGACCGTCACCGGCGAGAGGTAGCGCTTGCCTAGGAAGGATCCACCATTCTGGAGCATCTGCGCGAAACGCAAGTAATCACCGGCGGTGGAGATGAGGCCGCCGCCACCCGATGGCCAGCGGTTGGGATCCGCAGGGGAGCCGAGAATTGATAAGTCGCTGGGCTCGAGGTCTCCCGTGACTGTGTGCTTGTACACGGTCGCGAGCAGCGTCAGGTTCGATTCCGGCACCGAGAAGCCGGTGTGGGTCATCCCGAGTGGCTCGAAGAGCCGCGCTTTCAAGAAGCGCTCGAACGGCATCCCCGACACGACCTCCACGAGTCTCCCTAACACATCATCAGCGTAGCTGTAGCGCCAATCAGCACCCGGCTGATGGAACAGCGGAACGCTGGCAATCGCGCGGACCACGTCGGCGAGGGTACGGTCTGGTGTCAGGGGCAGCGCGTCGTAGACCTTGCCGAGTGGGGTCGAGGCGTAGTAACCCCGGTAGCCGAGCCCCGCGGTGTGAGTCAGAAGGTGGCGGATCGTGATCGGCTCTTTGGCAGGTTCGGTGACGAGCGCTCCCTGGGCGTCGACCGCGGTGAATACGCGTGGGTTGGCGAACTCTGGCAGAAAGCGCGACACCGGATCGTCGAGTTGAAAGCGTCCCTCCTCGTAGAGCATCAACACCGCGACGGCCGTTATCGGCTTGCTCATGCTGGCGATCCGGAATCGCGTGTCGAGCGTCATGGGCTGCCGCCGCGCACGGTCCCGCATGCCGATCGCAGTCGAATACACCAGCTTGCCGGCGCGGGCCACCATGAGCACGTATCCCGCTGCACTATTGCGGTCCACCTCCGCCCGAAAATGGTCTCGCATGTGATTCAGGCGCCCAAGTGACATCCCTGCGGCTGCCGGCGCCGTCCTTGTCAGCTCATGTGGCGCCTGCGCGCGAACCGACGCCACCACCAGAGCCAGCCCAACCAGCGCCCCGTGCCGCACGACAGGTGAGTGTCTGCTCATCAACGTCCAACAACGTTACATGAGCGCGTGATGTTGCGTCCACAGACGCGCGCGGGATCCGCCCAAAGACCGGCGTCGGCTCTCAGTACAACCCCCCCCCGAGCGCCGGTAGACTAGTCGGATGGTGACGGTCGGCAAAGCCGACCACCGTGCAACCGCTGGGCGAAGAGGACGCCTCGGGAGCAATCAGGTTCAATATTCTTGAGGAGTTTTCCGGTATGTGGTTCCAGAGATTGCGCGCTCTGTCTCTCTTCTTGGGCTTGTTCGCGTTGGGCTGCTTGGACGCGCGCGCCGGCGTGGCAGAGCTTCTGCCCGTGCAGTCGTTCGGGACCGGCCGCGCCCTCGAGGCTCCGGTCGCAAATGCCGCGTTCGCGCCGGATGAGGGTGCGTTACCGGCGCCGGGCTTCACCGGTATCCTCAAGACTCATCCGGCACGGATGCAGACGCTTCCGGTTTTGCGGCAGCCGCTGATCCAAGGGCGCGACGTGCGAATCTTCCCGGGCGTGCAGCTCGAGTTCTTCACGGTTGGCGATGTGCTGGTACCGGTACAGCGCGGCAAGATGGTGCGCGAGACCGACGGCGGGCCGACACCGAGCTATTGGCGCATCATCCCGCAGTTTGGCAAGGTATGGCGCGAACCCCGCGATGGCGATTGGTCGCGCGCCGCATTCCCGGTCATGCTCGTCAACGACACCGAGAACCACGCGCATCAAGGGCTCGCGGCGTTTCTGTACCGGCCCGGGCAGGTGACCGGGCTCGTGATCCAGTTCATCCAGCAAACTGGACCGTACCTGATCAAGCAATATTTCGTGGCCTGGGGCTTTGCGCCGGCCGAGTTCGCGCCGGGAGATGCGGCGAAGTTGGACGCGCGCCGCGCGCAGGCGAGTGCTGAGCTTGCCGACCGGCTGCCGGCGAAGCCGTGGAGCGAACTCGTCAAGACCGTGCCACCGGGAACCCTCGACGGCTTCGGCGGACCGCTCTACCCGAAGTGGCAAGTGGCGGTAGCGCTGCTTGAGGGCGGTACGCTGTATTACCAAGATCAAGCCACCCCCTATGGGCCGTATCCGTATCCGCTGGAGATGCGCTTCGGCGTCCGCTCGGTGACGAAGAGCGTATTCGCGCCGTTGGCGCTCTTGCGCCTCGCGCAGGTCTACGGCCCGTGGGTACTCACGCTCAAGGTCGGCGACTACGTGCAGGGTCTCGACCCCAAGTGGCACCGCGTGCGCTTCATCGATGCGGCGAACATGGCTACGGGCTTTGGTGGCACTGGCAGCACCAAGACGCACCCGAACGACATTTTCGATGGTTACTTGGGCGGTGACTACGACGCCTGGTACACGGCCCCGTCGTACGCCGACAAGATCCGGCAGATCGCGGCGTCTCTGCACCCTTATCCCTGGGAACCGGGAACGGTGATGCGCTATCGCGACCAGGATTACTTCCTGCTGGGCGCCGCGCTCGAGGGCTTTCTCAAGTCGGTTCGCGGGCCGCGCGCTGACCTCGGGGAGATGGTGCAGAGCGAGGTGCTCACGCCGATCGGCATCCACCAGGCACCGGCGGTCAGAACGCGTGAAGCGGGCGGTCGCGAGGGTCTCGTGTGGTGCAATGCCGGCTACTATCCGACGCTCGATGACCTCGCCAAGATCGCGCTCTTGTATCAGGCGCGCGGCGCGCACGGCGCAGAGCAGATCCTCAATCGAGAACTGACGACCGATCTCCTCAACGCGCGCGACGCCATCGTCAAGAATGCGGATGCATCGCTCGGACCCGCAGGGGCACCCGTTGCTGGGTCAACCGAGGGTGGGTTGTACAAGCTGGGCTTTCACTTCCTGCGCTACGTGAACTCGACCGGCAGCATCGAGTATCTGCCGAGCATGCACGGTTCCGGCGACAATGAAGTGATCCTGTATCCGAACCGTATGGTTTCGATCGTCATGGCGAAAGCGGCGGCTGAGGTGCTCGGCCCGGAGAAGACACGCTCCGACGACGGGCCGGTGACGATCCGCGCGGTCGAGCGGCTCGCGCCATTCTGACGCAGAGGAGCTTATGCGCTGCCGTGGATTCGACAGCGACAATTATGGGGAGGCGAAACCGTACCGAAGCTGGGCGACAAGCGTCCCAATGCGATCTTCGATGGGCATCGGCTGGCGCGGGAGTTCGACTCGCCGCATCCGCAGTATCCGCTGCCGTTCATTCGCGAGCGGCGGCTCGCCTCACCGAGCGAGGTGGCCTGGTGCGTGCAGTTCCTGGCCTCCGACCGCGCGAGCTACGTCACCGGTGCCAACCTTCCGGTCGATGGGGGCAACGATGCGACCGGCGGACCGTATCCGTGAGTGCTGCGGGGTCTGAGCCTTTAGTGTTATTCGTCGTTGCCATGTGGCAAAGTCGAGTGTCGCGAGCTTCGAACAGCCGACAGGGGGCAACTTGAGCAGCACGGCGAACGACTTACCTGCAGCGAGCAGCGGGGCGCAGCCCAAGTCGGCCGGGCTCGAGCGCGGCATCGATTGGACGGGAGCATTCTGGGTGGCAAGCGGTGTGCCGCCGCTCGTGCTGTTCTCCATCGGCGCGGTCGCGGCCACGGTCGGCAAGCCGTCGTGGCTGGTGTGGATGGTCTCCATCGGGCTCGGCTTCGTGCAGTCGATGACTTACGCGGAAATCGCCGGCCTGTTTCCGCACAAAGCCGGCGGCACCTCGGTGTACGGGGCGATCGCCTGGGTTCGGTACAGCAAACTCGTGGCCCCGGTGTCCGTGTGGTGCAATTGGTTCGCGTGGTCCCCCGTGCAGGCCATCGGCTCGGGACTCGCGGCCGGTTACATCCTCAATGGACTCTTTGCACCGGATTCGGTCATCAACACCTGGCAGTGGACGCTGCTCGATCTCGGTGGCCTGAAGAGCGGCTTGAGCCTGCGAATCAACGCGACCTTCATTCTGGGTACGTTAATCATGCTGGCCGTGAAGGCCATTCAGGACGGCGGGATTCTGCGTTCGGCCAACACCACCAAGATCCTGGGGATCTCGGCCGTGATCCCTCTGATCCTGATCGGCGTGATGCCGATACTGACGGGTGACATGGTCCAGCCGCATTTCTTCCCGCTCGCGCCCATCGCTCACGACGCGAGCGGCAATGTAGCGGACGGGACCTGGGACCGCGCCGGCTGGACTCTGATTGCCGGCGGCATGTTCCTCGCGGCCTGGTCCACGTACGGCTTCGAAACGGCGGTGTGCTACACGGGGGAATTCAAGAACCCCAAGACCGATACGTTCAAGGCGATCTTCTACTCCGGCCTGTTGTGCGTGTTGGTCTATACGCTCGTGCCGTTCGCCTTCCAGGGCTTTCTCGGCCTGGGCCAGCTGGTGAAACCCGCGGTGCTCGATGCTCACGGTGCGGTCGTTGGCCCCGCGACCTACTCCGGCATGCTGGCCCCTGATATCTACAGCGGCATGGGTGTGGCCAGGGTGATGGCCCGGATGGTCCACGCCGGTGAGCTGATCGGCGCGGTACTGGTCGTCATGCTGATTCTCTCGATTGTTCTCTCGATCATGACTTCCATGGCAGGGTCTTCGCGGACGCTCTATCAGGCGTCGGTGGACGGATGGTTGCCCGGGTATCTGTCGAAGGTGAACAAGCACGGCGCGCCGACGAACGCGATGCTGACGAATCTGGGCTTCAATCTGCTCCTGCTGCTCATGTCGGACTACGTGTTCGTGCTGGGTGCGTCGAACGTCGGATACCTGATATTCAACTTCCTGAATCTGAATGCAGGCTGGATCCATCGAGCGGACCGGCCGCGGCAGGAACGCCCCTGGCGGGCACCCACCTGGCTCATCGCCGCCGGTGCTGTGCTGTCCTTCGTCAACCTGACTTTCATGGGCATGGGTGCCGATGTCTACGGGTCGGGCACGCTGAAGACGGGGCTGCTGTTCGCCGCCCTGATACTGCCGGTGTTCGTGTACCGGCACTATCTGCGCGACAAGGGCATCTTCCCGATCGCCATGAGGGAGGATCTGGAGCTGGGTTCAGGGGAAAAGATCTTGACCCGCGCCGGGATCTGGCCGTACGTGACGCTCGTCGCCGGTGCCCTGGTCGTGTACGTCAGCCACCGGCTCGCGCTTTATTGACAGCGTCCTCACGGGAACGGCTCGATGGGACGCCTGCCCGACAACGTTGTGCTCAGCAGCATCGCTGCTGCGGCTCTGTGCCGCGAGTTCGTGGGCTGGCAGTGCCGGATCAGGCAGCTGGCGGTGCGCCAGGAGGGCGGCCGTCCCACCTCGGGAATGCGCCCGCGCGTCCTGAGCCGCAACGGAGACGAACTTTCCGCTGGCATCGTCACGCTCATCGTCGAATCCGAGCCCGCGCACAGCACCCAGCTGTTCCGCTATCAATACCTGCGCACGCACGATCCCGTCGAGCGCTACGACAACATGCTCGAGATACTGCAAGGGAGCTATTTTCAGGATCCGACGCGCTTTTCGGATCTCATCACGGCGCTATTCGGGCCGGAATCGCCCCTTGCGGCGCAGCTCCTGAGCGAAGGTCAGTGCGTCCTCGACTTCGAGCAGTACACACAGGGCTACCGCATTTCCTGCGCCGTCGCGCGACTTGCCGAGTCGAACACTTTCCATCAGGCGACCCTGTGGCACAACCGCCTGTTCAACGCCCGGCTCCCCGCCGGCGTGCAGATCCTCTCGTTCCGGCCGGACTGGTCCCATGCCTCGGCTTATCGCACCGGGACTCAGGTTGCGAGGTAGCCATGGACCACAAAATCCTTCAGGGCGGATGCCTGTGCGGTGCGGTTCGATATGAGGCCAAGGGGCTGGTACGTAGCGAGCAAACTGCACTGGGTCCTTCTTGATGACGCTCTGCCGAAATCCCCAGGCGCACCCGACAGCAGTTAGAACTTGCGATAAGCGTTGTTCAGCTCAACCAGTGGGTGCCGCGGCGACATCTGGAATTTGATGAGCAGCTCGCGCGCGAGCATGTCGCGGTCCTGCTGGTTGTCCGGCAGCTTGACACCCTCGGGTACCGTTACCCAGCCATTCACGTTGCGATCGAACACCGCCGCTTTGCCTTCCTCATAGCCCAGGTGCACGTCCTCGAGCCAGTTGAGGTCCGACCACCCCATCACCTCCATGTACTTCCTGAGGAAGGGCGTGAGCCGGCTGTAGTCCGGCACCAGGTTGACATCGTAGCGATAGCCGATGTGCTGCCCGATTTCCTTTTCGCGCCGCGTGTCCAGACCCGCCGTCTTGATGAAGTGATCGATGTCCCTGGCACCGCCGGGGACGCCGTTCCTCGGACCTGCCGATCGGGCAGCGGCCGCCCTGGCCGCCGCGGACTTTCCAACTCCCCTGGCGGCCGACTTGCCCGGCTTCGCCGTCTTCTTGGCCTGCGCGTATTTGCTGAGCTCGGTGACTTTGGCCATGGTCTCACCTCAATAGCGGGTCATATCGGGCCGACCGACCGTGTGCTGCGAACCGGCGAGCGGCACCATGGCGAGCGCCGAGGCCTCCATGGTGAGCGCAGCCAGATCCTCGGGCTCCAGACTGTGCACATCGGTCTTGCCGCAAGCCCGGGCCATCATCTGACATTCGATGGTGAGGCAATGCAGGAAATTGTAAACGCGCTCCGCCGCACTATCGGGATCGAGACGCCTGCGCAGCAGCGGGTCCTGAGTGGTCACGCCGACGGGGCAGCGGCCCGTGTGGCAGTGATAGCAGTAACCGGCCTTGACACCGATCTCCTTCTCGTAGTCGGCCTCCGGAATATCCTTGTTGCAGTTCAAGGCCATCAGCGCCGAATGGCCGATCGCGACGGCGTCGGCACCCAGCGCGAGGGCCTTGGCGACATCGCCGCCGTTGCGGATGCCGCCGGCATAGACGAGCGAAATCTCACCGGTCTTGCCCACGTCATCGAGCGCTTTGCGTGCCTGGCGGATGGCGGCAATGCCCGGAATGCCCGTCTCCTCGGTGGCGATATGCGGGCCGGCGCCGGTGCCGCCCTCCATGCCATCGATGTAGATGCTGTCAGGTCCGGTCTTGGCCGCCATGCGAACGTCGTCGTAGACGCGCGCCGCGCCCAGCTTGAGCTGGATCGGAATCTCCCCGTTGGTCGCTTCACGGACTTCCTGGATCTTGAGGGCCAGATCGTCGGGACCCAGCCAGTCCGGATGCCGAGCCGGGGAGCGCTGATCGATGCCGGCGGGCAGAGAACGCATCTCCGCGACCTGATCGGTGACCTTCTGACCCATCAGATGACCGCCCAGGCCCACCTTGCACCCCTGGCCGATGAAGAACTCACAGGCGTCGGCCAGGCGCAGATGGTTCGGGTTGAAGCCGTAACGCGACTGGATGCATTGATAGAACCACTTGGAGGAATAGCGGCGCTCGTCGGGGATCATGCCGCCTTCGCCGGAGCAGGTTGCGGTGCCCGCCATGGTGGCGCCGCGGGCGAGGGCGATCTTCGCCTCGTAGCTCAGCGCACCAAAGCTCATGCCGGTGATGTAGACCGGAATGTCGAGCACCAGGGGTCGCTTGGCGCGCGGTCCGATCACGGTGCGCGTTTCGCACTTTTCCCGATAGCCCTCGATGACGAAGCGCGTCAGCGTGCCGGGCAGGAAGGTCAGATCGTCCCAGCTCGGGATCTTCTTGAACAACGAGAAGCCGCGCATGCGATAGCGGCCGAGCTCGCTCTTGATGTGGATATCGTCGATGACTTCGGGCGTGAAGAGCGAGCTGTGGCCGAGCACATGCGTGTTGCGGCTGAGCTTGTTCTTGGTCGTCGGTAGCGGGGCCGGAACCTTCTTTTCCTTCGCCATGTCCTGTCTTCCTTTCAGAGAATGAGTTTCTTCTCGGCGGGTTCGAGATTGTCGTAATTCCACAGCTGCCGACCCGCGGAGATTTTCTGCATGTTCTTAATGCCGCGCGGGGCCGCGAGGCCGTACATCTTCAGTTTGCGCTCCAGCCACTGCACGTCGAGGTCGGTCATCTCCGCCGGCACGGCATCGACCCCGAGACCCGCGATCTTGCCGCCGACGTAGATCGTGCCGTCGTACATCGAATCGCCGAGGTTCTTGCCGGCATCGCCGAGGATGACCATGCGTCCGCGCTGCATCATGAAGCCGCAGAAAGCCCCGGCGCGGCCACCAATGATGATCGTGCCGCCCTTCATATCGATACCGACGCGCGCGCCGACGTCGCCCTTGCACACCAGGTCGCCGCCACGAATCGCGGCGCCGAAGGTCGAGCCCGCGTTCTTCTCGATCACTACGGTTCCGGCGAGCATATTCTCGGCGCACGACCAGCCGACCCGGCCCTTGATGCGGATGTTGGGTCCGTCGATCAGCCCGCACCCGAAATAGCCGAGGCTCCCTTCGATCGTGAGATTGAGACGGTTGAGGATGCCGACCGCAAGGGAATGCTTGGCGCCGGGGTTCTTCATCACGATGGTGCCGAAGCCCTGACTCATCAGCTCGCGCAGCTGCAGATTGACCTCGCTCGGGGTCATGGCGGCGGCGTCGAGCTCTGCGCGCTTTTTGAAATCGACCTCGAAGGCCTGCGGAGAGGTGAAGCGCTCCTGCTCCTCGGGTCGGAAGAAGCGCTGTTGGTTGCGACCGGCGAGCTGCTCGGTGTGCATCCCTAAGTCGGTCGCTCTCGTCGTCGTGACTGCCATGATGTCTCTCGTAGCTTGATGACGCTTAAGGATGATCAGTTGTTCCGCCACACGCGCACGTCGCCTTCGTAGGGATCGAACGTGTCGATCTCGTGGGGGAAAATGCTGCGGATCGCGACTTCCTCGGAAGCGAGCGCGATGAAGCGATCGCTTTCGTAAAGCACCATGGGCTTGGCGGCCATGACGTCCTTGGCCATGCCTAAGCTGTCGGCAGTCGCTACCAGGTAGGTGAAGACGCCGTCGAGCTCCTCGATCGAGGTTTTCATGGCGTCCTTGAGTGTTGTCCCCTGCGTCATCTTGTCGGCCAAGTACACCGCGATGAGCTCGGAATCGCAATTCGAGACAAAACGGTGACCGCGGCGCTCCAGAGCCCGGCGCCCCTTCCAGTAGTTGGTCAGCTGCCCGTTGTGCACCACGGAGACATCGGCGAAGGGATAAGCCCAGTAGGGATGCGCCGAGCGGATGTCGACGTCGGATTCCGTCGCCATGCGCGTGTGGCCGATGGCGTGCGTGCCGATGAAGCCGCGCAGCGAGTACTGGCTCGCGACGCGGTCGGCGTCACCGAGATCCTTGATCAGCTCAAGGCCGAGCCCGATGGACAGGATCTCCGCGCCCTCCACATCCTCGATGTAGTCGGCGAGCCGGCGCTGGTCGCCGTCGTAGCTGATGCGCAGCCGAAAGGCGTATTCGGTCGCCTCCTGTTCCTCGAGGATCTTGGCGCCCAGCTCGGCGAGGCGTCGCTCGATCTCGGCGCGACGCTCCTTCACTTGGGCGTGAATCGCAAAGCCCTTCGCCATCTCGTCCTGCTCGGCGACCTTCAGGCGGATGACCAGCTCCTTGCCGTGGGGCTGGCCGTACAGGGCGTAACCGGTCGAATCGGGCCCACGGTGCTTCAGCGACTGGAGCATCGCGGTCATCTCCTGACCCACGTCACCGGTCTGGCCGCGATGAATCAATCCCGCAATTCCACACATGATCTCTTCCCCTTTCGCCGTCAGGCGGCCCGCGCACCGTCAGGGCAGATAGTCCCAGTATTGCCTGAGGTCCCAGTCGGTCACGGTGGCCATGAACTTTTCCCACTCGTCGCGCTTATAGTGAGTGAACACCCGGTACATCTCATCCGGCAGCGCCGCCTTGATCGTCTCGTCCTTGTCGAGCTCAGCCAGCGCCTCACCGAGTGACATGGGGAGCTTCTTCACTTTCTTACCGGCGGCGAGCGCGGCATAGATGTTGCGCTCCTCGGGCTCGCCCGGATCGAGCTTATGCCTGATGCCGTCCTCGAAGGCCTTGAGCAGGCCGGCCGCCATCAGATAAGGATTCACGGTCGAGTCCACCGAGCGGTATTCGAAGCGCCCAGGTGCCGAAATGCGCAGCGCGCAGGTGCGGTTCTGATAACCCCAGTCGGCGTACACCGGCGCCCAGAAGCCCGTGTCCCATAGCCGCCGGTATGAGTTGACGGTCGATGAGCCGAGCGCAGTGAGTGCCCCGACGTGTTTGATGACGCCGCCGATGCAGTTGAGTCCGATGGGACCGGGCTTGCTCTCGCCCTTCAAGGGCATGAAGGTGTTCTCGCCGCCCTGCAAGTACTTGAAGTTCCCCTCGAGCAGGCCGAATTCACGCGCGACCTGAGCGCAGATCTGCCGGTAGGTGGCGAGCCGGTCGGCGGTGCGCAGGCAGTCATCAAACATCCAGTTGAGCTCGAGCTGGCCGGGCGCATCCTCATGATCGCCCTGGATCATGTCCAGGCCCATGGCGCGGGCATATTCGATCACGCGCATGAAAACCGCACGCAGCGATTCGAACTGGTCGATGTGATAGCAGTTGGGCTTGCTGAAGCCGCCGGCCGGCAGACCGTCGTCGCCTTTCTTCAGCCACATCATCTCCGGCTCGCAGCCATGGCGCAGATGCAGGCCGTTGTGGGCCTGTTTGAACGCCTGATGAATGAGCCGCAGGTTGCCGCGGCAGTCGGAAGTCAGGTGACCGCCGGGATTCTCCCGCTCTTCGCGATTGCGAAAGCAAGTGCAGAAGACCCGCGCCACGCGCTTGTCCCAGGGCAGCTGCACGAAGGTCTCGGGATCGGGAATGCCGACCAGCTCCGAGGCCTCCGGCCCGTAGCCGATGTAATTCTTGTGGCGATCGACGAACAGGTTGGCCGTTGAGCCGTAGACGAGCTGGAAGCCGCGCTCGGCTGTGCGCTCCCAATGGTCGGCGGGAATGCCCTTGCCGACGATTCGGCCGGTAACCGAGACGAACTGATAGTAGATGTACTGGATACCTAACTGGCCGATCTTCTCGCGCACCTGCTTGACCAGCTCGGCGCGGCCTGCGGCACTGACATGGGCTTCCAAATCGGTCATAGACGTCCCCTTGGAGCGATTCGTTGTCGGCACGGCGTTTCCCGGTTGTTCGCGCCCTGGGCGGGACGATCAGCTCCACGGAAACGGGCTGTTGGAGGTCGGATGTAGTCTACCCTCGGCGAAGCGTGAGAAGCGAAACGGCTGCAACAGCTCGCTCGGCCGGCCGCAGATGTCCTCGGCCACCAGCTGGCCGACACCGATCATCTTGTAGCCGTGGTTCGAATCGGCGATTACGTAGACGTTATCGCAGAAACGGTCGAAGACCGGAAAGTTATCGGCGGTGAAGGAACCGATGCCGCCGGAGGGCTCGCGCTTGAACTGCGCCAGCTTGCCTTCGAAGCGCTTCTGACAGAAGGCGAGCGCCGAGCACCACATGTGCGCAAAATCCTCGCCCACGACGAAATCCGGCGATGCCGGCCCGTAGGGGTCGATGTTCACCTTGGCCGGATCGGCCTTGACCTTGAAGGGCATGGCTCCGCCCTGCACTCCGCCGAAATGGAAATCGGGCTTGTAGTAGATGCCCCAGAGGCGATCGGTGATGACGGAGTGATCGACGTCGGAGTAGAGCGTCGCATCCGTGTCGACGTGGATCACTGGGGGCATGTTGCCGTCGTTGGTGCGTTGCAGCTGCGGGTCGACGCCCAGCGTACCTTCCTGCAGCGACCAGAAGGTCCACATCGGAACGTTGTCGTGCAGCTTGCCGTCGCGGCCCTTGATCGTGATGGCGGGCGGCAGGCCGAGCATGTCCCAGATCTGCTTGATCCAGGGACCCGCTCCGACGATGACGCAATCGCAGTCGATGTCGCCTTGGTCGGTGATGACGGTCCTGACCGCGCCGCTGTTGTCTTTCCTGAAGCCCGTCACCCTGACGCCGGTCAGGATCCTGACGTCTTCGTTCTCGGCCTTGCGCGCCAGACCATGGATCGAAGCGCTGTTATTGGCATAGCCGCCCTTTTTCTCGTGCAGTACGGAGGTGATGCCCCGGGCCTGCCAGTCGTCGAACAGGCCTTTCATGTAGGCCGTGGACTCCTTCTCGCCCTCGATGAAGACGGACTGGTAGCCGATTTCCCTCTGTTGCCGGGCAATGCTCGCCACCTGCTCGTGCATCACTTCGGGGCTGATCTGCATGTAGCCCACGGGGTGGAAACTGAAAGCCTCGGGGTCGCTTTCCCAGACCGAGACGCTGTGCGCCATGAGTCGGCGCATGGCCGGTTGGTAGTAGTTGTTGCGGATGACTCCGCACGCAATGCCCGAGGCACCCGAGGCGATACCGGACTTGTCGACGACCAGAATGTCGCGGCCACTGCCGCGGCCGGATCGCCGCAGGGCCTCGCCCAGATGCCAGGCGGTTGAAAGACCGTGGATGCCGGCTCCGACGATCAGGTATCGGGTGGCAGTAGGAAAGGCCATGACTGACTCCGTGCCGGACCGTCGCCCGCAGGACTTGACGCGGCCGAGGGATGGTGGCACATACTTGCAACCGATTTCAAACCAATTTTGAGCCAATTCTCGCTGCGGGCCGTCACGATGTCTAAAATTGGTCAGACCAGCGATGCCGCCGTGGCGGTGGCGGAGGGCGCTGGGGGACTGGTGGACGCCGGCTCGGCCATGACAGATCCGGTCCACGGCTCGGTGTGGATCACGGGTCAGCTTCGACAAGCGATCCTCGCGGGACGCTATGCGCCCGGTGAGAAGCTTCCCGCGGAGCGCCAGTTTGCCGCATCCTTTGCGGCAGCGCGCGCCACCATCCGCACCGCGTTGAGCCGTCTGGAGACCGAGCAGCTCGTGACGCGGCGCCCCGGCGCAGGCACTTTCGTCAACGTCGGCGTCCGGGGTGGGAATGACGAGGTGGCAGAGCTCACCAGTCCGCTCGAGCTCATCGAGGTGCGCCTCGGGCTCGAGCCGAATATGGTGCGGCTGGCGGTGTTAAATGCCACGGGGCGCGACATCGAGCGCCTCGCGAGCGCGATCGAACGCATGGAGGCCGCAGCCGGCGACAGCGAGAGCTTCACGCTCTGGGACGAAGAGTTCCACCAGCTGATCGCAGAAGCGACCCGCAACCCCCTCATGGTGTGGATTTATCGCAAGATCAACGATGTGCGTACGCACAGGCAGTGGAACGCCATGAAATCCAAGATCCTCACGCCGCAGAGGATCGCCGGATACAACGAGCAGCATCTTGCGCTGTACGAGGCGATCCGCACGCGCGACATCGAAGCGGCCGTGGCCATCGTCACCGATCACCTGCATTCCGCGAGACGGCAGCTGGCGGGCGCCAATCTGGCCGAAGCCGCGCAGCCTTGATTTGCGGGCACCCGCGTTGATCACCCGTGAAGCACAGGTGCATCGCCGGCCGGAGCCTGCCCGCGGTCATACGGCTTGGCGGCGACCATGTACAGCGCCCCGAGCGCGAGCACGCCCGTCGTGGTCACGATCATCCCGTAGTTGCTGTACCAGGGGTCCTGAGGGTTGCGCGGCCACACCGGGTGCCGCGCGCGTAAGGTCAGAGGGTGATGCGATCGCAAGCGGCGGGCACGAACGATCGCTTCCACCACGCAACAACGTCTGGCGCTCGAGTGGTCGATGCCCCTACGCCTCATAAAATTCGCCCTGTCGCGCGAGCATCCGGAACCCCGGATGTTCACTCGCCACGAGCGGCTGAAGCCGAGCTACGACGTGGTCATCATCGGCGCCGGAGGTCACGGCTGCGCGGCGGCCTACTATCTGGCGCGCGACCATGGGATCTCCGACATCGCCATCCTCGAGCAGGGTTACCTCGGTGGCGGCAACACCGGTCGCAACACGACCATCATCCGCTCCAACTATCTCACGCCTGAGGGCGTGCGGTTCTACGACGAGAGCGTGCGGCTGTGGCAGGACCTGTCGCAGGACTTCGATCTGAATCTGTTCTACTCGACCCGCGGTCATTTCACGCTGGCGCACACCGATGCCGCCATGCGCACCATGCGCTGGCGAGCCGAGGTGAACCGGCACTTCGGGGTGGCCAGTGAGGCCATCGACAGCCAGGCGGTGCGCGAAGCGCTCCCGATGATGGACATCACCTGCGGTGGTCACGCGCCCGTGGTCGGAGCGCTCTACCACGCCCCCGGCGCGATCGCCCGGCATGACGCGGTGGCCTGGGGCTACGCCCGCGGCGCCGACCGGCGCGGCGTCGAGATCCATCAGAACACGCAGGTTCTGGCCATCGAACTCGAGGATCACGGCTCCGGCGGGCGCGTGGCCGGCGTCGTCACCAACCGGGGCCGCATTGCGACGCGCAAGGTGTTGTGTGCGGTCGCCGGCTACACGCCGCGGCTGCTCGCCATGGTCGGGCTGCGCTCGCCGATCTACGTCCATCCGCTGCAGGCGATGGTCTCGGAGCCGCTCAAGCCGTGGCTCGATCCGATCATCGTGTCGGGCTCGCTGCACGTGTACGTCAGCCAGAGCGCGCGCGGCGAGCTGGTCATGGGTGCATCACTCGACCCCTACGAGCTGCACTCCACGCGTTCCACGCTCGACTTCGCGGAATCTCTCGCGGCACACATGCTCGAGTTGTTTCCCTTCCTTGCGGACGTCAAGATCAATCGGCAATGGGCCGGGATGGCCGACATGACGCCCGACTTCGCGCCGATCATGGGATTGACGCCGGTGCGTGGCTTCTACCTCGACTCGGGGTGGGGTACCTGGGGCTTCAAGGCGACCCCGGTGTGCGGCAAGACCATGAGCCACACGGTGGCGAAGGATGCCGCCCATCCCCTGATCGGAGGTTTCGCGTTCGATCGCTTCGCGCGCTACGCCCTGACGGGGGAAAAGGGCGCGGCCTCGGTAGGGCATTGATCGGTGAAGCGTTGACATGAAACTCATGACCTGTCCGATCAACGGTCCGCGCTTGATCAGCGAGTTTGCCTACGGGGGCGAGATGCGCGAGATGCCGGACCCGGCCGCGGTGAGCGATGCAGCCTGGGCCGACTACGTGTTCAACCGCAGCGGCGTGCCGGCGGTGAAGAAGGAGTGGTGGTGTCACACGCCCAGCGGCGTGTGGTTTATCGCCGAGCGCGATACGACGACGGACACGATCCAGCGCACCTATCTGTACCAGCCTCGCGGTCGGGTGCGAGCGGAGCGGGCCGCATGAGGCGCTTGCCGCCCGTCACCGGCGAGCTCATCGATCGCAGTCAGGCGGTCGAGTTCGCCTTCGAAGGCAAGCCGCTGCGTGGCTACCGCGGCGACACGATCAGCTCCGCGCTCGCGGCAAGCGGCGTGCGAGTGCTGGGACGGTCGTTCAAGTATCACCGCCCGCGCGGACTCCTGAGTGCCGCGGGCCACGACGCCAACACCCTGGTCCAGGTGCAGTGCGGCGAACGCAGCGTGCCGAATGTGCGTGCCGATGTCGTGCCGGTTGACTCCGACTGGCGGGTGAGCGCGGTCAATACCCGCGGCGGTCTCGAGCACGACCGACTGGCCGTGCTCGACCATCTGTCTGCGTTCCTGCCGGTCGGGTTCTACTACAAGGCGTTTCACAGCAAGCGCTGGTTTCCACGCTGGGAGCGCATGTTCCGCCGCTTGAGCGGGCTCGGCGAGGTGGACCTGCGCGCCGCCCGGCGCAGCACGCCGAAGCGCTACGATTTCTGTGACGTGTTGGTCATTGGTGCCGGACCGTCCGGCCTCGGCGCCGCGTTGGCCGCGGCCGGCCGCGGTGCGAGCGTGCTGCTCGTCGATGAGAATCCGACCGCAGGGGGGAGCGGGCGGTATGCCCGTGGCGGTGCGACCGCGACGCTGGAGAAGACCGCGGTACTGCTCGCGGCCGTGCGGGCAGATTCCCGGATACGGTTGCTGACGAGCACCTACGCGGCCGGCTATTACGCCGATCACTGGGTGGCGCTGGTGGCGCCCGAGTACCTGGTGAAGGTTCGCGCGCGCAGCGTCGTCATCGCTCAGGGCGCTTACGAGCAGCCAGCCGTCTTCCGCGGCAACGACTTGCCCGGCGTGATGCTCGCGAGCGCCGCGCAGCGCCTGCTTTACCATCACGCCGTCGCGAGCGCGCAGCGCGTGGTCGTTCTGACTGCCAACGCGGAAGGCTATGCCGCCGCGCTCGATGCGCTCAGCAACGGCCTGGAGTTGGCCGCGGTGCTCGATCTGCGCCCCACACCGGGTCCGCTCTCGATGCCCGCGGCGGAGGAGCTGACGCGGCGCGGGGTGGCGCTGCACTACGGCGTCACGCCCATCGAGGCGGTGGCACGCGCGGGCGGAGATGTCGGTGGCCTGCTGTTCGAGAGCACCGCGGGCGCGGCGCCCGAGCGGCGGCGCATCGGGCTCGATGGGATCTGGATGAGCGTTGGGTTCGCCCCGGCCAACGCCCTGCTGCATCAGGCCGGTGCGCGCCTGGCGTACTCGCACGCCGCGGAGCAGTTCCTGCCGCAGACACTGCCATCCGGGGTGTATGCCTGTGGCAAGGTCAACGGCGTGTATTCATTCGATGAGCGCCTAGCCGACGGGCGCGCGGCGGGCGAGCAGGCGGCGGGCCGGCTTGGGTTTGGCCCCGAGTCGGCGCAGCGCCCGTGGGCCGCGCCGCTCGAGTGCCCGACGCACCCCTTTCCGGTCTTCCGCCATCCACGCGGCGGAGAGTTCGTCGACTTCGATGAGGACCTCACGGTTAAGGATCTGGAGAACGCCTGCCAGGAGGGATTCGACAGCAGCGAGCTGCTGAAGCGCTTTGCCACCATCGGCATGGGTCCGAGCCAGGGAAAGCATTCCAACATGAATGCCCTGCGCATCCTCGGCAGGATTCGCGGCGCGTCGCTTGATTCGCTGGGCACGACGACGGCGCGACCGATGTTCCATCCCGTACCGCTGTCGCACCTGGCCGGACGGGGGTTCATGCCGGAGCGGCGCACCGCCCTGGACCGGGAGCACGAAGCGCTCGGAGCCGTGTGGATGCCCGCGGGCAACTGGCGTCGCCCGGAGTATTACGCGCTGCCGGGCAAGACCCGCGAGGAGGCCATCCTTGCTGAGGTAGGCGCGGTGCGCACTCGTGTCGGGCTCATCGATGTGGGCACGCTCGGCAAGATCGAGGTGCATGGCCCGGATGCGGTGGAGTTCCTAGAGAGGGTGTACACGGCACGCTACGCCAACCTCAAGATCGGCATGAGCCGCTACGGACTGATGCTCGATGAGTCGGGCGTCGTGGTGGATGACGGGGTCGTGGGACGGCTCGGCGCGGAATCGTTCTACTTCACGACCACCACCGGTAACTCGGCTACGCTGTTCCGCGAGTTCGGCCGCCTGGTGACCTGGTGGGGCCTGTCGGTCGGCCTCGCGAACCTCACCGGACACTACTGCGCGTTCAACCTCGCAGGCCCCGACTCCCGAGCGGTGCTCGCCGAGCACACTGCGCTCGATCTTACCGACGAGGCGTTCCCCTACCTCGGAATCCGCGAGGGACTCATCGCCGGGGCGCCCTGCCGCATCATGCGCGTGGGTTTCGTCGGTGAGCTCGGTTACGAGATTCATCTCCCGGCGGACTACGCCGTGAACGTCTGGCGGGCGCTGCGGACCTCGGGCTCACGCTTTCAGCTGCAGGCCTTCGGCGTCGAGGCACAGCGCATGCTGCGCCTCGAGAAGGGCCATATCATCGTCGGTCAGGACACCGATGGGGTGACGAACGCCCTGGAAATCGACGTGTCGTGGGCGCTCAGGATGGACAAGCCCTTCTTCATCGGACAGCGCAGTCTCTCCATCCTGCAGAAACAGCCGCGCCGCCAGTCGCTGGTGGGTTTCAGCCTGCCGCCGGAGGCGCTGCTGCGCCCGCGCGAGTCGCATCTCGTCCTGAGCGCGGGCGAGATCGCGGGCCGCGTCACGAGCACCGGCTGGTCGCCGACGCTCGCGCGCTGCATCGGTCTGGCTCTGGTGACGCCGACGCTGGCCGCGGGCCAGAAGCTGCGTATCCGGATCGACAAGGGACAGGAGATCGATGCGGATATCGTCCGGCTGCCGTTCTACGATCCACAAGGTGATCGGCAACGATTCACGAGCCCGGGCACGTCCGCTGCGCACGCTGCCCGCCAGAATGCATTCCTCGTCGCCGCCCGACGCCGTAACCCATTGGAAGCCTGGTCCAGAAGCGCCTCGTCCGAGCGACTGGACCGCTCGGGCGCTCGCTTGCGGTTCGAGGACCTGTCGCGACGCGAGCGCTTCGGGTGTAAGGGCCCGGCGGCAGAGGCGTGGCTCACTGCCGCGGGCCTTGCGGTGCCGTCTGCGCCCAACAGCGCGCAGGTTGACGCAGGCGGCGTGCTGGTCGCACGCTTAGGTCTTGCGGAGTTCCTCGTCGAGGCCGTGGACGGCGGAGCGGAGCGCGTCGAGTCGGCATGGCGGCAGCTCGGGCCCGCCCTTCGGCCGGCGGAGGTTTATCCGGTCGCGCGAGCGGATCTGGTGATCGGCATCGGCGGCGCTCATCTCAACCTGCTGTTGCGCCAGATCTGCAGCGTCGATTTCGCACCGCGGCTCGAGTCGTGCGCAGCTGACTTCGGCGCCGTCACCCTCACCTCCATGATCGGGGTGGGGGTGGTGGCGTTCATCAGAGGCGGCTCCGACCGGGAACCCGTCCTCACGCTGTGGGTGGACCCGAGCTTTGCGCATTATTTCTGGACGACGCTGCTCGAGGTGGGACGCGACCTCGGGGCAGTCGCCGTCAACGAATGAAGCGGGCTCGAGGCGCGCATCGTCCTCGAGCCACACAAGACGCCACGAGAGGGGATAGATATGGCACGCGATCCGAAGCACGACGTACTGTTTCAGCCCATCAAGATCGGTCCCAAGACTTTGCGCAACCGGTTCTACCAGGTGCCGCACTGCATCGGCGCGGGCTCCGACCGGCCGGGCTTCCAGGCGGCGCATCGCTCGCTCAAGGCGGAAGGGGGTTGGGCCGGAATCAACACCGAATACTGTTCCATTCATCCCGAGTCCGACGACACGCACCGCCTGTCCGCGCGAATCTGGGACGCGGGCGACGTGCGCAACCTGCGGGCCATGACGGACCACATTCACAAGTACGACTCCCTGGCGGGCATTGAGTTGTGGTATGGCGCTTCGCACGCGCCCAACATGGAATCGCGGGCCACGCCCCGCGGACCGAGCCAATATGCCTCGGAATTCGAGACCCTGACGTACTGCAAGGAGATGGATCTCGATGACATCGCCATGGTGCAGCAGTACTACGTCGATGCGGCGCTGCGCGCGCGCGATGCGGGCTTCGACATCGTCTACGTCTACGGCGCGCACTCGTATCTGCCGCTGCAGTTCCTATCCCCCTACTACAATAAGCGCCGCGATCAATATGGCGGCTCGGTGGAGAACCGCGCGCGCTTCTGGCTCGAGAGCCTCGAGAAGGTGCGCAAGGCCGTCGGCAAGGACTGCGCCATCGCGACACGCTTCGCCGTGGACTCGCTGTACGGGCAGCCCGGCGTCGAGGTGGAACGCGACGGAGTAAAGTTTGCGAGCCTTGCCGACCCGCTAGTCGATCTGTGGGATATCGACGTCGGCGATATCGCCGAGTGGGGCGAGGACGCCGGCCCTTCGCGCTTCTACCTCCAGGGACACCAGGTGCCGTGGACCCGGATCATCAAGCAGGTCGTGAAAAAGCCCGTGCTGGGAGTCGGGCGCTTTACCGACCCGGAGAAGATGACGGAGATCGTCACCAAGGGAATCGCCGACATCATCGGCGCTGCGCGTCCGTCAATCTCCGATCCCTGGTTGCCGAAGAAGATCGAAGAAGGTCGCTTAGACGACATCCGCGTGTGCATCGGCTGCAACGTCTGCATTTCCCGCTGGGAGATCGGCGGTCCGCCGATGATCTGCACACAGAACGCGACCGCGGGTGAGGAGTATCGGCGCGGCTGGCATCCGGAGAAATTCCCGAAGAAGACTTCCGAGGACTCCATTCTGGTGATCGGTGCCGGTCCCGCGGGATCCGAGTGCGCCCGCGTGCTGCTGGAGCGCGGTTACACCGTGCACCTGTACGACACGGCGGCAAAGATCGGCGGCCATCTGAACCAGATCATCACGCTCCCCGGACTGGGCGAGTGGGGTTATCACCGCGACTACCGCGAGCTGCAGATCGGCAAGCTCGTCAAGAAGAACAAGCAGTCGCAGCTGGCGCTCGGACAGAAGCCGATGACCGCCGCCGCGGCGCTCGCTTATGGCGCGGAAAAGATCGTCATCGCCACCGGCTCCAGCTGGAACACCGATGGGACCAACTGCCTGACGCATGATCCCATCCCGGGCGCCGATGCCGCGCGGGCCGATCAGCTCACGCCCGAGCAGGTTCTCGCGGGCAAGAAGCCGATCGGCAAGCGCGTCGTGATCCTGAACGCGGATACCTACTTCATGGCTCCGAGCCTGGCGGAGAAGCTGGCGTCGGCCGGCCATGACGTCACGATCGTGACGGGCGTGCACCTCGCCAACTACATGCACTTCACGCTCGAGTACCCGAACATGATGCGCCGCCTGCATGAGCTGCACATCAAGGAGCTGGCGCACACCTTCTGCTCGCGCATCGAGCCGAATCGACTCGAGGTCTATGACGTATACGGCGAGGGCTCCAGACGTACCTATCGCGGTCCGGGTGTACCGCCGCGCGATGAGAACCGGACGCAGCGTTGGCTCGACTTCGAGTCGCTCGTGCTGGTCACCGGCCGCCACTCGGACGATTCGCTTCACCGGCAGCTCAGGGACAGCAAGGCGAAGTGGGCTGAGAACGGCGTAAAGGCCGTCTACCTGATCGGGGATGCCGAAGCGCCGCGCCTTATCGCCGACGCCACATTCTCGGGCCACCGGTTGGCACGCGAGATCGAGGAGCCGAACGCGCAGCTCCCGAAACCCTACCGGCGTGAGGTCGCCGTGTGGGGCGTATCGCACATGCCGGAGGGTAAGACGCTCGTCGAGTACCAGACCTAGCATGAAGCGTGAACTGGCAGGTTGCGCTCGCGGAAACCGCCGCAGGCGGTTTGCGCCAATCCCATGACACGCGATCCCACCGCCGTCACGCGGGTGCTGTTCGAGGACTTCGCGCCCGCCGCGATTGCCGCCTTCTACGTGATCGCCTTTGCCGCTGTCACGGTCTTCTGCTTCGGCGTCTACGTCGAGGTGAGGAAGTACCGGCGCGGCTCCGCCGCCGACGTGGACGGCCGCCTGCTCGCGCGCTTCCAGGCAATGATCGGCACAGTCCTGAGTCACCGCACCGTTGCGCGCCGTGATCGGGCCGCTGGCGCCGCTCATCTCCTCATCTTTTACGGTTTCGTGCTGCTGTTCCTGGGCACGGCCACGATCACTCTGGACTACGACATTCTGGGTCCGCTGTTCGGGGTCCACTTCTGGCATGGGGCGTTTTATCTGTGGTTCTCGCTGGTGCTGGATGTTGCCGGCGTGCTGCTCACCGGCGGACTCCTGTACATGATGTACCGCCGCGGCTGGCTGAAGCCCCCCAAGCTCGACTACGCGCGCCCGGATCGGCAGCCGGGGGATCCGGACTACGACCGCAGTGGCTATCGACGCGAAGACTGGGCGTTTCTGTGCACACTACTGGTGATTGTCGCGACCGGCTACCTGCTCGAGGCGGCGCGGCTGGTCTGGCTCGAGGCGAGACCGGACGTGTGGGCCTATCGTTGGTGGTCTCCGGCGGGCGCGGCGCTGGCCGAGGGCCTGCGTGCGGCCGGCATGAGCGCGGCAGCCGGCGGTGCCTTGCGCACCGGCTTGTGGTGGTTTCACGGGCTGCTGGCGCTGGTCTTCATCGCGCTGATACCTTTCACCAAGGTTAAGCACATCCTCACCGCCGCGGGCTCGCTCCTGTTGCGCGATCCGCTCGCCGCGCAGCGCCTGCCGCGAGTCCCCGAGCAACAGCAACGCGCCGGCGCGCAGTACATCACCGACTTCAGCTGGAAGCAGCTGTTGAGCCTCGATGCCTGCACGAAATGTGGCCGCTGCCACGAAGTCTGTCCGGCCCGGGCGGTGGGAGCGCCGCTCTCGCCGCGCGATGTGATCCTGTCGTTGCGGGAGTTCGCCAACCGCACGCTGGAGTCTGCAACGCTGCCTGAGCAGACCGAGCTCGACGTGCACGGCAAGGGACCGGGCCAGGTCGCGATGGAAACCCTGTGGTCGTGCCGCACGTGCATGGCCTGCGTCGAAGTGTGTCCGGTAGCGATCGAGCACGTGCCGGTCATCGTGCAGATGCGCCGCAAGCTGGTCGAGGAGGGCCAGATGGACCCGCAGCTTAAGAGGACTCTGCAAACGATCCACAAGACCGGCAACTCCTTCGGCGAAAGCAAGCGCAAGCGTGGGGCCTGGACCAAGGCGCTGCCGTTTGCGGTCAAGGATGCGCGCCAGGAACCGGTCGATGTGCTGTGGTTCGTCGGCGACTACGCCTCCTTCGATCCGCGCAACCAGAAGGTGACCCAGGGCTTGGCTTGGTTGCTGCACGAGGCGGGAGTTGATTTCGGGATTCTCTACGACGGGGAGTCGAACGCGGGCAACGATGTCAGGCGTGTGGGCGAGGAGGGGCTCTACGAAGTGCTCGCGACATCCAACATCGAGTCCCTGTCGGCGGCATCCTTCAAGACGATCGTGACCACCGACCCGCATTCATACAACACAATTCGCAACGAATACCCGGACTTCGGTGGCCGCTACGATATCGAGCACTACACGACGCTGCTGCTGAGATTGCTGCAGGAGGGACGGCTCAACATCGCCCGCCAGCTCGGCCTGCGCGTAACCTTCCACGACCCTTGTCACCTCGGGCGCTTCAACAAGGGTTACGAGGCGCCGCGCGAGATTCTGCGCCTGCTGGGGTGCGAGCTTATCGAGATGGGCCGCTGCCGCGCCAACTCATTTTGCTGTGGCGCGGGCGGCGGGCGCATCTGGATGCCGGACCCCGTCGGGGCGGACCGGCCCGCGCACAACCGCATGCGCGAGGCGGCGGCAATCTCCGGGTTGCAGGTGTACGTGGTGAGCTGTCCCAAGGACCTGACGATGTTCGAGGACGCGCTCAAAGCGACGGGCAACGAAGGCAGGTTCGTGGTGCGGGAGCTCATCGAGCTCGTGCGCGAGGCGCTCGCGCACCGGCAAGCGCAAGGTGCTCCGGGAGTCGCTGCATGACGAGGATCAGGCAGTGAAGGTGTTGGTAGCGGTCAAACAGGTCGCGGCGCTCGATGAGGATTTCGAGATCCGCGCGGACGGCAAGGACGTGGAGGCGGACTTTCTGCTGCGCGATCTGAACGAGTGGGACGATTATTCGCTCGAGGAGGCGGTCAAGATCAAGGAGGCCGCCACCACGCCCGTCGAAGTGGTCGCGGTATGCATAGGCCCCGACGATGCGGACGAGGCGCTGCGCAAGTGCCTGGCCAAGGGCGCCGATCGGGCCATCCGGGTGTGGGACGATGCCATGCTGGGCTCCGATTCCATCGCGATTGCACGAGTCATTGCCGCCGTCGCGCGCCGGGAACAGCCCGGCCTCCTGTTTGCCGGCGTGCAGTCCGCGGATCATGCCTTTGCATCGACGGGAATCGCGGTCGCGGCGTTTCTCGATTGGCCGCATGCGGCGGTAATAACCCAGCTTGCCTACACCCCCGGTGCGGCCCACGCCGTGGTGCGCCGCGAGCTGGAGGGTGGCGTGTTGCATGAGATGCGGATCGACTGTCCTGCCGTGCTCACCATTCAACTCGGCATCAACACGCCGCGCTATGCGTCGCTGCGCAGCATCAAGCAGGCGGCAGCCAAGCCGATCGAAGTGCTGGCACACGCGGATCTGGGAATGGCGGACAGCGAGGTGGGCGAGGGCGGCTCGCTCTCACGGGTCAGGCGCATGTACGTGCCGGAAAAGGGGCGCGCGCAGATGATCGAAGGCAGCATCGAGGAGCAGGCGGCGCGTCTGGCGCAACTCATCGAGGAGCGCGCCGGGGGTGCAGCATGAGCGGAATTCTCATCATTGCCGAGCAGCGGCGCGGGGAGCTGCGGCCCGCAACGCTGGAGATGGTGAGCGCCGCGCAATCGGCCAGGCGCTCTGCGGGCGAGCGCGTCGCGGTGGCGTTGCTGGCGGATGAGCCGCAGCGGCTCATCCCCGGCGTGAGCGTTGCGGGAGTGGACGAGATTGTCACGGTGCAGACGGCGGCGAGGGACTTCGATCCCGACGCCCTCGAAGCGGCCGTGGGTGCGCTGATCGAGGCACGCCGGCCCGCGCTGGTCCTCGTGCCACACAGCATCGACTCCTTCGGCTACGCGGCCGCACTCGCAGCCAAGGGCAATTACGGCTTCGCCACGGACGTGTTTCGCATCGGGTACGAGGGGGAGGCGCTGCTCGCCACGCGCGGTGGCTACGGCCAGAAGGTCAATGTCGAGGTGGACTTCCCCGGTCGGGCGGTGGTCGTGCTTGCCATGCGCGGAAACATGTTCAAGCCGCCGGAAGGCCGGGCGACGCCGGCGGTGAGCCACTTCGCGGCCCCGCCCGCGCGCGCACGCGTGACAGGTCTGGAGTTCATCGAGCCGACCGCCAGCGACGACATCGACATGACGAGCGCTGAGTTCATTCTCGCCATCGGGCGTGGCATCGGCGAGCAGGCGAACGTCGCGCGATTCCAGGAGCTCGCTCGTGCCCTCGGCGCGGTTCTCGGATGCTCGCGGCCGATCGCAGACGCCGGCTGGCTACCCAAGAGCCGCCAGATCGGCCAGTCCGGCAAGACCGCAAGCGCCTGCAAGCTCTACGTGGCGATGGGGATCTCCGGGGCGATTCAACATCTTGCCGGGATGAAGCACGTCAGCACGATCGTGGCGGTGAATGCCGATGCCGGAGCCTCGATCTTCAGCATCGCCACCCACGGCATCGTGGCGGATATCTTCGAGATCGCAGACGCGCTGCGCGCTCATTTCCCGCACTAACCGCTACCCGGCAAACCCTTCAGGAGGGAGACCATGGCACTAACCTGGCGCACATCGGTTCTCGCTGATCGTCATCGCGCACTGGGCTCGAAGCTCGAAGACTGGAACGGCATGGGCACCGCGTGGACCTATGCCCACGACATGGCGCTCGACCACGTCGCCATCCGCACCAAGGCGGGGCTGATGGACGTGTCGGGTCTCAAGAAGCTCTACCTCACCGGGCCGCACGCCGCGCCCATCCTGCACCAGGCGACCACGCGCGACATAGCCAAGATCTACCCGGGGAAGTGCGCGTACGCCTGCATGTTGAACGAGGCGGGGCACTTCATCGAGGACTGTATTCTGTACCGCACCGGTCCTAACACGTGGATGGTGGTGCACGGCAGCGGCGCGGGACACGAGACGCTCGCCAGCGCGGTGGTCGGCCGCAACGCGGCCATGATCGTCGATGAGGATCTCCACGATCTGTCGCTGCAGGGTCCCATGGCCGTGGAATTCCTGGCCCGGCACGTGCCGGGTATTCGCGATCTCGGATACTTTCATCACAGGCCTGCGCTGCTCTTCGGCCGGCCCGTGGTGCTCTCGCGGACGGGGTACACGGGCGAGCGTGGCTACGAGATCTTCTGCAAGGGCGAAGACGCGGGGCTCATCTGGGACACGGTGCTCGCGCAAGGCAAGAGTCTCGGCATCGTCCCGACCTGTTTCGCCACGCTCGACATGCTGCGCGTGGAAAGCTATCTGCTGTTCTATCCGTACGACATGTCGCAGATGTATCCCTTCGAGAAGGATCCGCCGGGTGACACCCTGTGGGAGCTCGGGCTCGACTTCACGGTCAGTCCCGGCAAGACCGACTTCCGCGGAGCGGATCAGCACTATCGGCTCAAGGGCAAGGAGCGCTTCCGGATCTTCGGCCTGCTGGTCGAGGGCAGCGTTCCTGCTGACATGGGGGATCCCGTGTACGCCGGCAACAAGAAGGTCGGCGTCGTGACCTGCGCGATGTACTCGACGCTTACCCGCAAATCCATGGCAATCGCCCGACTTGACGTGCCGGTGGCCGTGCACGGGACGCGCCTGGAAATTCGCGGCAAGAACGTCAAGGGCCCGGCGACTGCGCACACGCTGCCGTTCGATGATCCGGAGAAGAAAAAGCGCATGGCCGTCGGGTAAGGAGGTCAT
>WNGC01000060.1_pt2 | contig 48643 bp, 42 predicted proteins | sample 5400051 | NCBI WGS metagenome assembly WNGC01 (sample SAMN13153368, study PRJNA577476) | soil metagenome | isolation source: 20 cm soil or saprolite under grassland replicate 2 | place: USA:California | collected 2016-06-15
GGGGGCGGCGACGTCGTCGCCCATTCGAGTGTGTCGGCGCCCCACGGATTGTCTCCCGCCGCCCGGCCCGTGAACAGGCTGACGATCAGATTCGCGACGGTCAGAAGGACACCGAGCGCGAGGATGTACGCGCCGATCGTCTCGAGCTGGTTGAGGCCACCCCATCCGCTCGATGCGAGATACGTGTAGGTGCGCCGTGGCATGCCGTGCAGGCCGAGCAGGTGCATCGGGAAGAAGGTCAGGTTTTGTCCGATGAACAGCAGCGCGAACGCCCAGCGGCCGGCCATCTCGGATGGCATTCGGCCGGTCCACTTCGGATACCAGTACATCAGGCCGCCCAGAAGCGGAAAAACGGCGCCGCCGATCAGTACGTCATGAAGGTGCCCAACGACGAAGTACGTGTCGTGCGTCTGGAGGTCGAACGGCACCGATGCCAGCATTACGCCGGTCAGCCCGCCACGCACCAGAATGAAGAAGAAGCCGAGCACGAAGAACAGCGGCACGCGCCATTGCGGCCGCCCACTCCATAGCGTTGCGATCCAGCAGAACAGCTGAATCGCCGTTGGAATCGTCACGATCAACGAGGAGGCGGTGAAGAAGCTCAATCCCAGGCCTGGCAGCCCGGTCCCGAACATGTGATGCACCCACACGCCGAAACTGATGATGCCGGTCGCGATCGTCGCGAACACGATCGCCGTGTAGCCGAACATCGGCCGGCGGGCGAAGGTCGTGATTAGATGCGACACGATCCCCGTCGCGGGAAGGAAAATGATGTACACCTCGGGATGGCCGAACAGCCAGAACAGATGCTGCCAGAACAGCGGATCGCCGCCATGGGCGACGTCGAAGAAGCGCGTCTGCACCAGCCGGTCCGCCGCCAGGAAGAAGCTCGCGGTCGCGATCGTCGTCATGGCGAAGACGACCATGAACGAGGTTACCAGGATGCTCCACACGAACAGCGGTATGCGGTTGAGGGACATGCCGGGCGAGCGTTGCTTGAAGATCGTGACGATCAAGGTGACCGCCACGGCCATCATCGAGATCTCCGTGAACGTGATAGTCTGCGCCCAGATATCCGACCCCTTCGTGGGATCGAATGGGGACTCGGAGAGCGGTGTATAGCTGAACCACCCGGCGGGCGGTCCGTTGCCGCTGAGCAACCCACTATAAAGGAAGAGGCCGCCGAGGAGGTACACCCAGTACGCGTAGGCGAGAAGCCGCGGGAAAATCACATTGCGCGTGCCGATCATCAGCGGCACGAGGTAGATGCCGAGACCCATCATCGCCGGCACGGCGAACAGAAACATCATGGTCGTGCCGTGCACGCTGAAGACCTGATTGTAGAGCTGGGGGGAGAGGAGATGGTTGTCGGGGCGCGCCAGCTGGGTGCGCATCAAGAGCGCGAGCGTCCCGCCCGCTGCCAGGAAGCCGAGCGCTGTCACGATGAAGCGCACGCCGATGCGTTTGTGATCGACGGTCGACAGCCATCCCACGATCCCACGGCGCGTCTCCCACGCACGCTCGAGCACCACACGCTGACCGGTGGTGGATGTCATCGCAGCGTGGCGAGATAGTCCAGCAACGCGTTCAGATCGCGGCCGTTGACGAGATTCGACGGCATCTGATTTCCCGGTTTGATCGCCTGTGGGTTGGCGATCCAGGCGCCCAGCTCGCCGCGCCGGTTCGGAATCGTGCCGGCGGCGAGGGTGCGGCGGCCGGCGACGTGAGTCAGGTCGGGCGCGACGGTCCCGCCGCTCGGCGTTCCGCGAATCATGTGACAGAATGGGCAAGCGGAGCCCATGAACACCTCGCGACCCTGGTTTGCTGCCGCGGCGGCGGCGGGCGCGGCGGGATGGAGCTCGTTCGCGTACCATGCCGCGAAGCTTTCGGCCGGCTCTGCGATAATGAGGAGCGCCATCTTGCCGTGCTGGACGCCGCAGTACTCCGCGCAGGGCGCGCGAAACACCCCGACCGTATCGGCCTGGATCACGGTGCGCGTCGTGTAGCCGGGGATCAGATCGGTTTTGCCCATCAAGTTCGGCGGCCAAAAGCTGTGAATGACGTCGCGCGATTCGAGGGTGAGGGACACGGGGCGGCCTACCGGCATGTGAATCTCGTTCGCCGTCGTCACACGATAGGGCGGCGTTGCCTGTTCGTATTGGACCTCCCACCACCACTGATGGCCGATGAGCCGAACGCGCAGCGTGTCGGTCGCGTCGCGGCCAGCGCCGATCTCGATGCGGCGTGCCGTGCCGTAATCCAAACCTCCCAATCCCAGCAACAGCACGACGCTCACTCCCATGGCGGCGCTCACCGCCAGGAGCTGCGAGCGTGTGACGCGCGCGTCGGCTTCACCTTCCGCCAGGCGCCGCGGCCGGAGCAATCCGTACGCAAGGAACCCGAGCACGAGGAGCCAGATGACGGCGGCAAGTACGAAAAAGAATTGAGCGAGATGAGCGATGGCCGCGGCTTGCGGAGAGGCTGGAGCAAGGACCGAGTGGGCACCCTGTATCACGGCGGTGAGCCTCTGGGCAGATCGCGGTTACGCCTGTCTACCCCGGCTGCGACCCTCCGTGCCGAGCCTCCGCGATGAACACCGGGGGTACTCGGGGTAGCATAGAGCGCCCACCGCTTCAATCAGCTGAGTGACAGTCGCCAAGGAGGAAACCATGCGTCCGGCAGGTGTCATCGGCATCCTGTTGATTGTCTTCGGCGCCATCGTCCTGGTACTCAGGGGCGTCTCGTACGTCAAGGACAAGGACAAAACGGATCTGGGCATCGCGACCGTGACCACCGAGCGGCGAGGCTTCATTCCGCCCTGGGTCGGTGGTGTGGCATTGGTGGCGGGGATTGTGCTGCTGGTAGCAGGACGCCGCGCCGGCACGCCGCCGGTATAACGCCGGGCCCGAAACAGCGAGGGCCTCGATTTGCCGAGGCCCTCAACCAACCTACCGCGTCTGCTTTTCCGTTTCGGGTCGCCGCGTGGAGGAGCGCTCCTGCTCCGGACTCCACTGGCCTTCACGACCGCTCTGCCGCCCGCCTGCCGATACCTCGATTTGGCGCGGCTTGGCCTTCTCGCTCTTGGGAAGGGAGACAGTCAGCACGCCATTATCGTATGTCGCCTTGATGTTTTGCGGATCGACCGACGCGGGCAATGTGAATGAGCGCTCGAATGCGCCGTAGGTGCGCTCATATCGATGCACGCGCTCGGTGCGCTCCTCGGCTTCCTGCTGCTTCGTGCCATGAATCGTCAACAGATTGCCCTCGAGAGAAATCTTGATGTCCTCGGGCTTAACACCGGGGATTTCCGCCGTAATGCGGATGTTGTCAGCCTCTTCGAACACATCCACCGCTGGCACCCACGCCGCGCCTGCGCTATCGCGGTATTGCCAGTCCAAGCTGCCGAGCGTCTCATTCAGGACGCGCTGAATCCGATCCGTCAGTCCGACTCCTGATTCTCTCGAGTAATTGCGGGTCGTTGGGAACATGTAATTCCTCCAGTGAAGGGTTGCACCCGCCGCACGGCAACCCGCATGCCATTTCCTGGACCATTTTCTTGCCTTTTTGGCCAGTCGCTGAGGAAGAACTGGCAGCTATGCTGTCAGGATTGCTGTCGGAGCGGCGGAGACGTTTGGCATTTGAACACTTTACGGGTACATAATCCATGACGACAGTAGCCGAGTCGACCTCGCCATGAAGCTTCGGCTTCCGCAGATCCGTGTCCCACTCCCATTGCGGCTGTTTTGGGCCGCGCTCACGGGATGGTCCAAAGACGACGTGCCCCGACTCGGCGCATCGCTCGCCTACTACACGCTGTTCGCCGTCTCGCCGATTCTGATCATTGTCATTGCGATTGCCGGCGCGGTCTACGGGCCCGATGCGGTGCGCGGGCAGATCGTGGGTGAGATCGATCAGCTCATCGGCAGGCAGGGCGCGGAGGCGGTGCAGGCGCTGCTCCAAGGCGCGCACCGGGACACGACGGGCACATTCGCGGTCATTGTAGGAACGGTGACATTGCTGATCGCGGCGAGCGGCGCGTTTCTCGAGTTACAACATGCGCTCAACACGATTTTCCGCGTCAAGACCGACCCGAAGAAATCGGGCATTCAACGTTTACTGCTCAGCCGCCTGCGCTCCTTCGGTCTCGTGGTCTCGATCGGGTTTCTCCTCCTGGTCTCGCTGCTCGTCAGCGCCGCGGTCACCGCATTATCCGAACGCATTCAGCGGAGCGCATTCGGTGGCCCCGTGGTACTCCAAATCATCAACCTCGTCGTGTCGCTGGTAGTGATGACATTGCTGTTCGGTCTGATTTACCGCGTGCTCCCCGATGTGCGGCTGGCATGGCGAGACGTTTGGACGGGTGCGTCCGTGACCGCCCTTCTGTTTTCGATCGGCAAGTTTCTGATCGGTCTCTATCTGGGACACTCGAGCGTTGCATCGAGTTACGGCGCTGCGGGCTCCGTCGTCGTGCTGCTCGTCTGGGTGTACTACTCCGCGCAAGTCATCCTGCTCGGCGCTGAATTCACGCGCGTGTATGCGGAGCATCGTCGCGGCTCGCCACCGCCGCCCAATCATCTCGCGCGCCGCGATCCGACCGCACATCCATCGGCGCCTAAAGAGCTCTAGATCGACCGGTCTAACCCGCATAGAGCGGGGAACTCTCCCCGCGCGGCGGTGTCTTTGAACCACATGGCGAAATGCGAAGTATGTGGAAACGACTACTACCTCTCGTTCGACATCGTCCGCGACGGTACGTCCTATACGTTTGACAGCTTCGAATGCGCGATTCATAAGCTCGCACCGACCTGCGATCATTGCGGTTGCAAGATCATCGGGCACGGGATCGAGGCGGACGGGACGTTCTATTGCTGCGCGCATTGCGCGCGCGAGAGTGGTGTCACGACCGTCGCGGATCACGCGTAGCGTAACAGCGGAGGATACGATGCCACGGTACGGCAGGGCAGCAAGCAAGCGAGTGGAAAGCGCCATGCGGCGCAGAAAGAAAGGCACGTTGCGCAGCGGCCGAGGCGGGAAGGGCGGCCGCGTGAAGAGTCGGAAACAGGCGATCGCGATTGGGCTTTCAGAAGCCCGCAAGAAGGGTGCGAAAGTTCCGCGTCGCAGCTCGAGATAGCGCGAATCGTGACATTGCAGGCGCTAAGGGTGCCCGTTGTTTCGGGACCCCTTGGCGCCTTTGTCCGTGTATGGGGCACGCGATTTGCGAATGACTAACCCTCGTTTCAAACACCACCACGCTCCGGAACAGCGGTGCTGTTTGTGCGGGCAGCCCATCGCCACCAGCCCGAGTGATCCGGTCGCATTGCGGGTTCCAGTGGAAGCTGGAAGCACCAGTGATGCACCGCTGTACTGTCACTCAGCATGTCTGACAGAGACGCAGGCGGAGCGAGCGGATTACGTGATTCCGACGTTTGATGACCTCTCGCGCGGGCAGGCGGCACAAGCCCTGCTGGCCGCGATCGTCGAATCCTCCGACGATGCCATCATCAGCAAGACGCTCGAGGGCGTCATTACATCATGGAATGGGGGCGCCGAACGGCTCTTCGGGTACACATCCGAGGAGGCGATAGGCCGCTCGATCACGCTGATCATCCCGCCGGACATGCAATCGGAAGAGGCGGTCATCCTCAGCCGGCTGCGTCGCGGCGAACGGATCGACCATTACCAAACGGTGCGCCGCGCCAAAGATGGGCGTCTGGTCGATATCTCGCTCTCGATTTCGCCGGTGCGGGACGCGACCGGAAGGATCATCGGGGCCTCGAAAGTCGCGCGCGATATCACCGAGCAGAGGGAAGGGCTGCAGCGGCTCGAGGAAGCCAACCGTCGTAAAGACGAATTTCTGGCGTTGCTGGCGCATGAGCTGCGCAATCCGTTGGGCCCGATTCGACACGCCGTGAAGATCCTGCGGGCCAAGACCCCGTCGACGTCCGAGCTGCAGTGGGCGACCAACATCATCGATCGCCAGGCCGAGCATATGACACGACTGGTCGAGGACCTGCTCGACGTGTCGCGTATTACGCGCGGCACGATCGAGCTGCGGCGTGAGCGCATCGACATCGCCGGCGTTGTGAAGGCCGCTGTGGAGGCGAATGCGGCAGTGCGGGACAAGGCGCGCCACCAAATCGAGATCAAGCTGCCGGGGGAGCCGCTGTACGTCGACGGTGACCCGACGCGCCTCACGCAAGTTGTCACCAATCTGCTCGACAACGCCGTCAAGTACACCGACCCCGGTGGGCAGATAACGGTGACCGCCAGCCGGGAAGGCGATTCTGCGGTCATCGAGGTGAGCGATACCGGGATCGGGATCCCGCCCGAATTGCTCACGCGCATCTTCGACATGTTCACGCAGGCGGACCTTCCCGTGGAGCGCTCGCAGGGGGGTCTCGGCGTCGGGCTCGCGCTCGTCGAGCGTCTTGTGAAACTGCACGGCGGGAGCGTCAGCGCCCACAGCGAAGGCCCGGGCAAAGGCAGCAAATTCGCGATCCGGTTGCCGTTGGCGGTTCGCGCTCGCGCGCAGAGACAACGCGAGTCGGGGAGTTCCCGTGACGCCGCAGCGGGGAATCGCTGCAAGGTGCTGGTCGTGGACGACAACGAGGATTCGGCCGACAGTCTCGGGACGCTGCTGCGCATGTTGGGGCACGAAGTCCACACGGCCTACGACGGCGACGGCGCGCTCGCTGCCGCGAGCGCGTTTCAACCCGAGATCGCGATTCTGGACATCGGGTTGCCCAAGATGAGCGGGTATGAGCTGGCGGCGCGGCTGCGCGAAGAGCCGTGGGCATCGCAGCTCGTGCTCGTCGCCCTCACCGGCTGGGGACAGGAAGAGCATCGCCGCCGCTCGGCCGAGGTCGGGTTCCACCATCACCTCACCAAGCCCGTGGAGCTGCGTGTTCTCCAGCAGATCCTCGAGGACGTAGAAGCCTGCCGGCCCGCGCGCTAGCCCGCGCGAGGCTTTATCTTCATCGCGATGCGAGTTCTTGTCGCCGCATTGCTCACCGGTCTTGCCCTGCGCGCTGCGCCGCCGAGGTACCACATCCTCGTTGCCAGCGAGTCGGGCGATATCGTCACCCACCTGACCTGGGACGGCACCGCATTCGCCGTCGACCACGTCGTGCCGGTGGGAATCATGCCCGCCGACATCGATGGGCCGCACAACGTGACGGTGGCTCCCGACGGATCGGCGTGGTATGTCACGATCGCGCACGGCACGCCATTCGGTTCGCTGTGGAAAATGTCGGCCGCCACCGATTCGCTGCTGGGGCGGGCACCGGTCGAGATGTTTCCTACGACGATCGCGCTGACACCCGATGGCACCCTCGCCTTCGTCGCGAATTCCGATTTCCACGGCGATCATCCGCGCGTCAATGTCGTCACGATCGTGCAAACCGCCACGATGACGCCGCTCACGAATCTCCCCGCGTGCGACATGCCGCACGGCGCCAAGGTCAATCACGCGGGCACCAGCGTGTACGTCTCGTGCATGAACTCGGATGAGATCCTGGAGATCGACCGGCAGTCGTTCCGGATTGCCCGCCGGCACAAGACGGGCGAAGGCGGCGGGATGGCCGGCATGACCGGCATGGCGTTGCACACGAGCAGCTGCTCGCCGACGTTCGTCTCGGTCTCGCCCGACGATCGGCGCCTGTACGTCGCCTGCAATCACGGCAATACACTACAGGTACTGGACGCGGCGGCGTTCGACCTCGTGAAGGAGCTGCCGGTCGGCACGGGGGCGTACAACGTCGAGCCGTCGCCCGACGGACGCTGGGTGATCGTGACCAACAAAAAGGCGAAGAGCGTGTCGTTGATCGACGCCCAGACTCTTGCCGAGCTCGCGCGCATTCCGACGTCGAAGCCATTGCCGCACGGTGTCGCCTACGCGCCCGACGGCCGCTGGGCGTTCATCTCCGAGGAGAGCGTGGGGGCGGACTCGGGAGCGGTGGACGTCATCGATCTCACGACGCGCACGCGTGTGGCGAGCATCGCCGTGCCCCGCCAGCCGACCGGGATCACGATTCTGCCGCTGCAATGATTCATACGACGACCGTGCAGCTCCCACCCGCCGACATTCTCGCCCGCGCGAAAGACTTCTTTGCCGAGCGAGTTCCGCATGCGGCCGCGTTCGTTGAAAAGGAGGGCCCGAACTTCGTCGTGCTCCGGGGCCAGGGCGGTGAGGAAGTGGTGTTGAGCGCGTGGGACGATGCCGAGCATGGGGCGACCCGCGTGCGCGCTTCCACGCTGTTTTTCGATCAGGCCATCGATCGTTTCTTTTCCACGCTGCCGCTTGCTTCCGGCGTAGAGGTCGCGTGAGCGTTGCGGCTGCGGCGGCGCCGGCCGCGCAACGCTATCCGGTGCGGGTCATGGTGACGCCCGTCTGGGATCACGTTACCGTCCAGGTCGACGACGCCACCAGCGTGAGCACGTTGAAGCGCGAAGCGCTGCGCCTTGCGTTGAAGCGGGTCGACCTCGCTGAGCGGGAGTACGTCATCAAGTTCCGCGGCGCCGGCATTCTCGACGAATCGGTCACGCTGGGTTCGCTCCGCGCCGGTCCGAACGCCCCGTTCATTGTCCTGCCGGTGCGGCGGCAGCCGGTGCGATGACCTCCCGAACGTTCAGCCGCGCCGTGACGATCTTCGCGGTCGGATTCCTCCTTCTCGACGCGGTGCTGTTCGCGGTGGCGAACCGCTTTGTGTGGGCCGCCGTGTGTGCGGTCGCGGCCGTGGTCGTGATCGTGGCGTGGCGGCGCTACCGCCGCGTGATGGCGGAGCTCACCGCGGACCGCCTCGAGATGAAGCGCGAAGCGGAATCGCTGCGCGACCTGCTGCACACCCACCACCGCAACTAGGTGTCCGCGGTTCTCGTTTGGAACCCAGCCTGCCGGCACCACTACGGCGGCGCGGGGCATCCCGAACGCCCGCAACGATTCGAGGCCGTGCTGGAGGCGCTGCGGCGTCCTGACCTTTCCGATCGCGTGAACTGGGTCGAGGCGGCGGCCGCTCCACGCGCTGCGCTCGAGCGCGTCCATCCCGCTTCCTACATCGACATGCTGGAGGCTCTGGCCGCACGCGGCGGCGGAGGATTGGATGCCGATACGTTCATGGGGCCGCGCAGCTGGGAGAGCGTGCTCGCGTCTGCCGGCGTCGCGCTTGCGGCGGTCGAGGCAGGTATCACAGCCACCACGGCTTTCGGCGTCACGCGTCCGCCGGGTCACCACGCGCTCGCCGAGCGCGCGATGGGGTTCTGTTTCCTGAACAATGTTGTCCTCGCGGCCCGTCACGCCCAGCATCTGGGTCTTGGGCGCGTCCTCATCGTGGACTGGGACGTGCATCATGGAAATGGCACGCAGGCACTGGTCGAGCGCGATCCGTCCATCCGTTTCGTATCGATGCATCAGTATCCGTGGTATCCCGGCACCGGGGCCGCAGACGAACGTGGCGTTGGAAATGTTTTCAATATCCCGCGGCCGGGGGGACTGCCGCGCGCCGTTTACGCGCGCGACTTCCTGGCGGGTGTCGATGCGGCGCTCACGGATTGGCAACCCGACATTCTGCTGATCTCCGCCGGATTCGATTCGCTCGCGGGCGATCCGCTGGGAGAATTCACACTCGAGCCGGAGGACATCGCCGTCTGGACGACCGCGCTGCGCGCGCGGATGGGCTCGCGACCGATCGTCGGCGTGCTGGAAGGCGGGTATCGGCTCGACTTGCTCGCCGCCGGTGTCCACGCTCACGTGCGCGCGCTATCTTGAGACAATGACGGTCACCACGGCACCGGCGCAGCAACCCCAAGCTTCGAGGCACTGGCCGGCGAGCATCTACCGGCGGCCCGATGGCACGATCGAACAGGATGTCTCGCCGGCGCGGCTGCGGGAAATTCTCCAGGCCGGGGAAGGGGAGCTGTGGGTCGATATCGACAGCACCGATCTCCATCAGCACGCGCTGCTCGAGAAAGTCTTCGAGTTCCACCCGTTGTCGATCGAAGACACGCTGTCGCCGGGCACGCGCGTCAAGATCGAGGAGTACGACCGCTATCTCTTCGTAGTCATGGCGGTGGTGCGCTTCGACGAGGGGACGCCGGATCCGTTCGATCTCGCCACGTCGAACATGTATTTCTTCCTCGGCAAGAATTTCCTCGCGACCGTTCATGCGCTGCCATCGAAGAGCTGCGGCACGGTGCGCGATCGCTTGATGCGCAACCCGGAGCTGCTGGTGCGCGGCGTCGAGATGACGATGCACAACATCATCGACCAGGCCGTGGATGCGTACTTCCCGCTGGTCGAACAGCTCGGCGAGCTCGTCGATGGGCTCGAGGAGCGGCTGTTCGAGAAGTTCGACGCCAACCTGATCCACGAGATCTTCAAGGCGAAGCGCGCCGCATTTTCTCTGCGCCGTCACGTCGCGCCGATGCGGGAAGTGCTCAACATTCTGACGAACCGGCCGTTCTCCTTCATTCGTCCCGACACCCAGCTCTACTACCGCGACGTCTACGACCACACGATCCGCATCGTGGAGTCGGTGGACACGGTGCGCGATCTGATGGCGGGCGTGCTCGAGACCTACCTCTCCCAGACGTCGAACCGCTTGAACACCGTGATGAAGCAGCTCTCGATCGTGGCCACGATCGCGTTGCCGCTGATCGTCATCGCGGGGATTTTCGGCATGAACTTCAGCCGGATGCCGCTGACGCATAGCCCCTATGGGTTCTACGTCGCCCTCGTCGTGATGGCGGTCATCTCCGGTGTCATCATGTGGTGGCTCAAGAAAAATCGATGGCTCTGAAGCTGCTCGTCGAGCAGTGCTCCATCACCACGCGTCATCCGTTCGTCATCGCTCGCGGCTCGACCAACGGCTACAAGCGAGCCTGGGTGCGCATCGTCGATGGCGATGGCCAGGAAGGGTGGGGCGAAGCCGATCCTTCCTCTTTCTATGGCGAGACGCTCGAGACGGTACTCGCGAGCTTCCAGCGTCTGGGCTCTCACCTTCCCAGTGACCCGTTCGAGCTGGAAGCAGCCGAGTCGCGCTGGGAGCGCGTGGTGCCGAAGAACGGCGCGGCGCGATCCGCCCTTTCAGCGGCGCTCCACGATCTCGTCGGCAAGCGACTGGGCCAGCCGCTGTGGCGATTGTGGGGGCTCAACCCCAAGCAGGCGCCGCTCTCCTCTTTCACGATCGGCATCGACACCGCTGAGAAAATGCGAGCCAAGGTCCGCGAGGCCGAGCCGTATCCGATTCTCAAGATCAAGCTCGGGACCGAGCGCGACGAGGAGATCCTGCGTACGATCCGCGATGCCACCGACAAAGCCATTCGCGTCGATGCCAACGCCGGGTGGACGGTGGCGCGCGCGAAGAACATGATCCCCGTCTTGAAGGAGTTCGGCGTGGAGTTTCTGGAACAGCCGCTCGTGCCCGAGGATCTGGACGGGCTCGCCGAAGTGCGGCGGGTCGCGACGAAGAACGATCTGCCGGTGGTGGTCGATGAGAGCTGTCTCGTCGCCGCGGATATTCCGCGGCTCGCCGGCCGGGCCGATGGGATCAACATCAAGCTCGCCAAGTGCGGGTCGCTCCGCGAAGCGCTGCGGATGATCGCGACCGCGCGCGCGCATGGCATGCTCGTGATGGTGGGCTGCATGATCGAGACGTCGCTCGGAATCACGGCGGCGGCGCACTTCACGCCTCTCGTGGATGCCGCCGACCTCGATGGCGCGGCCCTGACCGTCGACGACCCGTTTGCCGGGGCGACGATCGAGGGCGGCCAGATCCGCCTTCCCACGGAGCCCGGACTCGGCGTGCGCCGGCGATGATCACCAGGGTCGAGGCGCCGGCGCGCTATGCCGCCGTCGTCCTCCCCGTGCCGGTCAACCGCGCTTACACGTACGAGATTCCCGTCGCGCTGGCTGCCCGCGCGGTCCCCGGCGCGCGCGTCGTCGTTCCGTTGCGCGGCCGCCGTGTCGTGGGAATCGTCACCGCCGTCGACGTGCCGCCGCCGCGGCAGTCCGACGTCGCCGTCAAAGCGCTCGCGGACGCGCCTGACGCCGAACCCGCGCTCTCCGCTACGCTGCTCGAGCTGGGCCGCTGGATGTCCGACTACTACGGCGCGCCGCTCGGTCTCTCGCTGCGCGCGATTCTCCCGGGCCCGCTGTGGAGCGTCGCACGACCGGCAGGTCCTGCGCCCGCCGCCGAGCGACTGTTGGTGCTCACCAGCGGAATCGACTCCCTCCTCGAGCGCGAGCGCCGCTTCAAGCGCGCGCCCAAGCGCCGCGCCGCATACGAGACCGTCGAAGCGCTCGGCGGCTCCGCGCCCGTGTCGCACCTGGTGCGGCAGCTCAAACTTTCGGCAAGCGCGCTCGATGGACTCGTCCAACAAGGGTTGGCACGGATCGACCGCATTCCGGAAATGCGCGATCCGTTCGCCAATCTTGCCACGCCACCTCCGCCGTCGCTCACGAACGACCAACGGCAAGTCGTCGCTGGGATTGCGGAAACGCCGGTCGATACGCCGGTGCTACTGCACGGAGTGACGGGTTCGGGAAAGACGCTCGTGTACCTCGAGGTGTTACGCAGCGCCGTGGCCGCCGGTCGCGGTGCCATTTTGCTCGTGCCCGAGATTGCGCTGACTCCGCAGACCGTGGCGCGCGTGCGTGGGGTGTTCGGTGACCAGGTCGCGGTGCTGCATTCGGGACTGTCGGATGGTGAGCGTGCCGATGCATGGCGCGCGCTGCGCCGTGGAGATCGACGCGTCGCCGTGGGGCCGCGCTCAGCCGTATTTGCGCCGGTGCAGGGGCTCGCCGGCGGCGTCATCGTCGTCGATGAGGAGCATGAGCCGAGCTACAAGCAGGGCTCGGCACCGCGCTACAACGCGCGTGACGCGGCGATGATGCGGGCGCAGCTCGAAGGAGCACGCGTGCTGCTTGGCAGCGCCACGCCGTCGCTCGAGACCCTGGACCTCGCGCAGCGCGGTGCGCTCAGGACCTTCGCCCTTCCGGAGCGCATCGGCGCTCGTCCCCTTCCTCCGGTCGAGGTCGTCGACTTGCGCACGGCGCCACGGGTGACCGAAGCCGGCGTGATTCCCTGGAGCGAGGCGCTGGATAGCGCGGTCGCCGGCGCGCTGGAGCGTGAAGAGCAGGTGATTCTACTCCTCAACCGCCGCGGCTTTGCGACCTTCGTGCAGTGTCCGGCGTGCGGGAATGTGCCGGGCTGCCCGCAATGCGCGATCGCCCTGACGGTGCATCACACCCCGCCGGCGCTGCGCTGCCACTACTGCGGCCACGAGGAACCGATTCCGGAGGTGTGCAGCGTCTGCGGGCAGGCGACCCAGCGGCTGCGCGGGCTCGGCACGCAACAACTCGAGCACTTCGTGGGCTCGCGGTTTCCGCGCGCCCGCATCGCCCGCATGGATCTCGACACGACGAGCAGCAAGTGGGCCCATCACCACATCCTGGAGCGTGTGGGGCGCGGCGATGTCAACATTCTGCTGGGCACGCAGATGATCGCAAAGGGGCTCGACTTCCCGAATGTGACCGTGGTGGGCGTGGTGGACGCCGACACGGGGCTGCATTTCCCTGATTTCAGGGCCGGCGAGCGGACGTTTCAGCTGGTCGCGCAGGTGGCCGGCAGAGCGGGGCGAGGGCCGCGCGGCGGGCGGGTCTTCGTCCAGACGCGCGCTCCCGACCATCACGCGATCCGGGCTGCCGCGGAGCATTCGGTCGCGGCATTTGCCGCGGCGGAGCTGCCGTTGCGGACCCCCCCGAACCCCCCGTATCCGCCGCGCACGGGCCTGGTGCGGTTCGTCGTCGCGAGTGGCGACCATGCACGCACCGCGGATCTGGCTGAGCGCGTCGCCGGGTGGCTGCGGCGCGCGTCCGCGGAGCGGCTGGAGCGCATGCTCACCGTGCTCGGTCCCGCGCCGTGCCCGATCATGCGTCTCAAGGGGAAATGGCGTTGGCACGTTCTGGTGAAGTCGGCGGAGCCGCACGCACTGGGCCGCGTGGTCCGCGCGTGGCGCGCGCGGGCACATCGCGCCGTGACAGTGGATCGCGATCCCGTTTCACTCTTGTGAAAGCGCTTTCCCTTCGGGTATTTTCAGCGGCCTGTGAGTCGTCCGCGTTTTCAGTATCGACCACCGAACTTTTCCGCCGCGCCGCTCGCGGATGCGCCTGAGGCGCGCTTCGCGCCCGCGCCAGCCGACGGGGTTCTCCCCGACGGTTTTTTTTCGACCACCAATCTGCCGACGTACGTGAAGCTGCGGACGGGATGGCGGAGGCCACGCCTGCCCCGCATGGACTGCGTCATCGTCCAGGCCGCGGCCGACGATCTCATCATCAGCGAGCCGCGCCGCGTGAAGCGCGGCGACAGAGTTGCGGTCGGAAAGGCCGAAGACGGCAGCGAGGGAATTTTCGTTCACGTCGAAGGGTTTCTCGGCGGCACCCACAGTCCCAACGAGTTCCGGTTCATGGCGACGGAAGTGTCGCGCGAGCGGCCGGTCGATTACGCCGTGCTGGCGCAGCTGCTGGGCGAAGAGAAAGAGCGCGGCGGCAAAATTCTCTGGGTGATTGGGCCCGCGCTGGTGCACGCGCGCGCCCGCGAAGACATGATCTGGTTTATCGAAAACGGCTACGTGAACGCCTTACTCGGCGGCAACGCCGTCGCGGTGCACGATCTCGAAGCGGCGATCTTTGGAACCACCCTGGGCATGTCGAGCTCCGGTGAAAGCGTCGAAGGCGGGCATGGTCTACACATGCGGGCGATCAACGCCATCCGGCGCGCCGGATCGATCGAGGCGGCCGTGCGTCAGGGTGTCGCGACGAGTGGCATCATGCACGCCCTGGTCACGCGGCGCATTCCCTATGTCCTCGCGGGGTCGATTCGCGACGATGGCCCGTTGCCCGACGTGATCCCCGACACGCTGGCGGCGCAGGATGCCATGCGCGGCTATACCTCGGCCGCCACATTCGCGGTGTTCGTCGCGACGGCGCTGCACGCGATCGCCGTCGGCAACATGCTGCCCGCGTTCGTGGATTCGCCGGTGACCGAAGACATCCGCCCGCTGACGACGATCTGCGTGGATCAGACCGAGTTCGTGGTGACGAAGCTGCGCGATCGCGGCACGCATCAGGCGTATGGCGTCGTCACCAATGCCCAGGACTTCATGCACGTGCTCCGCTTCTACGTCGAGCGCTGGCAACAGGCGCCGCCACCTCCAACCCAACCCGTACGGACTCCGGCGCCGTCTTCCCGCTAGCGGCGCCAGCCCCCGGACAAGGCCCGGGGTGGGCGAAGGTCGCGGCCGCCGTCGAGGCGCAGATTCCGCCCGCGGAGATCGAAACGATCTACGTGTTCCGGCCGATCAAGCGGCAAGGTCGGGAATGGGGCACGGCGGTCGTGACGCGCCGGGGCGCGGCCCGTGGGGACGCGGCCCCTGACAGCCGGTTGCGGGTTTACACGGCGCAATACATGCTGATCGTCCGCGGCAAAGAGCGCGGGCAAGCGAAAGTCGAAGTGAAGGAAGTGGGACTCAGTCCCGCGGAAGTGCTGGCGCAGGTCATGCAAGCGACCGTGGACCGCGGCGGCGATACGGAGCCGCCCGTCGAGCTCGGTCCCGGGGTGTGGTATGACGGCTAAGCGGAGGACATCGGGTTGATCGACGCACGAATGTTCATCCCGACCAAAGCCTTTCTCACGAAAGGCGTCGGCCGGCACAAGGAAAAACTCACGAGTTTCGAGATGGCGCTGCGGGACGCGCATCTGGCGAACTTCAATCTCGTCCGCGTGAGCTCGATTTTTCCGCCGCACTGCGAGCTGGTGGACCGCGAAGAGGGGCTGAGCATGCTGAAGCCCGGCCAGGTGTTGTTCACCGTGGTCGCCGAGTCATCGACGAACGAGCCAAGCCGGTTGGTCGCCGCATCGATCGGGCTCGCGCTTCCCGCCGATCCATCGCACCACGGCTATATCTCGGAGCATCACAGCTACGGACAGAACGAGATGACCGCGGGGGAGTACGCCGAGGACCTCGCGGCGTCGATGCTCGGCACCGTGCTGGGCGTCCCGTTCGATCCCGAAAAGGCCTGGGACGAGCGCCGCGAGCAGTGGCTGCTCTCCGGTGAAATCGTGCGCACCATGAACGTGACGTCCACCGCCGAATGCGGCGCGGATGCGCGGTGGACGACCGTCGTGTCCGCGGTCGCGTTCTGCGGTTGACGTGACGGATCAGGAGCTCTCGCTCGCCGTCGCGTTCACGGCCGGCTTGCTGAGCTTCCTGTCGCCGTGCGTGCTGCCGCTGATTCCCAGCTACGTCGGCTTTCTCACCGGCATGTCGATGGACGAGCTCCAGACCGCGAGCGTCGGGGGAGCGCGCCGCGGCACGACATTGCTGCACGGTCTGTGGTTCGTCGCGGGTTTCACACTCGTGTTCGTGTTGCTCGGCGCAGCCGCCTCGGCCCTGGGAGGCTTGCTGCGCGACTACCAGGACTGGCTGGGACGCGCGGGGGGCGTGCTGCTCATTGCGTTCGGTCTCTACCTGCTCGGCGTGTTGCGCCCGGCGTTCCTGCTGCGCGAGCGCCGCATCGCGCTCGCTCGCAAACCGCTGGGATACTTCGGTTCCGGCGTCGTGGGCTTCACGTTCGGAGCGGCGTGGACGCCCTGCATCGGTCCGATCCTGGGCGGGATCCTAACGCTCGCGGCGACCCAGGCCGGGCTCGGCAGGGGAGTCGCGCTGCTTCTTTTTTATGCCATCGGTCTCGCCGTGCCGTTTCTGATCACCGCGTTGGCGCTGGATCGATTTCTCGTGTGGTTCCAGCGGTTCCGCCCCTACATCGTGTGGGTAGATCGCGTGGCGGGCGGACTGCTGATATTGCTGGGGCTGCTGCTCATCACCGACAACTTCACGTTGCTGGCTGGTTACTTACGCGGCTTGACGCCCGAATTCCTCCGGCGCCGGTTATAGAACCTGATCGGGGCAGGCGGGTACCCTATCCTGACCCATCTCCCGCTCACAGAGAGGTTTTCATGACCCGCATGCTCGCGCTCGCGACCATCGCCCTTATGGGGCTCGGGGCCGCGTGCCAGAAGGGGCAGGACCAGGCCCAGACCACCGATACGACCGCGCGCAATCTGACGCTCGCGCCTGCCGACTCGTCGGCAACGATGCGCGACGTGCCGGAGAATCGCCCGCCTGCCGCACCGCCGACTGCAACCACGCCGCGAACGCGCACACCGGTGCAGCGGAATCCGAACAACCCGAACCGCACGACGCCACCCGCACCCCCGGCGCAGCCCGCGCACGCACTGGCTCGGTTGTCCGCAGGCGCCCGCTTCGACGTCGCGGCAACCGACACGATCACCTCACGCACGGCCAAGGTGAATGATCCGTTCACCGCGCGCGTGATGACGGATGTCAAGAATGCCGCCGGGGAGGTCGTGATTCCAGCGGGATCGACCGTTAACGGCAAGATCACCGATGTAAAACCGGCGCCGAATCCCAAAACCCCCGGGACACTCACGTTGAGCGTGACGAGTGTAACCGTCCGGGGGAACACCTATCCCATCAACGCGGCAATCGACTCGGTGGCGACGACGCGTCAGGGCCGGGGCGTGACGTCCGGTGACGCAGCAAAAGTCGGCGCCGGCGCCGTCGCGGGCGCGGTCCTCGGCCGCGTAATCGGTGGTAACAAGAAGGGCACAATCATCGGCGGAGTGGTCGGAGGTATCGCTGGCGCTGGTGTTGCAACGCAGACGAAGGACGCGGATATCGTTCTGCCGGCGGGCGCCAAGATCGTCGTGAGGCTCATGGAGGAACTGGCAGTCTCGTCGAACTGAGGACAGATTCCCGCGTGCCCGTTCGCGCGAAGCTGTCCGCGATGATGTTCCTCCAGTTTTTCATCTGGGGGGCGTGGTATACGACGATCGGCAATTACATGTCCGCGCACGGTATGGCCTCGCTGACGTCGTGGCCATACCAGGTCAACCCCGTCGCGGCCATCGTGGCGCCGTTTTTTCTGGGGCTGATTGCCGACCGGTATTTCGCGACGGAACGGGTGCTCGGGGTGCTCCATCTGTTGGGCGGCATCATCATGCTGCTCGTCCCCCGGGCAACCGGCGCCCCCACGCTCTTCATTTTTCTGTTGCTATTGTACAACCTCTGTTACATGCCCACGCTCGGGCTCGCCAATTCGCTGGCGTTCCACAACATCCAGAACCAGGAGCAGCAATTCCCGCTGATTCGCGTCTTCGGCACGATCGGCTGGATCGTCGCGGGATTGTTCATCGGCTTCGTGCTGCGTCGCTTCACCGGTAGTCAGCTCCCCGACAACACGGCGCTCCCCATCTACACGACCGGTGTCGCGAGCGTGTTGCTGGGCGTGTACAGCTTCTTCTTGCCGCACACGCCGCCGCCGGCGGCCGGCCGCCCCGTCTCCCTGCGCAGTATCGTGGGCGTCGATGCGCTGCGAGAGCTGGGCAGCAAACCGTTTTACGTTTTCATCATCAGCTCGATGTTGATCTGCATTCCGTTGTCCGCCTACTATGCGTTCGCGCCCATCTTCGCACGCGTCGCCGTCTATGACGCGGGGACGACGAACGTCGTGACCCGGCTGCTGCCGAATCCGTCCTCGCTCATGACGCTCGGGCAAATGTCCGAGACCGCGTTCATGGTGCTCATGCCCCTGATGTTCGTCAGGCTGGGCGTGAAGCGCATGTTGCTGGTCGGGATGGGTGCGTGGGTGCTGCGGTATGCCCTCTTCGCGATCGCCGCTCCCAGCGCGGTGTTCTGGCTCATCGCGTTCGGGATTCTGCTCCATGGCGTGTGCTACGATTTCTTCTTCGTTACGGGTCAGATCTACGTGGACAAGCGGTCCAGCCCGGCGGTGCGTGGCCAAGCGCAGGGGTTTCTCGTGCTGGCAACCTATGGAATCGGGATGTGGATCGGCGCACGAATTGCCGGTTCCGTCTACAACTCGTTCCTCGGCGGCGCGGCGGACCTGACGCTGCAGCAATGGTCGCGCTTCTGGATCCTTCCCGCCGCGTTCGCCGGCGCGGTGTTGATCCTCTTCGCGCTGCTATTCAGGCCGCACGCGCAAGAGACTGCGGCACAAACGTCGGCTCCCGCCGGCCACTAAGGCCCCTCTGTCAGCTCGCGAATCCAAATATTCCGGTAGCGCACCGGCACGCCGTGATCTTGCAGTCGGAGCGGCAGCTTGTCGGGATGGGCGCTGTACGGCGGACGCGCTTTGTTCGCGGTGGGCCCGACTAACTCGAAGTTGTCCTGAATCAAAACCCCATTCAAAAACACGGTCATGCGTGCTGGCCGCTCGACTGAACCGTCTGCCTTGAAGTGGGGCCGGCGAAACACGATGTCGTAAGTCTGCCACTCGCCTGGCGGGCGCGTCGCGTTGACGAGCGGAGGATTCTCGCCGTAGATCGCGCCCGCTTGGCCATCCGGATATGTGTCGTTGTGATAGGAGTCGAGCACCTGGAGCTCGTACATCCCCATCAAGAAGACTCCGCTGTTGCCGCGTTCCTGTCCTTCGCCTTTCGGCGGCACCGGCGTCGCCCACTCGATGTGTACCTGCGCGTCGCCGAACGACTGTGCAGTCACGAGCGAACCGGTCTTGGGCACCACTTGCACGTAACCGTCCTGCACCAGCCACTTCGCCGCTTGACCGTCCTCCGCACGCCACGCCGAGAGATCTTTCCCCGCGAACAGAACCACTGCATCCGAGGGCGGCGGCACCGGTGGGCCTGCCGGGGCCGGCTGAACGACGGGCGGGCGAGGCCGATCCATCGAATGCTGCGGCCACTGCTGCGCTTGTACCATGACCAGCAAAGCTAGCGTGGCGATCACGGTTTCCATGTCCCCTTCGCGACAGCGGGTATGAACGTGTCCAGATCTGCCGGCGGGAAATCGAGCGTGCGTCCCTGCTCGGCGCTCATGTAGGCCGTCATCAGGACTTTCACGACCTCGAGACCGTCGTCGAACGTGAGCGCCGGCGTCTGCTTGTTGAGAAAAGCCTGGACGAAATGCCGGTCTTCGGCCTCGTAGCCGTACGCGGCCGCTTCATTCGCGACCACGGGCATCTGGCCGATCTCGGCGTTCTGCTTCTCCACCAGATCCTCACCGGTCTTGCCCCGCACCTCGCGGCTGAAGAAGACCTTCAGCCCGCTGTCGAGCGAGTTCCACGACATGGAGTACTCCGGGCCGAGGAGTTCGGCGGAGAGTCGCAGGCCGGGGCCCACGAAGCTCCACGACGTGGTCGCTTCGCCTATGACGCGGTGGCCGTCGTCGGTCGCGAACTCGATGACGAGGCTCGCGAAGTCCTCGGCGGGAGTCTTCTCGTAATTCACTTCCTTTCCCATCGTCTCTGCGAGCTTCTTGCTATAGGCGGGACGCGTCCACTTGAGGCTCGCGATGTGCGCCGTCACGCGCGCTGGACGCACCGACGTCGAGGGCTTGGTCGGATCGGTGAGCAGGTGCTGCACGATCAGCGCCGAGTGGCACATCATGTCGTTGAGCACGCCACCGCCTTGCAGCTTCCCTTGCCAAAACCATGGACCGTGCGGACCGCTGTGCTCCTCGGCCGCGCGGGCGAGATAGGGGCGGCCCGTCAGCTGGGCACCGCGCGCCCACAGCAAGGATCGGCCGATCTCGACCTGCGGGGCGAAGCGCTGATTCTCGAGGTAGCCGTGGGCCAACCCAACATTTTTGACAAAATCCACAACTTTCTTCGCCTCGCTCACATTCCGCGCAAGCGGTTTTTCACATGCGATGCCAAGGAGATGGCCCTTGCCGCGCTCGACCGAGCTGACGATCTCTTCGACATTTTCGACGCGCGCGAAGTTGGCGCCACAGAGCCAGATCGCGTCGATGCCAGGGTCTTCCACCATCGCCGCGATGGATGGAAAAGCACGCGCGGCACCCACACCGAGCTTGTGAGAGATGGAGGCGGTGTGCGCCGCGTTCTTCGCGTTGGGACTCCACACACCGAGGATATCGGCATCGCGCACGCCGACGAAACCCTGCAGATGAAACTTGGCGTTGAACCCGCTCCCCACGATCCCTACCCCCAGTCGCTTGCTCATTCAATCCTCATAATTGACGCCAAGTTTCCGCAGGGCTGCTTCGGGACAGCCTTTCCACTCGCCGACAAACTCGTTGCCGCGATAGTCGAGATCGGCAATCCCGGTCTTGCTGGTGAAAAAGCCCGACGCCGTCAGGTCGCGGAACATATTGAAGAACGCGACGCCCTGGCTCATGTCGGGCCTGGCCTTCTTTGGCCACCCGATGTCGTCGAGAACCGCGGCGCGTTCGGCGTCGGTCGAGTCGAGGAAGGTCTTGCCTGTCCGATCGAAGCATTCACCATCCAGCCACTCGAGACCGCCCCGCATCGGCGTCTGCCCATCCGGGCGGTCGTTCATCATGAAGTCCATGAATTCGGGGACGCCCGCATCAGTCGCGCTTCCCGAGCGCTCGTCCCGCGGGATCACGATGTCCACGAGCACGCGCACCGTCTCCCACTCGTGCGGGGTGAAGAATGTCGGCACGTACCGAGTTCTCAATGCCTTTCGTACAAATTCTGCCGCGCGCTCAGCCTCCGCAGGGGACCAGCGGAACGCCGCTGTAAGCGAGGCAAGAGCCATCGCGCCTACCGCTTCGCGCCGCTTCATAGGGCCCTCTTCTTGAGCTGGTCTGCGATGTAGTCGCTGGTGCGCCACGACAGCGCCAGGATCGTCCAGGTTGGATTCTTGTCGGCCTGAGACACGAAGGGGCCGCCATCGGTCACGAACAGATTCTTGACCTCGTGCGCCTGGCAATTGCCGTTGACCACGGACGTCCTCGGATCGGCGCCCATCCGCGCACCGCCCAACTCGTGAATGATCACGCCGCCGGCGGCGATGCCGTAGCCATCCTCTTTCGTCGGCATCGGCGAGTACACCTCGCCCCCCATCTCGGCGATGATCGCGCGGAAGGTCTCCTGCATGTGCTTCACCTGCAGGTATTCATGGTCGGTCCATTTCCAGTGAAACTTCAGCACCGGGATGCCCCAGCGGTCCACCACGTTGGGGTCGATCTCGCAGTAGCTGTTGTCGTTTGGGATCATCTCGCCCCGGCCGGAGAAGCCCACGTACGCGCCGTAATAGCGGCGATAATCCTGCTTCAGCTGTTTCCCGTAGCCACCGCCGGGTGGGTAGCGATGAATCCCTCCCATGAAGCCGTACTCGGGCATGTCGGCGCCGCCCCAGACCTCGATGTGGTACCCGCGCGGGAAATCGAGCGTCTTGTTGTCGAGCCACCACGGCATGTAGACGTGCATCCCACCGACGCCATCGTGATTGTGCGGCACATGATCCATCATCTTCGGAATGAATCCCGAGACATCGCTCCCGGTGGTATCCGTGAGATAGCGCCCGACCGTCCCGCTGCCGTTGGCAAGCCCATTGGGAAACGAGGAGGACTTCGAGTTGAGCAGCAAGCGGGCCGATTCGCACGCGCTGGCCGCGACGACGACCACGCGGGCGTCGATGTGATGCTCGCTTCCGTCTTTCGTGTCCACGTAAGTCACGCCGCTGGCGCGACCGCTGCGGTCCAGCGTGATCTCACGCGCCATCGCGTTCGTCCGCAGCGTGAGCTTCCCCGTCTTGAGCGCGGGCGCGATCAGCACATTTGTCGCTGAAAAGTTCGAATTCGTCTTGCACCCGCGGTTACACTGACCACAGTAATGGCACTGTGCCCGCCCGTTCAGCGGGCGGGTGAGAATTGAGAGCCGCGATGGAATACACGTGATGTTGAGGCGCCGGGCCGCCTGCTGCACCAGGAGCTCGTAACAGCGCGGCTTGGGCGGAGGCAGGAAGAGGCTGTCCGGAGCATTGGGAAGTCCCTCCTTGCTCCCAAAAACCCCGATCAGCTGTTCAATGCGATCGTAGTACGGCCGAACGTCATCGTACGAGATCGGCCAGTCGTCGCCGAGGCCATCGGTCGACTTATTTCTGAAGTCACGCGGGCCGAAACGCAGCGAAATGCGGCCCCAGTGGTTCGTCCGTCCGCCGACCATGCGCGCGCGCCACCAGCGGAATTTGTCCCCCTGGGCGACGGTGTACGGCTCGCCCGGCAGGTCCCAGCCTCCCACGCACCCGTCGAACTCCCCGAACGGCTTGGCTTTCGTGGACGCTCCGCGGCGGGGCGACTCATAGGGCCAGGTGAACATGGCCGAGTCGGTCGTGTTGTCCCACGGACCGCCCGCCTCGAGCACGGTGACATTCACGCCTGCGCGCGTCAGGACGTAGGCGGCCATCCCGCCTCCAGCTCCCGAGCCGATAATGCATGCGTCCGCGGGCTGATTTTGCTGCACGGCAGCGCTCCCAGGAGAGAAGTAGTCCCCCAAACTATCCGCGATTTGCCGGGGCGTCACCCCAAGGAATGAGCCTTTTCATCCTTGCGAGTAGTACCGGCCCCCGGTACCTGCCCGTTTGTTTTGCCGATGCAGTTCACTCAAGCACCGAGAGGAAAGCCATGACCCGGAACAACTGGATCGCCTATGCCATTTTGGCGAGCGCCGCTACGATTGGTGCGTGCTCACCCAAGGGCGGGCAAGCTGGCCAAACCGATCGAACCGCTGACCGGCAAGACTCCAACGCCGTATACGGGTCCGATACTGGTACGACCGCCACGAAGGCAAATCGCTCGGAGCGCGATCGCACCGCACGCAATCCGTCTGACCTGCCGGTTTCGTTTACACTTCCCGCCGGCACCCACATCGATCTCACGCTGAATGACGAGCTGAGCTCCCGGAAGAACAAGCCGGGCGACAAGTTCACCGCGAAGGTGGCGACCGACGTGCGTGACGCTTCAGGCACGATCGTGATCGATCAGGGCTCCACGGTGAACGGTCTCGTCGTTGCCGTCAAGCCGGCGCCCAACCGTCGCACCCCCGGAACATTGACGCTTGCGGTGTCGACGCTCGAAACGAACGGCAAGACGTTCCCGATTCGCGCGACGATCGACTCAGTCCAGACCGAATACCGCAAGCAGCCCATCAATGGCCGTGATGCCGCGAAGGTTGGCATCGGCGCCGCTGCGGGCGCCGTGGTCGGTCAGGTTCTGTCGAAGAACACCAAGGGCACCGTGATTGGCGCCGTCGTGGGTGGCATGGCCGGCGCCGGCGTAGCAGCGGAAACGAAGGATCTCGATATCGTGATCCCGGACGGCTCACGCGTAATCGTCACCGTGACCGATCCGCTCAAGATCGCGATCGACCGGGGTGACGTGCAGGACCGCAACAAGAGCAAGAGCAACCGCTAGTCAGTAGCCTAACGCGCGGCCGGCGGCACGCGGGTCGGACACACCGATCCAGCCGCCGGCCGTTCGTTGTATAGCCTCAACAATGCCCTGCCGGCCGCGCCATGGCTCCATGCGATGTCCCATATTCTTGAGCGCCTCCAACGTCGCGTCGCTGAAGCCGCCGTCCTCATACCGAGTCACATCAGGGAGGGCCTGGTGATGAATGCGCGGCGCCGCCATCGCCGCGCTCAGGGTCATGCGTTGATCCAGGACATCGAGGATGACTTGGGTGACGGAGGTGATGATCGTCGGCCCCCCCGGCGTCCCCAACACCATCTGAAGCTGGCCGCTTTTGTCGAGCACAATAGAAGGCGTCATCGCCGAGAGCATCCGCTTCCCGGGCTGAATCGCATTGGCTTCGCCCTGGACCAGGCCGAACATGTTCGGCTTGCCGGGGGCTGATGTGAAGTCGTCCATCTCGTTGTTCAAGAGGAAGCCGGCTCCCGTCACCGTGACGCCGCTCCCGAAGCCGCCGTTCAGCGTGGTCGTCACGGCAGCAGCATTGCCCTTGGCGTCCACGATCGAGTAGTGCGTCGTGTTCATCGCTTCGTCGCCGCTCGTCGCCTGCGGCGGTGTGGGCGTCGCGTGCTGCGGGTCGATCTGCGAGCGGAGCGAGGCGGCGTACGATTTCGACAGCAGGCGCTCGAGCGGCATCTGGACGAAATCGGGGTCGCCCAGCCAGTGATTGCGATCAATGAACGCCCGCCGCATCGCCTCGGTCAGCAGGTGCTCGTGTGCCGGCGTCCCAAACGCCGGAATCGTGTCGTAGCCCTCGAGGATGTTCAGGATCTCGCCCATTGTGACGCCGCCCGAGCTGGGTGGCGGCATCGAATAGATCGTGTACCCGCGATAGGTGAGCTGTACGGGTGTGCGCCACTTGGCCTGGTAGGCGCGCAGGTCCGCCTTCGTGATCAAGCCACCGCCGCGCTGCATCTCGGCGACGATGAGGTCGGCGATCTGCCCGCGATAAAACACGTCGGGACCGGAATCGCTGATCAGCTGCAGCGTGCGCGCGAGTTCGGGTTGCTTCCAGAGCGAGCCCGGTGCCGGCGCGCTGTCGTTGACGAGGAACTGCGCCCGGCTCGCGGAGAAGCGCGCGAGCAGCTCCCGGTCGTAGTAGATGTTGCGGCTGCGCGCGGTATCGATGACGTGACCTTGCGCCAACCGAATCGCCGGCGCCAGGACCGTCGCCCAGGGTAACGAACCGTACCGTTTCCATGCCTCGTGGAGGCCCGCGACGCTGCCGGGGACCCCGGAAGCGAGATATCCGATGAGGCTCTTATCGGTGACATTTCCCGCCGAGTCGACATACATGTTTCGCGTCGCGCCGCTGGGCGCCGCCTCGCGATAATCGAGCGCCGACACCTCGCCGGAGGCCGTGCGATGGACGATGAAGCCGCCCCCGCCGATATTGCCCGCGACCGGCAGCACCACCTCGAGCGCGAAGCCGACGGCTACCGCGGCATCGATGGCGTTGCCGCCTTGTTTCAGGATTTCTACGCCGGCTTCGGTCGCAAGCGGATGCGCGGTCACGACCATCGCGTGCGGGGCCGTGACGGGCTGCGATCGGAGTGTCCAGGATGCGGGGATGATGGGGGCGCCGCGGATGACGGGCACTGGAGTCGGCGTGTGGCGGACGCCGCCGCAACCGAGCACCGTCGCCCCGATGATGCAGGCAAGGATCTTTCGCATTCGTAATCTTATCGTCTAATTCTCCTCCATGACAAACCGCGACTTCTCCGATCCTCGTGCCACCGAGCAACGCAATCCTCGAACGGAGCGGATCGACGTCGCCTCGAGTCTCGAAATCGTCGATTTGCTGAACACCGAGGACCGCACCGTCCCGGAGGCAGTGCGGGGGGAGCGGGAACGCATCGCGCGGGCCATCGACCTCCTTGACGCCGCGTTTCGCGGCGGAGGTCGGCTCATATACGTGGGGGCGGGGACATCGGGGCGCCTGGGGGTGCTCGATGCCGCCGAATGCCCCCCCACGTTCGGCACCCCGCCGGCGCTGGTGGTCGGGATCATCGCTGGAGGATACGGGGCGCTGGTCAAGAGCGTCGAAGGTGCTGAGGACGATGTGAACGCCGGCGCCGCGGCAATCGATGGGGCGAACGTTTCCAGGCTCGATGTAGTCGTGGGAATCGCGGCCAGCGGCACGACCCCTTTCGTGCGCGCCGCTCTCGCCCGCGCGCAGACACTGGGTGCACAGACGATCCTGGTCACCTGCTCGACGCCGCCCAAAGTGTTGGCCGAGACCTGCGATGTGCTCATCGTCCCTATCGTGGGTCCCGAAGCGCTGACGGGGTCGACCCGTCTCAAAGCCGGCACTGCGACGAAGCTCGTCCTCAACACGCTCACCACCGGCGCCATGATCCGGCTTGGCAAAGTCTACGGCAATCTCATGGTCGATTTGATGGCATCCAGCGCGAAGCTCCAGGACCGGGGCGAGCGCATCGTTATGGAGTGCGGCGGCGTGGGTCGCGAGGAGGCGCGCGCCGCGATCGAGCGCGCCGGCGGCAGCGTCAAGCTTGCGATCGTCATGCTGCGCAGGAAAGTGGACGCCGAGGAAGGCCGCCGCCTGCTCGACACGGGGGGTGGCTTCGTGCGTCGCGCCGCCGGCGATCCGCCGGCCGTCGCGGAGCGGCCGTGACTGATAGGCTCGCGGTCGGCGTGATGTCCGGGACGTCCCTCGACGGCGTCTCGACGGCGCTGGTGAAGCTGCGTGCCCCCCCGGATCCGCCGGGTGCGACGCTGGTCGCTTTTCGGCAGGAAGCCTACGGCGCGCCGGAGCGCGGCGCGATTATCGACGCGATGGCGCGCGGGACGCCCAGAGATCTCGCGTTTCTCCATGTTGCGCTGGGCGAGCGATTCGCGGGTGCGGTGCTCGCGCTGCTGGCGCAGGCGCGCGTGTCACCGCGCGATCTGGCCTTCGTCGCCTCGCATGGACAGACGATCTGGCACGAGCCGGGCCGCGCCACGCTGCAGCTCGGGGATCCCGCCGTGCTGGCCGAGCGACTCGGCGTGCAAATCGTGAGCGACTTCCGGGCGCGCGACGTTGCGGCGGGAGGGCAGGGCGCGCCCCTCGTACCGCTCGTGGACGTGATGCTGTTCGGCCACGAACAGCGCGGCCGCTGGCTGCTCAACATCGGCGGCATCGCCAACGTCACGTGGGTGCCACGCCGCGCGGTGACCGAAGGCGCCTTCGCCTTCGACACGGGGCCTGGTGTCGGGGTGATCGACGCGGTCACGCGACGCGTGGATCCGGATGCGCCGTACGATCAGGACGGCGAGCGGGCACGGCGCGGCCGCCCGCACGCCAAGATTCTCGACGCTCTGCTCGCGGATCCCTATTTCGATCAGGCTCCGCCCAAGAGCACCGGCCGCGAGCGCTTCGGGATCGAGTACGCGGACGCACTACTCGCGCGGGTGCGCAAGGCGGGCGGATCGGAGAACGATGCCGTCGCCACCGCGACGGCGCTCACCGCGGAGTCGATCGCACGCGCGATCGCGCAGTGGGGGGGGAGTATCGGTGATGGGAAAGACACATCAGCGGAGCTGGTGATCTCGGGCGGCGGTGCGAAGAATCCGGCCCTCATCGAACGGCTCGCGGCGCGCGTGCAGCCGAGACCGGTCGTGCTGTTCGATCAGCTTTTCTTTGAAGGGGAAGCGAAGGAAGCCGTCGCGTTCGCCTTTCTCGGTCTACAAACCGTGCTTGGAAAAGCCGGCAATCTGCCGGCGGCGACGGGAGCGCGCGGGCCGCGAATCTTGGGTCACATTACGCCCGCATGATGCCGAGACATGAGGCAACATGAGTGAGGAATACAAAGCCAGGCTGCAGGCGTTACTGCAGGCCTACGCCGAGCGTGCCGCGAAGGAACAGCGCGCGAACACGGCGCCCAAGGATTTGGCCGATCGCCGCATGTGCGGTGAGCGGCTGCGGTCCGTCGTACGACCCGTGCTCGATGCGATCATGGTCGAGCTCAAGAATGCCGGGCACGATGCCTCGGTGCGCGAGCACATCGAGCGCGATGACGCGTACCCCAGCGTTGCCCTGTCCTTCACGCCTCGCAGCGGGCTCGCCTCGGCGCTCATCTTCCGCTACGACCCTCGGCACGGCATCCTCGTCCAGCGCGAAGTGAAGCACGCCCCCTGGAAGGGCCGGCCGCCGACCGGGACCGGAGATCGTCTCGGCACGATCGGTATTACCGCGGTGTCCGAAGCGTGGGTGGAAACGAAGAGCTTGAGCTTCATCGAAGCGGTTCTCAAAGCCAATTAGGGTCCGACCGCGATGCCCTACGATCCCGCGGCAGTTGAGCGCTACTTCGACCAATTCGCCGACAGCGAATGGCATCGCTTTGATGGTTCTCCGCTGGGCGGCGTACATGAGCACATCCACAATTTCTATCTCGAGCGCTTTGTGACGCGCGGGTCTCGCGTACTGGAAATCGGCGCAGGCCCCGGACGCTTCACTCAAACGCTCCACCGCCTCGGCTGCCGCATCGTTGTCGCCGACATCTCCGACGTCCAGCTGGAGCTCAATCATCGCTATGGCTCGGAACGGGGGTTTGCGAGCAGCGTGGAGGCGTACCGCAAACTGGATATCTGTGATCTGCGAGCATTGCCAGACGCGAGCTTCGACGTGGTGGTCGCGTATGGTGGGCCGTTGAGCTACGTCTTCGAGCGCCGCGACGACGCTGTGGCGTCATGCCGCGCGGTGCTGAAGTCAGGGGGCCTGCTTCTGGCAAGTGTCATGTCTCTGTGGGGAGCGTTGCACAGACACTTGGCAGCACTGCGAGACCTGCCGCTCTGGAGCACGGCGAATATCGTCGAAACCGGTGACTTGACGCCGGAGAATGATCCCACGTCAGCCCATAAGTGTCACATGTTTCGCGCAGCGGAACTGACCGCGCTTTTGGAGCGTCACGACTTCACAATCGAGGCGCTTGCGGCATCGAACGCGCTCAGCACGAATCTTGACCCGCTTGTGCTGGAGCTGCGCCAACACGTTGACCAATGGCAAATGCTGCTCGATCTCGAGGTTCAGGCTACAGCGCAGCCAGGGTTCGTCGAGGGGGGCACGCATTTGATCGTCGTCGCTCGAACGCCGTGATTCCCCGCGCGCGTCTCGTCTGTCCCGCACTGCGGTGGCGGCACGGGTCATTCAGATCAGAACGCGCAAAGATTGAAGCGGCGCTCTCCGCCGGGGTCGGCGGTTTCATTCTGTTCGGTGGGACGCGCGCCGCCGTCACATCGCTTACCCATGCATTGCGCGACGTGGCGTACCGTCCTCTGCTGCTCGGCTCCGATCTGGAGCGCGGCGCGGGCCAGCAGATCCACGGTCTGACGGAGCTCCCGCCTCCGGCAGCATTGGGATACCTCAATGACCTCGACGCGACGTACGCCGCGGCGTCGATCACGGCGACGGAGGCGCGCGCGGTCGGACTCAACTGGGTGTTCGCGCCGGTATGCGATCTGGACGTCGAGCCGCGAAATCCGATCGTACAAACACGTTCATTCGGCGACCAGCCGGAACGCGTCGCGGCGCACGCAGCTGCCTGGATCCGGGGTTGCCAGGAGCACGGCGCCCTGGCGTGCGCCAAGCATTATCCGGGACACGGCCGAACTACCACCGATTCGCACGAAGGACTCCCTGTTGTGGAAACGACCGCGGATGAGTTACAGCAGGCGGATGTCGCACCCTTCGTCGCCGGCGTGCAAGCAGCAGTCGGGAGCGTCATGCCGGCCCACGTCGCGTTTCCCGGCTGGGATCCGAGCGGTGCGGCCGCGACGTTCTCCCGTCCGATTCTGGATTACCTGCGCACGACCATCGGCTTCAACGGACTCGTCGTCACCGATGCGTTCATCATGGCGGGGGCGACGGCGGCCGCCCCGGAAGGGACCGCTGCTGCCGCCGCGGTGACGGCGGGATGCGACATGCTCCTCTACCCGACGGACTGGGCGGGAGTGGTGAAATCAATGGACGCCGTGCCGTCCGAGCGGGCCGATGCGGCACTCGCGCGTTATGACGCGGCACTCAAGCGCTGGGGACCGGGAGAGTCCGGCATTCTCGATGACGCGACATTGGGCGAAAACCAAAGATTTGCGGATGGCCTCGCCGATAGAGCCGCACATTTGGTGCGGGGGGCAGCGCCGCGGTTTACGCGTTCGTTTTCGGTCGCGATGGTCGATGATGACATCGGCGGGCCGTACACCATTCCGCCGCGGAATGTGTTTCATGCAGCCATACGGGCCAGCGGGGCTCGGCTGACCCCGGGGCGGCGTCCTGGGGTTAGCCGCATTGTCCTCGTTTACGCTGAGCCGCGCTCGTGGAAAGGTCGCGGCGACCTTGGCGCGCAGTCGCTGGCAAAACTCGAGCGACTCGCCCCGGATGCATCACTCGTGATCTTGTTCGCACATCCTCGACTCGTGAGCCAAATCCCCGGGGACGTTCCAGTACTGTGTTGTTGGCACGGCCAGGCACTGATGCAGCGTGCCGCTGCCCGATGGGTGACTGCCTCGGATCGACTCAGCGGAGCAGGTTGAGGCTCTTTAAATAATCCGCAGCGATGTACGCGGGCACGGCGAAGATGATCTTCCCGTTCGACTCGCGCTCGCCGCCGTACAAGATCGCGATCACGCGGCCCTCACGATCAAAAATCGGACTCCCGGACGACCCAGGTGCGCCGTACGCGTCGACCTGGACGACCGACGTCAGTGCCTTACTTACCGTGCCGACCGTGAGCGTCGGTTCAGCGATCGGTTCTCCTCCTTGCGCCTCCATTGGCAGATCGAAGCCAAGCGGATAGCCGAGGATCGCGACGGGATCGCCGCGCTCGATGCCCTCGCGCGTGCGAGCGAGCCCCCGCACCCGCGGCGTGCCGCCTTTGATGAGTACGCGGAATACGCCGATGTCCGCCTCCGGCGCCACTCCCACCATCTCCGCACGCCACACCTGCGTGCTGCCGGAGAAGACCACGGCCAGACGGTGCGGAGTCTTGGTGCCGTCCTCCCCCGCCAGGATGTGTTTGTTCGTGATCATCGTGCCTATCGAATCGATCGCGAACGCCGTGCCGCTGAAGCGCTCGCCGTCCGTGTACTCGACGAGCACAATGGCCACCGCGTCCTGGTTCTGATGCGAGATGGCGCGGTAGTCGACGCCACCCACCGCTCCGGCCAGCGCGCGCTGCCGTCGTTCTGCGGCATCGAGCTCGGTCCGCAGCCGGGTGACCGATGCCGCATCCCCCGTCGAGCCCGACAGCTCACGGCGCAGCCGCGTGGTCTCGTCCTGCGCTGCGCGCAGCGCGTCGCGCACGCCCTGCAGCTCGGAGCGGTAGCGCGACGTCAAGTCGCGTGCTTGAATGGTCAGGCTGTCGGCACGCGCGGACAGCGCCATCAAGTCGTTCGCGCGGCGCCGGCCGTCCCATTGCATCCAGGTGAATCCTGTGCCGGCGACAAGCAGCAGGACGATGAGGATCTTCGTGGTACGGCGTAATTGTGCGGTCTGTCGCGCCACCTCGACCGCGATGCGCATCCCCGTGCTCGGCCGGGAAGCGGACGAGCCTGGCGGTGCCGCCGGCGTGGCGCGGATGAACTCGCGCGGCGTCGAGGCCCGCTCCGCCATGCCTTCCGCAGCGGCAGTGAGCGGCAGGTCGTCGTCCACGGCAAGGACCTCGAACTCGAGCGCGGGCCCGTTGGCGCCAAATCCAATCACGTCGCCGCTCGTGAGCAGCGTGTCGCGCGTGATCCGCTTGCCGTTGATAAACGTGCCATTCCGGCTGCCCAGGTCTTGGAGCACGAACCCTTCGGTCTTGCGGACGATAGCGCCGTGCCGCGACGACACGTCGAGATCGCGCTCGGCGTCGAATCGCACGTCCGAGAGCGGATGGCGGCCCAGGCCGATGTAGCCCTTGCGGAAGACCTCTACTTGGCCCGCCCGCGCGCCCGAGAGAAACTTGAATTGCGCCTTCACTGCGCCCGCGTGAGGAACCAAACGAGAGCCGCAGCGACTGCGAGGACGACCAGCAGGTAGGTGCGCGCGCGATCGCGCGACGCTTCCTTGTTCGGTACCGGCGGTCTGCTTCCTTTATATACCGGGACCGGCTCGGTGCTCGTCTCGGTGTCGATCAGCGGGTAGACCTGGTGCCCCACGTCCTCCTGCGGCCCGCCGCCGGAATACCGCAGGCCGTCGCCATCGAACCGCGCGATCACCACCGTGATATTGTCCGGGCCGCCCCGTTCGTTCGCCAGCGCGATGAGCTGATCGCAGGCCGTGCCGAGGTCCTTGGCGGACGTCACGATCCGCGCGATCTCTTCCCTCTTTACCTGCCCGGACAGCCCATCGGAGCAGAGCACCAGGATATCGCCCCGGCGCATCTCTTGATGGGTGAGATCGACCTTCACCTTGGGGTCGGGGCCGAGCGCCTGGAGGATGATGTTCCGGCGCTCGCTGTGGGCGGCCTCCTCTTCGGTGAGCTCGCCGGCCTCGACGAGCCGCTGCATCAGCGATTGATCCTTCGTGAGCTGGTGCGCCTCGCCGCCGCGAATCAGGTAGGCGCGGCTGTCGCCGACCTGCGTCAGGTAGAGGTGATCGTTCAGGACGCCGGCGGCGGTCGTCGTCGTGCCCATGCCGCGCAGCTCGGGATGCGCCTTCGCGTGCGCGTGGATACTGGAGTTCGCGACCTCGACCGCCTCTTTGAGCCGGTAGGCGAAGCGCTGCGGCGTGGCTTCGCCTTCCGCATTCCAGGTCTTCACGAGGTGAGCGTAGATCGTGTCCGTCGCCATCTCGCTGGCGAGCTCACCCGCCGCGGCGCCCCCCATCCCGTCCGCGACGACGAGCAGCGTGCCGCGTGGTCCGATATCATGCCGCCGTACTTCGGGGAGTAGCGACGCCGCCTTCTTGGTCAAATCGGCGATGAGAAACTTGTCCTCGTTGTGATCGCGCGTGCGGCCGAGGTCGGTCTTGGCGAAGACCTCGATCTTGATGGGCTTAGCGGATCGGCCGAACACCGTCAGCTCTGGCATTGGCCCACGAGGGCCGTATACGTATTAGTCGCCGGGTCAAGCTGATTTGCCGTCCGGATGTAGCGGCAACCGGTCGGTCGGTCTTTCAGGGTGAAGTACGCTTGTCCGATAACGAACGCCGCGTACGCTTGATCTTTCGTGGTCATCCCGGGAGTTGTATAGAACTTGAGCGCCGAGTCACGCACCATCGCCGCAGTGGATTCGTTCAGCTTGTCGAGAAAGAGATCGTCGAGCGCGGTCCGCGCCATCAAAACGTTCACCGCGGACTGTCTTTGCGTGCGTCCTCCATGGCGCGTTTCACGGACTCCATTCTGCGGATTCGAGACCGTCTTTGCCGTGTCGCGCGACACGCGACTCGTGTCCGAACGTTCGCCCGTCGCCCCCGTCCCCGCCGCTTTACTCCCGCCGTTCAATACGACCCAGGCCCCTCCCACGGCGAGGACCAGGATGACGCCCGCCAAAACGGGAATCATGGACCGGCTTCGGACCGGGGCCGTAGACTTCGCCGAAATCCGGGTTGTGGCACCAGCGCCGGGATCGAGGAGCTGCGTCTTGCTGTCGGTGTCGACGCTGCCCGAGCGAGTGTGGGGTGTCGCTCCGGCGGTCGGACGTCCTGTGACGGCCGCGACGTCGGAGGCGAATTTCGCCACGCTCTGATAGCGCTCGCTCGGCGTGCGCGCGAGCGCGGTGTCCAGCACCGGCTGGAGCCCATTCGGGAAGGAGCGGTCAGGCCGCGTCTCGGCGAGCTTGGCGGGCTCGTCCGTGAGTCGCTTGATCATCGTCTCCTGCACGGACGTCGCCTCGAAGGGCAGCTTGCCCGTCAGCATCCGGTAGAACACCAGCGCCAAGGAATAGAGATCGCTGCGCCCGTCGAGGGTGTCGCCGGATAGCTGCTCAGGGCTCATGAACTCCGGTGTACCGACCACGAGCCCGGTCTTGGTCACTTTTTGGCCCGCCCCTGCCTGGTCCCCGCCGATCGCTTTCGCGATTCCGAAGTCCACGACCTTGACGGCGTCCGCGCCCCCTTTACGCCGGGTCAGCATGATGTTGTCCGGCTTCAAGTCGCGATGCACGATGCCGAGATCGTGGGCGGCCTGCAGCGCGTCGGCGACTTGGAGGAAGATGCCGGCGGCGCGTGGCACCGGCAGCGCGCCGTCTCGCTCCAGCAAGGCGGTGAGCGGTTCCCCTTCGATGAACTCCATCGCGAGGTAGATGAGCCCGTCGGGCGTTTCGCCGAAATCGTAAATCGCACAGACATTGGGATGGGTGATGCGGCTGGCATTCGAAGCTTCGCGATTGAAGCGGGCCACGGCATCGGGATCGTGCACCATCGAGGGATTCATCACCTTGATGGCGCTGCGTCGTCCCATCTTCACGTGCTCGGCCAGGTATACCTGGCCCATCCCCCCTTCGCCGAGCTTCTGCACGACATGATATCGGTCCGCGATGACTTGGCCGACGAGATCGCTTGCCGGCGCAGCCGAGCGCAACGTCTGCCCGTCGTTGGGACAGAACTTCACGTCATCGGGGTACTCGGTGGAGCAGACGGGACAAAGCTTCATGCGTCCGCCGCGTGCACCATCACTCCCGGGAGCTCGACGCGCAGCAGCTTGTCCCCGACCATGACGCGAGAGCCGTGCTGCAACGGCAACGCGCCGCGTGCCGCAATGGCGATGCCATTGCGGCTGTGGTCGTCCAGCAGGACGAAGTCCGCGTCCTCCGATCGCACGGTCGCGTGCTGCGCGCTCATCGAGGGATCGTAGGGGAAAATCCAGTCGCCCCGCTCGCGGCCGATGTGTACGTCGCGCCCGGGCGACAGTTGAATGACATCGCGCGAGCTGCCGTCGGAGCGCAATTGCGTGAGGCTCGCGATGTCGGCGCTCGGCACCATGCTGCCCATACGCTTGGTCGCGTCGGCGTCGGCAGCGTGCGGCCCCGGATAGCCGAGCCGGCGGAAGCGGATCACCTGCGAGCCGATCAGAAACAGGTCTCCGTCGGCCAGCCGGTGAGGCGCCTCGAGGAATACCCAGGTGCCGTTGCGACTCCCGAGGTCCCGCACTTCGAGCCGGCCTTCTTCCCACGACAGTTTGGCGTGCAGCGGCGAGAGGAATTGATCGTCGGGAAAGCGGATGTCCCCTTCAGTCCGGCCGATCGTGGTGCTGGAATGCTTCCGATCGAAACGCGCGACCTCGGTCGCCATTTCGGAAACGAGGATGAGTGTGAGTGCGTGATCGAAGCGTCTATCGGGAGTTAAGCGTCTATCGTGGCTGGCGGATCCGCAGACTGGACAGGGGGCGTCCGCGGGTGCGTGGCCACCGGCCGCCGGGAAGGCTGGGGGGGGGCCACTGGTGCGCGAGACGATGTGGCCGCCGCTGCCCGCGGCGACTGCCGCCCGAGCCGCGGCGGCCTTGGTGAGCGGCTTGCCGCAGTCGCTGCAGAATTGCGCGCCGTCGTCATTTTGGCGGCCGCAGAAGTGACAAGCGCTCACGCGCTGGCGTGCTCCACAGAGGCCATAAAGTAAGGTGGCCCAATCTATTGCTCAATGATAGCTTGCGCCACATGCGACTCGTGCGCGCCGCGCTCTTCGTCGCCGCGACGGGGGCCTGCGCGGGCGCGCCGCGTCGCGTCGCCGTGATGCCTGCGCCCGCGACGCGCGAACCGTTGCGTATCGCCGTGATTTATCCCGACACCGCCGACGTCATCCAATCTCACGATTCGACATTTCTATTCGGGAACGTAGGGGTGGGCCGCGGAGATGCGGCGCTCAGCATCAATGGCCAGCCGATTCCGGTGCAAGCGAACGGCGCGTGGATCGCGTGGTTGCCCCTGCCCGACGATACCATCGCGCGCTTTCAGATCGTGGCGCGCGCCGGCGTCGGCGCCGAGCAACGGGAGACCACGTTCGTCGCTCGGATCGCGCCACATTTTCGCCCGCCGCTCAACGCCGTTGCCTGGATCGATACGACGAGTTTTGATCCCGGGGATTCGGTGGTTTTCCCAGCCGGTGAGGGAATTCGCCTCTCGGTGCGCGCGACGCCCGGCGCGCGCGTGCGGTTGCGCATCGCAGGCCACGGATCAATCCCGTTCGCGCCCGATACGTTGCCCGACGAACCCGCGTGGGGCGTGCGCGCCTTCGGGACCGATACTGCGGCGTATCGTCTCCCGCCGGCGCGCGATCGCTACGTCGCGTGGCTGCCCGCGCAGCTCGTTTGCGACGCGATCGTGGAAGTCATCGTCGGCAGCGACACGGCGCGCGCCGTCTGGCCGCTGTTCGTCGACACGCTGCCGCGCGCGCAGCTGCCCGTCGTCGTGTTGAACGACGACACGGCGCACACGGGCAAAACTGACAGCCTGACCGTGGGAAAGGCCGTCCCCTACGGCACGTACAACTGGTTCTTTCCGTTGGGGACGACGGCCGTTAGGTCCGGCATCTGGGGCAGCCAGACGAGGCTGCAGCTCTCGCGGAACGTCGTTGCCTGGGTGAATACGGCCGACGTCGTCCCCCTCGCGCCGGGTACGCCGCCGCCCGGAGGGCACGTAGGTTCGGTTCGTTTGATCGCCGGGCCGCGCTCGCTCGTGCTCCATGTGCCGCTGCCGTCGCGCGTCCCGTATCAGATAGAGGAAGGGGATCGGACGCTCACACTGCGCCTCTACGGCGTCGCGTCGGACATCAACTGGATGCAGCACGGCGGCACGGACCCGTACGTGACGCGCATGAGCTACGCGCAACCGGTTGCAGACGAAACGACCATCACGTTGTCGCTTGCCGGCCCGGTGTGGGGTTATCGCGCGCGGTGGAGTGGACGGGACCTGTTGCTCGAAGTTCGGCGCCCGCCGGCCATCGATCCACGCCACCCGCTTGCGGGCCGGACCATCGTCCTCGATCCCGGCCACCCGCCCCTGGGCGCGAAGGGGCCGACCGGTCTGTGGGAGCCCGTCGCGACGCTCGCCGTTGCCCAGCAGGCGAAAGCGCTGCTCGAGCGCGCAGGCGCGACGGTGCTGTTGACGCGCACCGATTCAGCTCCAATCGATCTCTTTCCACGCACGCATTTCGCCGAACTGCACGACGCCGATGTCCTCGTCTCGATTCACGCGAATGCGTTGCCGGACGGCGTCAACCCGTTCGTCAACAACGGGACGAGCGTCTACTATTTCCATCCCCGCAGCGCGGCGCTGGCGCGTGCGCTCGATCGCGCGCTCGTCGCCGAGCTCGGCGTGCGCGATCTGGGAATCGGCCGCGGCGATTACGCGCTCGCGCGCAATCCGTGGATGCCGTCGGCGCTGTGCGAAGGTCTGTTCATGATGATTCCGCAACAGGAAGCGATGCTCGCCAGCCCGGAGGGCCGGCTTCGATATGCGCGCGGAATCGCGAACGGGATCGAGGAGTTCTTGCGGGAGATGGCGAGATGAGAAGTGTGCTGGTGCTTGTGCTGCTGGCCTCGCCGTTGGCAGCGCAGGTCAATCCGTCCGGCCGATGGCGCACCCTCCATACACAGCACTTTCGCATTCATTTCCGTCCGGAATCTCGCGCCATCGCTCTCGATGCGGCGGCGGAAGCGGAGCGCGCATACGCGCTGCTGGCGACCGAGCTGCATCCGCCGCGTGGAGTCGTGGATCTCACCTTGTCGGACGACGCGGACTTTCCCAACGGATTCGCGACTACGTATCCGTCCAATCGGATCACGATTCTGACCGTCCCGCCCGTCTCCGATCCCGGGCTGCAGAATTTCGACAGCTGGCGGCGACTGGTGATCGTGCACGAGCTGACACATGTCTTTCATCTCGATCGCAGCCGCCGTTTCTGGGGGACATTGCAGCGCATCTTCGGCCGTGTGCCCGGATTGTTTCCCAATCAGTATCAACCAAGTTGGGTGACCGAAGGGCTCGCGACGTACTACGAATCGAAGTTCACGGGCGGGGGGAGGGCCGAAGGCAGCTTTCATCGCGAAGTCATCGCCGCCGATGCGGTCCCAGGAGCGGCGCGCTCGCCGTGGGATGCCTTGCTGTTCACGCGCTGGCCGGGCGGACTCGCGCCGTACGCCTACGGGAGCCGGTTCTGGGACTACCTGGCGCGCACGGCCGGCGACTCGATCGTGCCGCGCTTCACCGAGGCGACCGCCGGTCAGCTGATCCCGTTTCGCGTGGGACGACCGTTGCGCCGCATCGGGGCGCCACATGCGCTCACGGAGGACTGGCGCGGCGCCATCGCCGAGGCGGTGCCGCGCGACATCGGGACAAACAGCCATCTCCTGGTCGGCAGGCTGCGCACGCAACCGGTGCCGCGTGTCGCGCCGGACGGCCACATCATCGCCTACGTCTACGACGACGGCCGTGGCGCGCGACGGTTGCGCGTCGTCGACGCGGCGAGCGGCGCAGTCCTGCGATCGCATCGCGTGACCGGCCAGGTGAGCTATGACTGGCTGGGCGACTCGCTGATCATCGCGCAGCTCGATTACAGCGATCGCTGGACGCAACGCAGTGATCTCTGGCGCTGGCTGCCCAACGGCACTTGGCAGCGGATGACGAGCGATGCCCGGATTACCGAGCCACGAGCGGGCGGCGGTCTGCTGGCGACGCTGCAGCTCGCGTCGGGCGAAAACGCGCCGGCGTTCGTGCGACCATCCTCGCAGGCAATGGAGAAATCGCCCGTCGTGGCGTGGGGTCCTGTCGCGCCTTCGCCTGACGGGCGGTGGATCGTCGCGAGCCGGCATCAGAACGGGCACTGGGCCTTGGTGCGTTGGCCCGCGGGATCGCCCGATTCACTCGCGATCCTGGCCGAACCGCCTGGCGGCGTTTCGGACGCAAGCTGGTCCGGGAACGAGTTTGTGCTGTACGTCTCGGACGTCGATGGATTCCCGCAGATCCATCGCTGGTCAGCGCGCGGCAGCGTCCAGATCACGGCTGAGCCGTTCGGCGCGCGGACGCCGGCCACGCTGGCCGACGGAACCTTGCTGTTCACGACGCTCGGTCGCGAGGGGTGGGAGCTGCGGTCGGTCGGGCCGCGTGTTGTGACTCGCGCGGCCACGACCCTGGCGCCCGTAGCATTCGACTCCGCACCGCGTGTCCCGATACGTGAAACCGGCTATGCGGCCTGGCCGTCGTTGCGACCGTATTTCTGGGTCCCGTTCGGCTTGGACGCCGCGCAAGCTGGTCGCTTCTTTGGTGCCGCCACGGCAGGCGAAGACGCCGTCGGCCGCTCCTCATATTTCGTAGCGGGGCAGGTGTCGGGAGTGCCGCTCCGAGCGCAAGGCACCGTTGCGTTTGTCACCCGCGCGCTCGGCGATCCGACGATTGACGTGTACGCGTCGAACGACTGGGGCTTGGTCGGGATCGACTCGACCCTGCATGTCGTTTCGGCCGAGCACCGCGAAGCGGCGCTCGGCGCGACCGTCGTGGCGTTGAAGTGGCGCAGCTTCGTGTCGCTGCGACTGGCTGCTGAATATGAAGGAAGGCGCTACGTCGCCGAACCCGAGACGACGCTGAGCGCGATTTGTGTGGGCTGCAAGACGCGCGACCGGGTCGGCGGGTCCGCCGGCCTGTCGTTCGGATCAGCCGTCGCCGCACCGCTGAGCGTTTCACTGCAGGATGGCGCAACGGTGGGACTGCTGTATCGGCGTCGCGAAGAGCAGGGAACCGCGCGCTGGTTGAACGAGGTGCGCGCGCGCGGAGCACTCTACGCGCGCCTGGGCCCGCGGGTCGGGTATGCCTATCCCGTCCTCGCCTTGCGTATCGCCGCGGGAGCGTTCGATGGCCCGATCTCAGATTTCTTGTCGGTCGGCGGCGTCTCGTCCGGCACGCTCGCGCTGGGATTCGGGCAATTGCTCGGCACAGCGCGCACGTTTCCAGTGCGCGGCTATCGCGCCGGCACGCTGCGCGGCCGGAGGGCCGCCGCGGTAAGCGCGGAATACCGGATGCCGCTCGCGCTCGTGGGAAAATCGATCGGTCATTTGCCGTTGGGAATCGACAAGCTGGCGGTCGCGGTATTTGGCGACGTCGGGGATGCCTGGGCGCCGGGCGAGGAGCCGCGGCTGCATCGGCTGCGCTCTGCCGGCATCGAGCTGATCGGCGACGTCACCATGACCTACGATTTACCGTTACGCGCGCGCGTTGGGGTAGCGCAGCCCGCAACCGGTCACGCGCAGCTCTACGCCGCCTTCGGCGCCGACTTTTGACGTAGTCCGCAAACTCGCGTCTAGACGGCGGGCGTATAATCCAGGGTATGCTGCTGCTGCTCGCCGTGCTGGTGCAATCGCCGGCAGATCGCGCCTCGATCGAGTCGCTGCGCGATTCGCTCGCGCTCGTCCAGGACAGCGTGGCGCTGGCGCAGCTCGAAGCCTCCACGATTCAGCTGGCCAAACAGCGTCGCGATGATCCGGTCGTGCATCTGCGGCTCGGTTTCCTCGCCTACCGGTTGGCTGAGATCACGAAGACCAAATCGCATTACGACGATGCGGCGGGTGAATTCGAGTGGGCCACCGAGCTGCGGCCCGACTGGCCATATCCGTGGTACGGGATCGGACTCTCGGAGCTGGCGCTCGGCGAGTCCTCGGCGCTGGCGATCGAGAACCTGCGGCAGATGCTCGGGAAGGATTATCTCTCCAAGGCCGCACGCGCGTTTGCACGCGCGACCGAAGCGGATCCGTCGTTCGCCTCCGCGGTGGTCGATCTCGCGAACACCGCCCTGTCGCAGCGCATTCGGCCGCGCCTCGAGGTCGCCTTGAACGCGGTTCGGCTTGCGGCCGCGTCGCCCGCGGGCAAGCACGCCGACGTGCAGCTCGTGCGCGGGCGTGTGGAGCGCGAGGCGGGCGAAGCCGATTCGGCACTGGCGGCGTTCCGCAATTACCTCACCGTCGGCGGTGATTCGGGTGTCGGCCTGCTCGAGCTGGCGCGCACGTTTTATTTCGCGCGCCGTCCGGCCCAGGGCTGGGCGGCATACTTCGCGGGCGCGCGGGGCGCGACGTCCGCGCCGGCGCTCACGCTCTATCGCCTCGATCTGTCCTGGATCGCCGACTCGGCGGAGCTCGGGGCGTTCGACGGATTGGCGACGCCTGAAGCGCGCGTGCAGTGGCTGGAGCAGTTCTGGACGAAACGCGACGTGCTGGATGCGCGGGACGTCGGTGAGCGGCTCGCCGAGCATTATCGCCGCTGGTTTTATGCCCGGCGCAACTTCCGTCTCGTCAGTCGCCACCGCCACTACGACATCACGGAGGTATATCGCGCCAAACAGGTGGAATTCGACGACCGCGGCGTGATCTACCTGCGCCACGGTGAGCCCGACCGGCGCGCGCGCTTCGTCTGCCGCGAACACGACGATCCCAACGGTGAGGGGTGCGCGGCGAACGAAAGTTGGCTCTATCGGCGTGAGGCCGGCGGTGGCGCAGACCTCGTCTTCCACTTCGCCGCGCGTGGTGACGTGCAGGACTTCAAGCTCGTCGAAAGCCTGGCCGACGTGCTCGGCTTCGCTCGCGCGGTGCGTGCCGCGTCAGCGACGGATCCGGACGTGTCGGCGCTGTATCAATCGCGCGAAGAGTTCGGCCCACTGTATGCGCGCGTCTCGCGCAGCCAGCATGCGCCGGGGACGGCGCTGGCGCAGGAGCGCCTGCAGGGCAAGCGCAGCATCGCGGTCGGCACGCGGAGCGACAGCTACGCGCAGCGCTTCGATCAGCCGCTCGAAGTGGTGACCAGCGCATTCGTCGTCGGCAGCGGCGCCCCGGACAGCAGCGCGGCGGACAGCGCTCGTCCCGCGCAGACGGTGCACGTGGTGTTCGCGATTCCGGGGGAGCGGCTGCCGGCCGAGCCGGCCGATCAGGGCGTGCGGTATCCGTTGCGATTCCGTCTCATCGTGTCCGATTCGGCCGAGCACGTGGTGGCCCGGCTCGACACGGTGCGCGTGTTCACGGCGCGACAAGCGCTGCGCAATCCAGCATATCTCACCGGACGGCTCGCGCTCCCCGTGCCGGCCGGCCAGTACCGCTATCGCTTGCTCCTGACGACGAACGACGCCGAGACCGGCGATCTCGCGATTGGGCCGCTGCACGTCGATACGCTCGATCCGCGGCGCTTCGCGGTGAGCGACATCGTCGTGGGGCGGGAAGGATCCGGACTGGTCTGGCTGTCCCCTGGTGACACCGTGCGGCTCAATCCGCTGGGCCGGTTTCCCGAGGGCGGCGCGGCCGAGGTCTACTACGAGATCTACGGATTGTCGAACGGCGCGCCGTATCACACCGTCATACGGCTCGATCGAGAAGGAGGGCGCTCGTTGTTCGGCGCGATCGGCCGGTTGTTCGGCGGCGGCCGCTCTCCGGTACGGCTCGAGTTCGACGCGCCGGCCACCGGACCCGTGACGCGCGTGCATCGCGGCGTTGCGCTACGCGATGTCCCGAAAGGGAATTATCGATTGACCGTCCGGATCACCGATCCCGCGAGCGGTACCACCGTCACCCGCACGCAGCGATTCCAAGTCGTCGCACGCTAGTCTGTTGACCCTCTCCGGCGCGAACCCTAAGTTAGCCCGGTTCCCTCGGAGAATGGCTTGTATTGCGCTCGCTGCGGCACCCAGAATAAGGACACCGCGAAATTCTGCGACTCCTGCGGCCTCGACCTGACGGCGGCTACGCCGACAGGGGCGCGTATCGAGGCGCCGGAGATCACGGAAATCGATATGGTGCGCCAGGAGCTCACCGAGGAGTACGAGATCCTCGACGAGCTGGGGCGCGGCGGCATGGCGATCGTATTCAAAGCGAAGGAAAAGCAGCTCGACCGCGAAGTCGCGATCAAAGTCCTGCCGTTCTCGCTCGCCTTCGATAAGGAATTCGTCGAGCGCTTCCAGCGCGAAGCCCGCACCTCGGCGAAGCTCGAGCATCCGAACATCATCCCGATTTACCGCGTCGGCAAATCAGGCCGCGTCATTTACTTCGTGATGAAGTTCCTGCGCGGCAAGCCGCTGTCGAGCGTCCTGGCGGCCCGCGGCAGCCTGCCACCCGCGGAAATCCGCCGCATCCTCGTCGATGTCGCGCGCGCGCTGGCGTACGCGCATAAGAAGGAAATCGTCCACCGCGACATCAAGCCCGACAACATCATGTTCGACGAGCACGGGCATGCCGTCGTGACGGACTTCGGCATCGCCAAGGCCGCATCGGGAGGAAAGCTGACGGGGACGGGGATGTCGATTGGGACCCCCCATTACATGAGCCCGGAGCAGGCGAAAGCCCAACCGCTCGACGGGCGCAGCGACCTCTACTCGCTGGGCGTCGTGGCGTATCAGTGCCTCACGGGCGGGGTGCCGTTCGACGGGGAGGATTCATTCTCCATCGGCTACAAGCACATCATGGAGGAAATCCCTACTCCCGCGCTCGAGAACCCCGAAAAGCGGCAGCTCTTCGAAATCATTCGCAAGATCATGGCGAAGCTGCCGCAGCACCGCTTCCAGAATGCCGACGAGCTCATCGGGGTGCTGGAGGGCGGCCGCTCCGTCTCGTTTACCACCGACGCCACGCAGGCGATGCCATCGATGTCGCGCATGGCGTCCTCGCCCACGACGCCGTTGCCGCGCGCGAGCGGCCGCCCTCAGGCAGGCGTGCCGTCGACCACGGCCGGCGAGCCCGCCCGCCGTTCCGTGCTCTCCGCGCTGCTGCTGTGGCTCGTCATCGTCGGCGCGGTCTTCGGCGGCGGTGGGTTCTATGCGTATAAGAAGGGTTTGATATTCGCCGCAAAGACGAACCCTCCCGCCGACACGACGGCGAAAGCGGCGGACACGACGATCGCGCGTGACACCGCGACGCATCGAGACTCAGCTGGCGGCGTCGCAGCGGTCGACACCAGTCGCACCGCGATTGTGCGTCCACCGCCGCCCCCGTCGGGGCCGCCCGGGCGCTTGGTACTGCAGGGAGTGCCGCGCGGGGCGCGCATCTCCATCGAGGGCCAACCCGTCAACAGTTCTCAGGTGGACCTGCCGTCCGGCGTTCACCATCTGACGGTTCGGGCAGCGGGCTATCAGACCTTCGACCGGCAGATCACGATCACACCCGGTGAGACATTCACCATGCGTGTCGTGATGCAGAGCACCGGCGAAGAGAGCGCCGGCCCGTGCGACCAGTTCGGTCCAGCCTACAATCAAGACAACCTCTGCTTCGACACGCGTCCCGTGCCGCTCTCGCCGACGTTGATTCCCATTCCGGCCGATGCGGCGATCTTCCCGCGCCAGGCGATCCTGCTCGTCCGGGTTTCCCGCAACGGCACAACGATGGAAGCCCGCGTGTTCGTCTCATCGAACGTGGAAACATTCAACAATGAAGCGCTCGACATGGCGAAGAACCTGCGCTGGAATCCGGCTCAGAAGAACGGCGAGCCGACTGAAGCGTGGGTGCAGTGGCCGTTCCAGCCGGTACGCCAGTAATTCAGACGCCTCCTTCCAAAATCGATCCGACCGCGTTCATCGCGCCGGGCGCTGTCGTGCTCGGCGACGTGACACTCGGCCCGCGCTCGAGCGTGTGGTATCAGGCGGTGGTGCGCGGGGACATGGCGCCGATCGTGATTGGAGAAGCGAGCAATCTGCAGGACGCGACGATCGTCCATGTGGATGAAAACAAGCCGGCGCTGATCGGCGCGCGCGTCGGCGTCGGCCATCGCGTGATCCTGCACGCCTGTATAGTGGAAGACGACTGCCTCATCGGGATGGGGAGTATTCTGCTGAACGACGTGCGGATCGGGACCGGAAGCGTGGTTGCGGCGGGCGCCGTGGTGCCTGAGGGGATGCAGGTGCCGCCCGGTTCACTCGTCATGGGTGTGCCCGCGCGTGTCGTGCGTCACGTCGATGATGGTCTCCGCGCGCGCATCCGCGGAACGTGGGAGCATTACGTCGTCGAAGCGGAGCGGCATCGTCGCGGCGCGTTTCCGGTGCAGCAACCAAGTTTGTGATGTTGATGGCCTGAGTGTGAGTCGCTGTGTGACGAGTTGCGAGACTTGCCCGCATCTACTCGCATCTCTACCTTGACCCTCCACGCGTCATCGCCCGGTGTTTTGAGATGGCCTGCTGACAGGCTAAATTTCACAGCTTGCGCCACAAGTCTTGTGACGCTCTACCGCCAAGGGACGAGCACAGATGACCACTTCCACCCCTAGTGACCGCCTGGATCTGAGCGCCAACGCCCTGACCGTCCTGGAGCGCCGCTACCTCGTAAAGGATGAGCAGGGAAAGCCGGTCGAGCGTCCTCAGGACCTGTTCCGGCGCGTGGCGCGTACGGTCGCGGCTCCCGACCGCGCCTATGGCGCGTCGGATCGGGCGGTGGACAGCCTGGCGGAAACGTTCTACGAGCTCATGGCAACGCGGGTGTGGATGCCCAATTCCCCCACGCTCATGAACGCCGGCCGTCCGCTCGGGCAGTTGTCGGCCTGCTTCGTGCTCCCAGTGGAAGACGCCCTCTCCAATGGCCGCTCCGGGATCTACGACACGCTGCGGGCGATGGCCCTCGTGCATCAGTCGGGCGGAGGAACGGGGTTTTCGTTCTCCCGGCTGCGCCCCAAGAACGACGTGGTGCGCTCGACCATGGGGGTCGCGTCGGGCCCCGTGTCGTTCATGAAGCTGTACGATGCCTCCACCGACGTCGTGAAGCAGGGCGGCACGCGCCGCGGCGCCAACATGGGCATTCTGCGCGTCGATCACCCCGATATCCTCGACTTCATTCATTGTAAGGATGACCTGACGCAGGTCACGAATTTCAACATTTCCGTTGCGGTGACTGACGCGTTCATGCTGGCGCTCGAGGCGGGGAACCCCTACGACCTCATTCACCCGCGCACCGGCAAGGTGGTCGGGCAGCTCGAGGCGCGCGAGGTGTTCAAGCAGATCGTGCACGGCGCCTGGAAGACGGGCGAGCCTGGAGTGTTCTACATCGATCGCGCCAATCACTACAACCCGGTGCCGCACCTCGGCAGTTACGAGGCGACCAACCCCTGCGGGGAGCAGCCGCTGCTTCCGTACGACGTCTGCAATCTTGGCTCGATCAACGTCGGGCTGTTCGTCAAGGATGGGGACCTCGACTGGGACGGTTTGCGCACCGCGGTGCACCTCTGCACCCATTTCCTCGACAATGTCATCGACGCGAACAAGTACCCGCTCTCCGAGATCGACGACCTGGCGAAGCGCATTCGCCGCATCGGTCTCGGCATCATGGGCTGGGCCGATCTGCTCGTACGGTTGGGGATTTCGTACGACTCCGACGCCGGCGTCGCGCTGGGACGCAAGCTGATGCAGTTCATCGACGAGGAATCCAAAGTGGCCTCGGAGAGGCTCGCGGCGCAGCGCGGCGTGTTCGCGGAGTGGGAGCGGTCCATCTGGGGTCCGGACGGGACCTGCGCGCGAAACGCGCGTGGAGAGCGCATCCGCCCCATGCGCCGGCTGCGCAACTGCAACCTCACGACCGTCGCGCCGACCGGCACGATCTCGATCATCTCGGGCTGCTCGTCGGGCATCGAGCCGCTGTTCGCCGTGGCGTTCATGCGCAACCAGGCAGGCGTCGTGATGCCGGACGTGAACGAGGACTTCGTCGCGATCGCCAAGCGCGAGGGATGGTACTCCGAACAGCTGATGAAGCAGATCGCCGAGGCGGGCCACATCCACTTCGACGCCGTCCCGGCGAAGTGGCAGCGCGTCTTCGTGACCGCGCACGATGTGACGCCCGAGTGGCACATCCAGATGCAGGCCGCGTTCCAGGATTTCACCGACTCGGCGATCTCCAAGACGAGCAACTTCCCGCACGATGCCACCGAGGAGTACGTCGAGCAGATCTACCGCTACGCCTACCAGCTCGGCTGCAAGGGCGTGACGGTGTACCGCGATGGCGCGCGCGAGAACCAAGTGCTCTCGACTGGCGCGACGGCGACGAAAAAACAGGACAGCGCGATCGGTACCGTCGGGGGGGCAGGGAAGGACGCGCTCGCGGAAGCGCTGAGCCGCATTGCCGAGCTCGAGACCGAGCTGCAGCTGACGCGCGAGCGGCTGCACGATGTGGAGGCTGAGAACCTGCAGCGCCGGGCCAAGCGCTCGCGTCCCGATCTCCTCAAGGGCTCGACGCGCCGCGTCGAGTCCCCGTTGGGCACGATGTACGTGACCATCACCGAGGACGAGAAGGGACAGCCGTTCGAGGTCTTCATGTCGCTCGGTAAGGCGGGTGGCGCGCTGATGGCGGACGTCGAGGCCGTCGGCCGGCTCATCTCCCTCGCGCTCCGCTCGGGTGTGCCGCTTCCTGAGATCTACCGGCAGCTGCGCGGCATTTCCTCCGACCGCGCGGTGGGCCTCGGCCCGAACAAAGTGATGTCAGTGCCCGACGCGATCGGCATCGCCATCGAGAAGTGGATGCAGGACAAGCAGGGCGTGCAGCAGGACCTCCTCGAGAGCGCATCCCCTGGTGCTGCGCCCGCCGTCGCTTCCAGCGAGGTCGTCCGCGGCCCGGCGGGCGATGCCGCGATTCGCGCCGCGCGCGGGCCTGACCAGGCCTTCATCGGCGCGTGCCCGGACTGCGGCTCGCAGCTCGCGTTCATCGAGGGATGTGCGAAATGTCACGTTTGCGGCTTCTCCGAATGTGGATGAGCCTCAGGCGACCACAGGGGCTGTGACTCCAGTCACGCCGGGCTATTCCGGGGCAGGATAGTCTTCAGGCCATGGAAACGCTTCCCCGCGCGATCACACCGACGCGTCTCCAGGTCAAAGGATGGGCCCGCGTCGGCCCCGCAGGCGCCCACACGCTGCGGCGCGGCGCGTGGTATCCCGTTGTTCGTATCTCCTCCAGCAACATCGTCGTCCTCGACGTCAACCGGCACAACGTTCCGGTCGACCGGCGCTTCCTCGAGATCCGCTATCATCCGCCGGAGCGCTGGACGATCGTGCGCTGCGAGCCGCGCGTCATCGAAAAACTGGGCCGAATCTTTCCGCTCACCTACGCCGTGTGCCCCAGCTGCCGGCATCGGCAGGGCATTGAAGCCCGGACCAATGAGATGACATGCGACCGCTGCCATAAGACGGCGGCGATGGCGTGGGATGAGTTGTCCTAAATAATTGCGATCTGATCGCCCAAGGAAACCGTTCCAGTCCCCTCGCCGACGCAGTAAAAGCCCCGCATTCCTCCATCTAAGAACTGCAAATGTTTTTTCAGCTCCTCCGGCTCGACCTGCTGTCCGAGTGCCCATCCCGTAAATGGCCGGCAGGGATGCGCGACTTGCAGGATCCGTAAGCGCACTCGCTCGCCTCCGTCCGGTGCCAGAATCGCCACGCCACCGGCCAGGTCGT
>WNGC01000245.1_pt1 | contig 48500 bp, 58 predicted proteins | sample 5400051 | NCBI WGS metagenome assembly WNGC01 (sample SAMN13153368, study PRJNA577476) | soil metagenome | isolation source: 20 cm soil or saprolite under grassland replicate 2 | place: USA:California | collected 2016-06-15
CGGCTGGTCGAGCGCGCTCAAGCTGAACGCATGACCATGGGCGATCTTTGCGCCCATTTGTTTAAGGATTACCAGTTTGGATTAGATCTGATCAAAAAGAATACCGGCCAGACAAGATTTATTATCAATGCCGAAGCCGTTAATGCGCCCGACAAATTCCTGAGCGAACTGGTAGTCCAATCCTATTATCCGGCTGCAGCTGCTCAAAAAGCTTGATTGTTCATGAAGCGCTCGTTGATCACAACGTTCGTAATTGGAGCTGTCGTTGCCATTTTTGTGGGAGTCTTGCATGCAACGAAGGCGATAGCCGGTTTTGAGACTGGCGTAGCGCGCCTCGTTGCCGATTATGCCGGAGCGACGAGGGTCGTTGGCGAAAAATGGCAATACGTTTTTGTCTTGCTGATAGCTGCTGGGGTTGCCTGGCTCAGCCTCAGAAATAACGCGGCTGCGGGACGGTCGAGAAACTATCTACTGTTCGGCTCTCTGATGGTCGAGCTGCTTGTGCTTTCGTGGGTCTGCTCGCTTTACCGGGTTTTTTTCCAACCGGTTCCCTGCATTTTTGCGGTCGCGCTGGCGGTCGCCGGCGCGGAAGGTTGGATCGCATTCTTGCGGAAGGACCGTTCGTATTTAGTGCGCGCAATTTTTGCCAATCGCCTCTCGAAAAAAGAATTTCGTCGTGTTAGCAACGGGACAATTCCATTCGATGGCCAGCCAAAAGCGTACGAAGCGACCGTTGTGGTCTGCGATATTGCCAACAGGCATGGATTCACGACTGACTCTGATCCCGCCGGTTTTGCTGAAACCATGGCGAAATTTATTCGCGAGACCGCTGACGACCTGATCGAAAGAGGAGCATTTCTACAGGCTGCTGACGGGGAGGGTGTGGTTGCGATTTTTGGTTTTCCGAATGCCGCCGGTCAACATGCCGAGGACGCAGCGCGCGCCACGCTCGATTTAACGAAAAAGTTTCTGGAGCGGCGGAAGGACAACGAAGAAACTTTTGGCGATTGGGATATGCATGGGGGTATCAGCTCGGGCGCGATCGTTGCCGGCGCGCTCAAGGACAGCGCGCGTCCGGCGCTCCTGGCGAGTGGGGAACCGATTGAACTTGCGCGCCGATTCTGCGCCCTGAATCACCGCTATGGGTCAAAGATTTTAATCGATACGGTTACGTTTGATCGAGTGAGCAAGGCGATTGTCGCTCGCCCAATTGATTTTGTGAGCGGAATGAATTCCCACGATCGGATCGAAATCTACGAGCCGCTCTGGCTTGCGGCCGAAGCGAGGCCCGAGCATGTCGCGCGCAGAGATTCTTTCTGGAGCGGCGTGGTTCTGTATCGTGAAAAACGTTGGGCGGAAGCTTATTCTCAATTCCAGAAGGCGCGCGGACCCGAGGGGGAAGATGATCCTGCCTTGCAATTCTATTTGCGCCGGCTCGAGCCGCTCGTTCTGCAGTTGACGGAATCGTCTTTGGAAGAAAGCTGAGCCCGCTTTGAGAAGGACGGAATATCCGGTCGCGATCCGGAATTTGATTGCGCAATTACGACAAATGCCCGGAGTGGGTCCTCGCTCTGCCGAGCGGATTGCGCTCTGGATGGTGCGGGCAAGGGACGATCAGCCGGAGCAAATCTCGCGCGCTATCGCCGACACGCGCCAGGCCATTCGTTCATGTAAGTTATGCGGATTTTTTGCTGCCGGCGAAATCTGCGACATATGCGTCGATTCCTCGCGTTCCACAGAGCTGCTCTGCGTTGTAGAACAACCGACGGACATTCTTCCTCTGGAAAAAACCAACGCCTTTCGCGGGCGTTACCATTCTCTTGGAGGGAAGATTTCTCCGCTCGATCATATTGGTCCCGAAGATTTGCGCATCAAAGAGTTACTGGAGCGCGTCGATCAGGAAAAAATCACCGAAATCATTTTCGCATTGCCTGCCGATGTGGAAGGCGAATCCACCACAAGCTACATTGCCGATCTTTTGAAGAACAAACCGGTCAACCTCACGCGCATCGCCCGTGGCATTCCGGCCGGCGGCGGCCTGGAATCCGCCGATGAATTGACACTCTCAGCCGCGCTTTCAGGCAGAACGAAGTTATAATCGTTGAAGGGTTGAAGCGATGAAGCGGCCGCAGCAGCGCTGTCCTGTCATGTCGAGCCAAGCGAAACATCCCTGATTCTAATCTCAGCGAGATCGATGGTATTGATCTGAGATTCTTCGCTCCGCTCAGAATGACAATGCCGCTTTAACGCTTCAACTTTTCAAAGTTTCAACGTTGCGCTAGTTTCGGTTAACATGTCCTGCGCAAAGATGGATCCAGCCCTACACCAGGCACAGAAGCCGTCTTGGATCAAAGTGCGGTTGCCGTCCAATCCGGTTTTCTTTTCAACCAAGGCGCTCATTTCCGATCTGCGCTTACATACGGTTTGCGAGAGCGCGCAATGCCCAAACCGATGGGAATGCTGGAGCCAGGGCACAGCAACCTTCATGATCGCTGGTGATCGTTGCACGCGCGCGTGCGGGTTTTGCGCCGTGATGACGGCAAAGCCTTTCGCGCTGGAAGAAGACGAACCGCAGCGCGTGGCCGAGGCGGTGTGCCGAATGAAGTTAAAACACGTCGTGATCACCGCGGTCGCTCGCGACGATCTGAAGGACGGCGGCGCCGGGCATTTTGCGCAGACGATTGCGGCAATTCGAGAGATGGATCCTTCGGTGATTATCGAAGTGCTCGTTCCCGATTTTCACGCACAGGATTGGTGCATCCAGATCGTTCTCGACGCCAGTCCCGACATTTACAATCACAACATGGAAACCGTCGAACGTCTCACACCGCAGGTGCGTTCGCGCGCAAAGTATCGTACCTCGTTGCAAGTTTTACATCGCGCAAAGGAACTTTCTTCAGAAGTCGTGACCAAGAGCGGTGTCATGCTCGGACTTGGCGAGAAGGAGACGGAACTTTTTCAGACCATGGACGATCTGCGCGAGGTCGGGTGCGAAGTCCTTACCATGGGTCAGTACTTACGGCCCACTCCGAAGCATTTGCCGGTCGTTGAATACATCACGCCGGATCAATTCAGCTATTACGGTGACATTGCGCGGAAGAAAGGGTTTCTCCATGTCGCCTCTGGTCCGCTGGTTCGCAGCTCTTATCACGCGGCCGACTTTCATCCGGTACGCAGATGACGAAGGCGATGCGAGTCGCTATGCATGGGCTTGCAATCGTTGTTATTCCGAGCGAAGCGAAGCGCGGCCGAGAATGGAGCGGCTGGGGAAGCCGCGACATAGACGGGAAGACCGGAGGTTGAACGAACGGGAAGTGAGCGAATCAAATCTCTGGAATTAATACCGAGATGTCTCGACGGAGCTTGTACTGGGCGAAGTCGAAAGACTCGACATGACAATAGCGGACATAAGGTCGCAAACCGCCGCAATCATTCCTGCGTACCAGGATGAGAAACATATCGGGGACATTGTTCGCCGAACCCGGGAACGACTCGATCACGTTCTCGTCGTCGACGATGGCTCGAGCGATCGGACCGCGCAGCGCGCGCGCGAAGCTGGCGCTGAAGTGATCGTTCATGATGAAAACCGCGGCAAAGGCGAAGCGATCAAGACGGGACTAGGGTATTGGCTCGCCGTAGCCCCGAAAGCTTTCGGGGGCGGCGAACTATGTCGAGAAATCACGTGGATGAGCCTCCTCGATTCCGATGGCCAACATCTTCCGGAAGAGATCGATCGGTTTCTGGGGGCGGCAGCTTCAGCAACGCAGCCGACGTTTTTAATCGGCAACCGTATGGCCAACGTCACCGGAATGCCATTCATCCGGCGCGTAGTGAATCGTTATATGAGCATTCAAATCAGCCATCTTTGCAGACAGGAGATTCCCGATACGCAGTGCGGTTTCCGAATGCTAGATCGACAATTGGTTCCAGAGTTATTGAGCGGCGGAACCCGGTTCGAGTACGAAACTGAAGTACTTATTATTGCTAGCCGTAGAGGCTACCGGATCGAATCAGTGCCGATCACGACGGTTTACTCGGACCAGGTGAGCAAGATTCATCCCATGCGTGATGCGCTTCGCTTCTTAAAATTGATGTGGCGGTATCGAAAAACGTAACGCCGGCTCTGTGAGCCGTTCACGGAGCTATTTTTTGTTTTCGCCGTTTTCCGGTGAGCCGGCGGGCAGCGCGCTGTTCGCGTTGTTTCCGAATGTAATACGCGTACCAGTAATGGGCAGCGCGCCATTCGCGCTGTTTCCGAGTGTAATACGCGCGCCAGTACGCGGCCGAGCGTATTCGGGGACGCCCACGTTTTTTCATGCCGGCCTTTACGAAGTTCTACGGAAACGAGAGAAGGAAAGTCCCAAATATTTTGCCCAAATGGATTGTATTTCTCGGTAGATGCTAAATGCCTGCTCGCCATGGCAGCGCGATCATGCGCAGAACCGCCCATGCTTTGGCGCCGATGAGATTTGGCTGGAGGCGCGAAATGGATCGTGTCGCGCAAACAAACGCTACTTAATGGTGAATAGAATGCTGGCGGTCTTGCCTTCGCTCACCACGCTCATCACATAATTTCCCGGAGAAAGCTTCTTTCCATCCATTGTCTTGTCGATGGTCGTCTTGGTTTTGCCTTGGAGCAAAATGACAGCTGGGGTTGAACCTGGGATCGGCTCGTTCTTCGCATTCACCATATTCACATTCACAATGATCATATCGCTCTTCGAGTCGACCGACAGTTCCGCATCAGCCGCAACCGGATTTGCGATCTTCGCGAAAGGCGTGCCGTCCTTTGCAGCCTGACCGCCAAGACCGACGGGAAATGGAAGTGAATCACTTGCGAAAAGACCGCACGAAAAAGCTGCGGAGATGGCGAAAAATAAGAGAAGACCTTTCATAACGAACAGTTGATGCCGGATTAGGCACCGGAACGCAAGGCTGGAGTCAGCCTTTCGGCTCGACTGCAGCTATGGTTTTCTCGCAGGCACGGGCTTTGAGCTTTTGAGGATTTCTGACTCGGGGGTAAGTGTTGCCGGTTTGCCGCTGAAAATGACGCGGTTTGGCTTCTCAGCCAGCGTCCCAACGAGTTCCTTGGCGTAGGTTGTCACCACTTTCAGATTCAACAGGGTCACATTCAGTTGTTTCAAGTCATCTTGAAGCTGTTTGTCGGTCCTTTTGATGAAAGTATCTGCTGAGCCGAGAAACGTATCGGCACCCTTCTCCACGCCCTCAAGATTTGTGATCATGTTCTGCAGGTTGTCTACGTCCATTTTTAAGGAATCGGCCAGAGGGCCGAGCTTCGGCGTGAAGTCACCAAGGTCTTTCTTCAAGCCTGTGACAGTCACATCGAGATTATCGAGCAGCTTGTTTGCGTTCTCGAACAATGGCCCCGCTGCCGCGGTAATTTGTTCGAGACCGTACGCCGGATGGCCTTCGATTGACGCGTTGTTTGCCAGCGTCTGACCTCCTGGCGTACCCGCGGACAGCGCCACAAATTTCGGCGAAAGCATCGTGTCGGAGCTGAGCGTGGCGCTTATATCACTAGGCAGCGGCGGAATTCCGTCATCGAGGCTGATGGTGACTCGCACCGCGTCTTTCTTGTTCGCGCTGGCATCGCGTTCTTTGGCGGTAAGATGACGCATCGCGATCACGCGCCCTGCCGGCGCGCCTGCGTACCGGACTTCGGAATTCACCTTGATGCCGGTCACGTCTTCGTAATTGATTTGCAAAGTTCGTGTTGGTTTTCTGAGCCGATAACCCGAAAGGGCGAAAGTCAGCGCGCCAAGCAGAATGATACTGCACGCGATCACCGATAGCGCGACGAAGTAGTCTGACAGATTGCGCTTTACCAAGCTCATGGAGTTTTCCAAACGGTCGGTCTGCAATGACGAATGACCCGCCTTTGCCAAGCTTCGGCGTGGCAGGCGAATGACGAATGGCTTCGCCACGTCGAAGCGTTGAGACGTTGAAACGTGAAAACGGTTATCATTCCTTCGTCCTTCGACACGCGTGCTTCGTCATACTTTTCACGCTGTTTTGCGGTGGAACCTGCTGCGCGCCGCGACGAATGGCCGCGGTTTCACACACGGATGATCCTCGTGTGTTTCCTGTAAAAGATTCAACGGGACCGGACCGTCAGCCTCGCCGTGGATAAATTGTTGCACTTCTGGATTTGAACTTGCGCGAATTTCATCCGGCGTACCCTGCGCGACAATGCCGCCATGGCCAAGCATAATCATGCGCGACGCAATGCGAAATGCGCTGGTCATATCGTGGGACACCACGACCGCAGTCATGTGAGTCCCATGCGTCAGCTTCAAAGTGAGTTCGTCCACGACTGCGGTCATAATTGGATCTAGCCCTGAGGTCGGTTCATCGCTAAATAATAATTCCGGGTCAAGCGCGAGGGCGCGGGCGAGTCCCACACGCTTCTTCATCCCGCCGCTGATCTCGTCCGGCTTTAGGTCTTCAAAACCGGTTAAGCCGACCATCTGAAGTTTTTGTTTCACGATCTCCTCAATTTCGTCAACGGATTTGTCCGTATGCTGCAGAAGCGGCAACGCCACGTTCTCGCCCACGGTCTGCGAGGCGAGCAACGCGCCGGATTGAAACAGCATCCCGAATCGCAGCCGCACACGTTCAAGGTCGCGCTCCTTCATGTTTGTGATGTCTTCGCCGAAAAGCTTCACCGATCCTGAGGTCGGTTGCATCGACCCGATCATATGCCGAAGGAGAGTACTCTTTCCACAGCCACTACCGCCCATGATAACAAGCGTATCGCCCCGGTGAACATTAAAAGAAATGCTATCGAGCACCGTGCGGTCTCCGAATTTTCGGACAAGGTTGTTAACCTCGATGATGATAGAGTCAGTGGGCATGGGGAAAATGACGAATGACGAATGACGAATGACGAATGAATGACGAAGCCCGAATGACGAACGTCATTCCTTGATTATTTGTCAGTGGGGTTTCACGATTCATTTTTTCCGCTCTTCCATATTAATGATACGATTTGTTACCGCGTTTTGTGGAATCGCTTTAGCAAAATCGATGACTTCTTCCCCAAACCGCGCGATCCGTTCTTCCAAATCGTAAACGGGTGTTGTCTCTGGCTCTTCGCGAATCTTTAGTGCAGTGACGTCATTCCAGACCGCTTCGTTGACCTCTTCGCGCGGCCTTGGGGATTTCGTCATTCCTTCGTCATTCATATCATGCGCCGAAGAAAAAGATTCCAGTCAGCACCGCGTTCATTACTAACATTGCCAGCAACGCTTGCACCACCGAAGCAGTTGTTGCCTGACCAACGCCTTCGGCACCGCCTTCAACCGTCAACCCTGCGTTGCATGCGATTGTGATGACAATCCATGCAAAAACTACGCTTTTAATCATCCCAGAATACAAATCCCAGCTATCGGCACTTTGCAGTGCTTCCATTACGTATCCAGCGGTGTTGAAATTGAGCGCGAAACGGCAGACTGCCCAGCCGCCCAGGATGCCAATGTAATTTCCAAAGATGGTAAGCGCCGGTAGCATCACCATCATTGCCAGAAAACGCGGCACTACCAAATATTGGATCGGGTTGATTGCCATCACCTCGAGCGCCTCGATTTCCTCGGACACCTTCATTGTCCCAAGTTCCGCTGCCACGGCGGAGCAGCTGCGGCCGATTACGATTACTGCTATCAGGACCGGTCCCATTTCGCGCAAAAGGGTGAGCATGACCAGATCGGGAATGTACATTTCTGCGCCGAGACTTTCGAGAGAATGAGCGGCTTGCATGGCGAGGGTCACACCGACACTGAACGCTGTTAGTGCCACCATCGGTGTCGCGCGCACGCCGATGGCCACCATTTGTCTGAAGATCGGCCCGATTTTGAAAAATTGGCCGGTAAATGGCGCAATCAAAATCCAGTAGAGCAGACTTAGATTAAGCTGGAGGTAGTTTTTCACTTGCCGTTCGAGCGCGCAGAATGACAAGGTCTGAGCGCCGACAAAAGCCGAAAGTTCGTACCCTGACTGAGTTGTTGGCTAACAATTGTGCAAAACGCGATGGCTCAAAGTGAAATCGAGGCGGTCCGCGCGTTGCTGGGTTCCAAGCCGCGACCTGTTGATTGGCCGGAGCGACGGAAACGCCTCGATGAGGTCGGTTCTGTTTGGTCTGTAGCTGACGACATCAAACTCGCGGCTGTCAATGTCAACGGATTACCAGGCGAATGGTCTATCGTTCCCGGCAGCGATCCCTCCCGTGTCCTGATGTTTTTTCACGGCGGCGGTTATTGTTCCGGTTCTATTCTCAGTCATCGTCGTTTGGTGACTGAGGCGGGTCGGGCCGCTGGAGCGCGGACCCTCGCTATTGGCTATCGACTGGCACCGGAGCATCCATTCCCCGCGGCGTATGACGACGCGCTGACAGCATGGCGCTTCCTTCGGGACGAGAATATTTCGGCTGCGCACATTGCAATTGGTGGCGACAGCGCTGGAGCCGGCCTGACCGTTGCGTTGATCACTCGGTTGCGCGATGCACACGAAGAGTTGCCGTCTTGTGCGTGGCTGATTTCGCCTTGGACGGATCTGACGATGTCCGGTTCGACGCTCTTGAGCAAGGAGGCAGTCGATCCTCTTATTCATAAACACTATCTGAATGAATTGGCCGACGGATATCTCCCTGCGGGAATTGATAGAAAGGATCCACGAGTTTCTCCTCTATTCGCGGATCTCAAGGGCTTTCCGCCAACGCTAATTCAAGTGGGTTCTGCTGAGACGTTGCTCGATGATGCTGCTCGTTTTGCGGCTGTTGCTGGTGCAGCGGATGTCCGCGTAACTCTGGAAATCTGGCCGCAGATGATTCATGCATGGCCTTTATGGAACGCTCACCTTGAACCCGGCCGCCGCGCGCTCGCAAGTGCCGGCACCTTTATCCGGGAATCTCTCGAACGGAAACGAGTAGCCAGCTCAAAGCGCTAAAGCAACCCGCGCTTGCGAAAATCTCCCAGATTGCCGCCAGAAGAGCGCTCGACCATATCGATAGTGAATTTCAGCAGGCACACCTCCCACGCGTCATCGACACCTTGGATGACTGCGCTAAGTGGCTCATTCGCGCTTTCGACACGATGTCTGGTGCGGTTGATCACCGAATCGATTGAATCGCGCAATGTTTGCTCGCTCAGATCAGTTTTGCGGAACTGAAAGCCGTAACGAAGCACCGCGACGTTTCGAGCATGCTCGCGCAGTTGATCTACGTACCGCTCCGCTTTTTCCCCGAAACCTTCCAGTAACAACCGGTAATAATGTTCCGGCGCAAGGATCTGCGGGCGCTCCGCGTGAATCTTTCCATTGCGAACCCGGACCTGATCGACTCGATCCATCAACTCCGAGATGAGATAAAAATTGAAGCTGGTGCTCCCGAAGGTCGCGATCTGTCGCTCGGGAGCAACGATCACACGGGTGTTTTCGATGGCGTAATCAAAATCGTCCCGGGTCATGGTGAAACAAATTAAGTTAGCGTGCCGGGCTCCTGTTTCAAAAACGGCCCTCGAGAGTCAAGCACGCAGATCAAATGACGAAGTCCAAATATCGAATGACGAAGGAATGACGGAATCCGAGTAACACGGCACGGAGAAATGATAACCGTTTTAACGTTTCACCGGGGCGAAGCCATTCGGCATTCGAACTTCGCCGTTCTTAATTAGTCGCGTTGAGCTTGCTGTTGCTGGCCCTGAGGCGTTTGAAAGAGTGAAAGATATTGACCGTAGCCTTCTTCCTTTAGTTTCTCCACGGGAATAAAGCGCAACGCCGCGGAGTTCACGCAGTAACGTTGGCCAGTTGGCGTCGGCCCATCATCAAAGACGTGACCGAGGTGCGAATCGCTTGTTTTCCCTCGAACCTCAGTGCGCTCCATTCCATGCGAGGAATCTCTTTTCTCTACAACGTTATCGTTTGAGATAGGTTTTGTGAAACTGGGCCATCCGGTGCCGCTATCGAATTTGTCGAGCGAACTAAACAACGGTTCGCCAGTAACAATATCGACATAGATTCCCGCCCTGTGATTGTCCCAGTAAGCGTTCTGAAACGGAGTTTCCGTTCCGCATTCGCGCGTGACGTGATACTGGTCCTTAGTCAATTGTCGTTGCAAGTCAGCATTGCTGGGCACTGGTTTGGTTGGATTCATTTTCTCAGCTTCTTTCTTCTGCGTTTGAGCATAAGCGAGCAAAATCGAGCCGACAATCACAACGATAGTGCCAAACAAACCAAACCAAAGCGTCTTATGCGACCCATGATGCGGGCGTAATAGATGTGTAGTGTTCATACCCTGAAGTCCGAAGTGTCGATCGATCCCTTAGCCGTCCCTGACTTCCCCGAGAGTGCCAGACAATCTACACGCGGCCGGTTTCTCTCGCAAATCATGCAGGCGCGAGATTGATCTCCTTTAATTAAATTCGCAAACAAGCTGAAAATTGGTCTTCTCACCCTTTTCTACGGGAAAATAGCGGCGGAGTTTCCGATCCCATCGGCCAAATTTCCGATCAATCCGGCCGACCGGCTTCTGGGACGCGAATGTAGCGACGCAGACCAATCAAGCCGATCGGCGCAATCGACGCTGCCAGAGCAAAGATAAGCCACATTATTTCAGGGCGTCGCGGACCGTGCTCCGGAACGAATGCAGCCAGCAAAAATCCCCCAGTTCCAACGAGCAGTTTCCCGATGAGAAACGGAATATACGATAGCGCGCCATACGACGCCTCCTGACCCCTTGGAGCAATCGCGGCAGCATACTCATAGACCCGCGGTGAGTAGAACGCTTCGCCGATTGAAAAGATCGATATGTATAGCGCGATCATCACGTAGTAGGGGTGAATCGTTCCTTGTACTCCCAGATAACCGCGACCGATCCATTGCCCGATGAAGCCTTCGGCCGATCCCAGAAACCACGAAGTTGGCAAGGCCATAACGAAAACAGATGCGGCGCAAATCGCTCCGCCTACGATCACCATTTTGTACGCTGAGTATTTCTGCGTGAGAGCGCCGACAATTGGCACCAGAATGATGATGAGAATATAATTGATGTTCGATAGGTGACCGATGGGAGCCCCGTTCCCCAGTTCGCGGATACCGAACTTTGGAAATACGTAGTCCATTTGCAGGAAGATCAGCTTCAAAAATCCGATTAAGAGAAGAAAAGCGAGGAGGCGATAAAAACCGGATTGACTCAGCAACCGCTTAAACAACACGACAGTATCGACAGCGCTGTCGTGAACGGTTAACCAGACGCGTTTCCAGAACGCGCCTGTCGCGTGCCTCATTGGCTCGGCGTTGAACCGGACGCCTTCGTCTGTTACTTCAGCTCCTCTGCGCAGAAAATAAATTGTCGGAAAGAGCAGTAGCTCGAAGCCGAGGCTTACTAGAAAGAGCGTGCGGTAAGTCGTTATGTGCAATCCGAAAAGATTCAGATAGCCATATTCGCCTAACGAGTGCCGGACGTAATCAAAAATGCTTCCAGCAACCAGATAGCCAACGTTCATGACCATGTAGATGATCGAGAAAGCGATCGATCGTTGTCGCACAGTTGAATAGCGGCGGGTCGCAGCAATCAGCACGGGTGTGCCTAACGCTTCGCCGATCACTAATGGGAACAAGCCTCCAGCTAATGCCAGCCATGGTATGGTCGTAAATACCATAACAGAGCGCGCGACCGCGCAAACGGCGACGCCGACGAAGAAAGTTCGCCGAAGACCGAGTGCATCGGTGACTGATCCGGCTAATAACGTGCACACGGTCATCGCCGGTGCCCAAACCCAACCGACCAAAGCCCCTGCCGTTTGATCGTTGAACCCAAGATCTGACGAAAGCCACAAGATCAGAGTCTTATTCGTGATCGAGTACGCCGAGATGATGAACAATTTGATCAGGAACGTGAGCCACAGCTCGCGTTCCGCTCCCTTGAGCACCGTAAACTTCGCGATAAAACCACCCAGTCCTTTCGCGATAACCGGAGGGGCGGATTCTTCGGGGAGGATTGCTTCGTTGACTGCTTTGTTCACAGCGATGGAACTTAAGCCGTCATTCCGAGCGAAGTCGAGGAATCCCGCGGTGCAGGCTTTAAGCTAACTCCACGAGCTCTTTTCGGTCTCGCTTTACTCCATTCAAGATGACGACGCTTTCAGTGCGCCTTAATTAATTACAACAAATTCTCGATGTACGTCCGCCGATCAAATGCCGCGAAATCATCCAACTGTTCGCCGGTGCCGACAAATCGCGTTGGGATTCCAAGTTCGTCCTGGATGGCCACGACGATGCCGCCTTTCCCGCTGCCGTCGAGCTTGGTGACAATAACACCAGTTAGTCCAATGGTGCTTTGGAATTCGCGCGCCTGGCTGAGCGCGTTGCCGCCTGTTGTTGCGTCAACCACCAGCAGCGTTTCATGCGGCGCGTCGGGGTCGTGCTTGGCGAGACTGCGTTTCACTTTTTCAAGTTCCGCCATCAGATTCTTTTTCGTGTGCAGTCGCCCAGCTGTATCGCAAAGCAGAAATTCAGCCTGGCGTTTTGCAGCTGCCTGATACGCTTCATAACAAAGCGCAGCTGGATCGGCGTTGTAGTGTCCTTTGATCATTTCGACACCCAACCTTGTCGCCCAAATGCCAAGCTGCTCGATCGCCGCAGCGCGAAAGGTGTCTGCTGCCGCCAGCAAGACGCTGTGTCCATCTTTCTGAAGATAACGAGTCAGTTTCGCTGTCGATGTGGTCTTGCCAGTGCCATTGACACCCAGAAGCAGGACGACATTTGGTTTGCCAGCCAGAGGCTTGATGGCAGCCGTGTTTGTGGGTAAGACACGCGCAATTTCCTGACGCACAACTTTCACAACGTCATTTATTCCCATTACCGACCAGGCCTCGCGTTCCTGGAGTGTTTTAATGATGCGAGTCGTCATCGCCACGCCGAGATCCGCCCGGATAAGCGATTCCTCGAGCTCATCCCAGTCGATCGGTTTCCCGGCGAAATGTTCGGCCAGAGTCTTAAGGAATTTCATGGGTTACTGTAGCCGCTTCGCCCTGCGAAGCGCCGCACTCAGGTCGTTAACACATTACGCGTCGCGTCGCCCAGAGGTCGACGGCTACAACGTTTTTTTTATCGCTTCGCGCGCCGGCCGATCCAAATCCTTTCTTACGCGATCAAGAATACCGTTGACGAAACGACCCGATTCGCCGCCACCATACATTTTTGCCAGTTCAATTGCTTCGTTAATCGACACGACTGGCGGTATGTCGTCTCGATAAAGCATTTCGTAGATTGCCAGGCGAAGGACGTTGCGATCAACCGCTGAGATCCGCCGAAATTCATAATTCTCGCAATAACGGCGAATTCGTTCGTCGATTTCCGGCAAATACGCGACCATTCCTTCGATGAGCGGCTGCGCGAATTCGCGAACCCTGGTTGTTGCCGGGCAAAATTCCCAAAAATCGTCAATTTTCTCCGGTCCTTCGCCACGTTGAAGGTCGCGCCAGAAGTGATACTGAATCGCCGCTTCGCGTGCTCGCCGTCTTTTTCCCATAAATTACTTCCCGGCAAGGTTCGACATGACGCCTGCGATTTCCACTGCTGCTCGCGCGGCCTCGGTGCCGCGATTAATTCTATTTTCGAGGCAGCGTTCGCGCGCCTGATCCTCGTTATTGAAGCTAAGCACTACGTTGATCACCGGAATACCATAATCGACTGCAATTCGCTGAAGCGCATCAGTCACCGAGCGGCTGAGATTTTTGGCGTGATTTGTTTCTCCCTGCATGATCACACCACACGCGATAATCGCGTCGGATTTTTTCTTTCGTGCTAACTCGCGTACGACCACAGGGATCTCGAACGAACCCGGCACGCGGTAAATCGAAATTGCCGCGCTTGATGCAAGACTGCGCAACTCCTTCTCCACGTGATCGACCAAGCCTTGAACATATTGCGAATTAAACTGGCTGGCTACGATCTGGAATGTGCGTTTGCCCGTTTTAGCTCGCGGGCGGCGCGGCGCGTTGGTCGACATTCTTTCTCAGAACTACGATTTGCCTTCGCTGCAATCCGCAATCACAACAAGTGCCCCAGCTTCGTCTTTTTGGTCTCGAGATATTTTGCGTTGTGCGGATTGGCTTCGCTGCGGATTGGCACCTGTTCCACCATCTCAAGGCCGTAGCCTTCGAGGCCGACTACCTTCTTCGGGTTGTTAGTCAGAAAACGGAACTGACGCACTCCAAGGTCGAAAAGGATTTGCGCACCAAGCCCGTAGTCTCGCAGGTCGCTTGGATACCCGAGCCTCGCGTTTGCCTCCACGGTGTCGAGCCCTTCCTCCTGTAATTTGTAAGCGTGAATTTTTGCCGCCAGTCCGATGCCGCGTCCCTCTTGGCGCATATAAACCAGGACACCACTGCCTTCCTCCTGAATTTGGCGAAGTGCCGCGTGCAATTGATTTCCGCAATCGCACCGACGCGAACCGAACACGTCGCCTGTCAGGCATTGGCTGTGCACGCGAACCAGCGTCGGTTTGTTCTTATCAATTTTGCCTTTGACCAGGGCCAGATGATGCTGGCCGTCGAGTTTCGAACGATACAAATGCAAATCAAAATCGCCGTAGTCGGTCGGCATTTTAACGATTTGCTCCGGCTCGACGAGTTTTTCGCGAACGCGCCGATGCGCGATCAAACTCTGGATCGTACAAATGCGCAGGCCATGCTTTTTGCGGAATTCCATCAACTCCGGCAACCGCGCCATGGTACCGTCGTCGTGCAAAATTTCGCAGAGCACTCCCGCCGGTTGGAGTCCGGCCATTCCTGCCAGATCGACGGCGGCCTCGGTGTGCCCGGCGCGTCGCAAGACACCTCCGTCCTTCGCGCGCAATGGAAAGACATGCCCGGGCTGGTTGAGATCGTCGGGAGACGATTTCGGATTCGCGATTGCCAGGATAGTAGTGGCCCGATCGTAAGCGCTGATACCCGTGGTTACACCACGTGCCGCATCTACCGAAACAGTAAAGTCTGTCTTATGTTTCTCCCGGTTTTGCGCCACCATGCGCTGCAAGCCGAGCTGTTCAGCGCGTTCGTTTGAAATCGGCGCGCAAATCAAGCCGCGCCCATGCGTAGCCATGAAATTAATCGCTTCCGGGGTTACTTTTTCGGCTGCCATCACCAGGTCGCCTTCGTTCTCGCGATCGGCATCGTCCGTTACAATGACAATGCGGCCCTTGGCGATGTCGCTTACTACATCGTCGATTGCATCAAACTGAAGTGTCTCATTGGTCTTGGCGATCATTGGATTAATACCATTACGTCCTCAGTCGGCCTGAGCAACTCTTACTCTTACTCTAATTCTTACTCACGCTTGTGCTCCTGATCGTAATCAAAGTTTGCCGGTCGGGAGCATGATTATGAGCATGATCAGGAGTTAAGTTATTTCGCACTACTCGCCACAATCGACTCAGGCCGGTACATGTCGCGATTACTTCCCTGGAATTCCGCCTTGAGTCTCACCTTGAACTGCGCGAGATCGACCAGGTCCCAGCGCGTGAATTTCCAAATGCCGCCTTTCTCGCGCGGCTGATGTTCGAATCCAACGACCAGGTGCACGGCGTCGTCGCGTACCTTATTGGTCGCCACTTTTGGCTCGAAATAGAAAGCGCGGAAACTACTGTCACGGCTTCCAACGACATAAAGCTTTGGATCGAGATAAAAAACGCGCTTGCTTGCAACGTCGACAATTCGCAAGTCGGGATATCCGGACCGTTGAACGCGGCCTTCGGCCGTCCGCGGAAAGTCGCAATTCAATCCCGGCGCTGCATTCAACACCAGGCGCAAGTTGTCTTCAAAATGACTACTCGCTTCGTTGATGCGGAAGACACTTTGGATCGCGCTGTCAGGCGCATTGAATTGCTTGATCGTCTCGTCGCACGCCGCGGCGATCTGCTTGATTACTCGTTGATCGATTTCGTCTTTCGGGTTTACCGACAAGACGCGTTTGCCCGTTGTATCGAAAATCACTTCAGCGAACGGAATCCCAAGCATTGGTCGATGTTCGTTCAGCAACCACGAGATCAATTGATCAACCGGAGAATTGGCTTGCGATCTTTGTAAGGCAGGCGCTTCGCCTGCCAAACACAGCGGGGCAACCAGAGCGGTCGCGCTAAAGGCTAAAATTGCGCCTGGGAAAACCATCAATGAGCGAAACATTGGCCGATTCAAAATCGCCATCCGCGAATGAACAAGAGCAAAACAATGAGAATGTGATCGAGGAAACTTTGACGCGTCACGGCATTGTGACTACAGTGACTACATGACAGCGACCCTGCGTGAAGCCAAAGCTAAGTTGTCCGAAATGGTAAAACGAGCGAGCCGCGGCGAAGAAGTGGTGATCACCGTGCATGGCAAGGAAACAGCCAAGATCGTACCTGTGCCCAAGCGCAGGAAAAAACGCGACACGGAGAAGTGGCTGGCAGAACTGGATGAACTTCGTCGCAAATACAGTACGGGAAAAATCGGCATTAGCGCGCAAGAGATCCAGGATTTGGATCGCGAAGATCGTTTCTAAGTCAATGCGCTTCTGGGACAGCTCTGCGCTGGTCAAGCTTTACGTCAAGGAACCAGACTCCACTGCATTTAAGCGGCTCGCCAATGACCCCGAAGTGCCTCTGATTTCTAGCTTTACCATCCATGAAGTGCACTGCGCATTTTGGCGAAAGGAACTCTCGGGAGCTGTGGCGCGCAACGCTGCAGAGATCCTGTTTCAAAAATTTCTGCGCCAAATTCACGCCGAAGATTTTAAGCTGATTCTTTACGACTCTGGAATGAAGAACCGCGCGGTTGGCGTGGTGCGGCGCTGCCATGGTGCACCAAATCCAGTCATGATTCGTAGCCTCGACGCCCTCCAAATCGCCAGCGCACTCGAAGGCGGAGCAACCGAGATAGTGTCGGCCGATTTGCGCATGCGAAACGGTGGAATTCTTTTCGGACTGCGAGTTCTGCCCGAGTAAAGGCCATGGATAAGTCAGAGAAAATTTTTGTTGCCGGTCATCGAGGCATGGTAGGCAGTGCATTGGTTTGCCAACTCGAGTCGAAAAGCTTTTTGAATTTGCTCGTTCGGGACAGATCGGAATTGGATCTTCGAGATGAGTCCGCAGTCGCGAAATTGTTTGCAGAAGAAAAACCAGCGGTGGTGATTCTCGCGGCGTCAAAAGTCGGTGGCATTAAGGCAAACATTGACCATCCCGTCGCATTTCTGCTCGAGAATTTGCAGATTCAGAACAATGTAATGGACGCGGCTTATGAGAATGGTGTACGCAAGCTTCTCTTTCTTGGGAGCTCGTGCATTTACCCGAAGTTTGCGCCCCAGCCGATCCCAGAAACAGCATTGCTAAGCGGGCCGCTGGAGCCGACTAATGAAGCTTACGCAATTGCGAAGATTGCCGGGATTAAGCTTTGCCAGGCATATGTTCGCGAGCACGGCGCGAATTTCATTTCGATGATGCCCACGAACCTTTACGGTCCTAACGACAATTTCGATCTGGAAACATCACACGTTCTGCCTGCGCTCTTGCGTAAAGCGCATGAAGCCAAGACACGAAAAGATCGAGAACTGATCGTGTGGGGCTCCGGAAAGCCGCGTCGTGAATTTTTGCACGTGGACGACCTCGCGTCGGCGTGTCTTTTGCTCCTGGAGAAATACGATTCGCCGGAAATCATCAATGTCGGCTGCGGCGAGGACATCTCCATCCGCGAACTGGCTGAGTTAGTTTGCGACATCGTTGGTTTCGATGGCCAGCTTAGCTGGGACGCAACCAAGCCGGATGGCACACCAAGAAAACTTTTGGATGTCACGAAGCTACGCGCTCTGGGTTGGAAGCCGTCGATCCCTTTGCGTGAAGGCATCGCGCGAACATACGAATGGTTTCTCGCCAACTACGTTAGATGAATCGACCCCATAAAATCGACTAGATGGTTTTACCCCTGATAGCTTTCCGCGTTGACCCCGAAAGCTTTCGGGGTTGACTGCGAGCCGTGATGAAAAACCTACGCATCGGAGTTGTTGGGGTTGGTCATATTGGGAGTAATCATGCGCGGTTGTATGCGGAGATCCCATCGGCCGAGTTTACCGCCGTGTATGATGTGGATCCTTTCAGGAGCCGTACCATCGGCGGAAAATTCGGCGCGACACCTGCCAAGTCGCTCGATGAATTTATGGATATGGTAGATGCCGCTTCGGTAGCGACGCCTACTAACACACACTACGCGATTGCGCGCTCGCTGCTTGCGAAGGGCAAGCATGTACTTGTCGAAAAGCCGATCACCGATAATACCGCACACGCTACCGAGTTGGCAGATTTAGCCACAAGTAGTGGCCTCATTTTGCAAGTCGGCCACGTGGAACGTTTCAATCCGATTTTAGGTGCGCTGGAAACACATCTGACCCATCCTCGCTTCATCGAAGCACATCGGCTCTCTCCTTACTCCGAACGCAGTACCGATATCGGTGTCGTCCTCGATTTAATGATCCACGATTTGGAAGTCATTTTGCATTTTGTGCGGTCTCCGCTTTGGAGTATCGACGCGGTAGGCGTACCGGTTCTCAGTAAGAGTGAAGACATCGCCAATGCGCGGCTGCATTTTGAAGATGGTTGCGTGGCAAATGTTACCTCGAGTCGCATCAGTCCCGAGCGGCTCCGCAAGATCCGCATTTTTCAGGAAGACGCCTATCTCTCGCTCGACTACCAAAATCAAAGCGGCGAAATCTATCGGCGGGTTGGGGGACGTATCACGCGCGACAGGGTCGAGATCGAGCGCGAGGAACCACTTAAGCTTCAGCTTGCTTCGTTTATCGAATGTGCCAGCACAGGACGCGAGCCGCGCGTTTCGGGTTCTCAAGCGACAGCGGCATTGAAGTTGGCGGTTGAGATAACAAAGCGAATCGCGCCGGGTGAGTAAGACGATCTCAGCTTATTCCGGCATCGTAGCCACGGCAAAGCTTCGCCGCCGCGGCGGGTGTCGCCGTGTCCGGGGAACCAACGCCATCGAAGCGCCTCGACTCAGCGAGGCGGCTACATGAAAATTCAGACGATCTATTTCGTCGCCGGTGAAGTGAGCGCAGACAATCACGGCGCTGCATTGATGCGTTGCTTGCGCGAGCTGAACGGCGAACTCAAGTTTATCGGGCGCGGCGGCCCGCAAATGCGAGAAATGGCCGGCGAGTTTGCCAAGGGGCGGATTCCCGATGGCCAAGAATTCAAAAACTGGATAGGCGATGCGGCGGTCCTCGGTTTATGGGAAGTGCTGTGGAAATATGGCTATTTCCGAGAACAGTTTCACGAAACGATCCACGAAATTCGGCAGTGTAAACCGGACGCTGTCGTCCTGATCGATTACCCAGGTTTCAATTTGCGTCTTGCACGGGCACTGCGAAGGGAAGCACCACGGCAAAAGATCATTTATTACATCAGTCCCCAGGTATGGGCCTGGAACCGCGGACGCATCACGAGAATGGCGCATTTCATCGATCTGGTCCTCTGCATCTTTCCATTTGAAGTCGATCTCTACACCCAGGCTGGTTTGCGCGCCTTGTTTGTCGGTCATCCCATGATCGAACGATTGCGGGATCGAAAAATCGAAACTCAGCGCGATCCTAATCTGATCGGCCTTTTCCCTGGTAGTCGTTCACGCGAGGTGCGAAAGATTTTTCCGGTACTGCTGGAAACGGCGCGTTCGCTTCTGAAGCGCAACGCAAATCTGCGTTTTGAAGTCGCAGCCACATCTCATGAACTCGCGAGAGAAATGAGCAAAATGTTGACCCCTCACCTTACTCCTCTCCCCTCGCCGAAGGGAGAGGCAAAAACGCAAGCACCGCCTAACCAGTCGGATCGTACTGTGGCAAGACAAAACGCGATAGGGACGCCTCGTCCCTCAACGAGGGGAGAGGCGACGGTGAGGGGTGCATTACAAGACGATTCTCAAATCATTCGAATTGAAATTGGCCAGACGGCAGAAATTATGCAGCGCGCATGGGCCGGGATCGTCGCCTCGGGGAGCGCCACGCTGGAAGCTGCTTATTTTCGATTGCCGTTCGTACTGATTTATAAGGTTGCGTGGCCGACTTACCTGGCAGCGCGACTCGTGGTGAATGTAAAATATCTTGGTATGCCTAACCTGCTTGCGGACAAGGAAGTGGTTCCCGAATTCATTCAGCACCGTGCCGAACCGAATGCTGTCGTCAAAGCCGTGCAACCGCTGATTGACAATACAAGCGCGCGCGAGCGGATGGTTTCTCAGTTCGATGCGATCGTTTCTAAACTGGGCGACAGCGGAGCCAGTCGAAGAGCCGCGCGAGCAATTATTGAAGAGATTGGAAGCGCGCCTTAACTAATCACGTCATGAAAATTTGGGATGTTTCACGAACCCTTTCGAATGATTTGGCAGAATGGCCAGGTGACGAGCCCTGTCGTTTCCGATTGACGAGAGAAAAGACGAAAGGCGAAAGCGTGAATCTCGGCGCGATCAGCATGAGCGTTCACAATGGAACGCACGCGGATGCCCAATTTCATTTCGACACGAATGGCGGGTCAATTGAGAAAGTGTCGCTCGAAACTTATTTGGGCCGCGCAGCGGTGGTTGATCTTACGCAAGCTTTCCTGGAGTCGAAGGAAAAACGGCTGATCACAATCGTAGACCTCCGGCCGGCCGCTGAATCTATAGCGGCGACCTCTCGGTTGCTTGTAAAGACTGGTTGCTGGACTGACTCCACAGTTTTCCCAAACCAGATCCCCGTGATCGCAGCCGATGTGCCGGCGTGGCTGCAGAAAAATGGCGTCAAATTGCTGGGGTTGGATCTGCCCTCCGTAGACGAAATCGATTCGAAATCGTTGCAGAACCATCACGCGCTGGCGCGCGCCGGAGTCGCGATCGTTGAATCACTCGATCTGAGTGATGTCGGCGCCGGGATTTATCAATTCGCAGCGTTGCCGCTAAAAATTGCCGGTGGTGATGGTGCACCGATGCGAGCAATTCTCTGGCGCGACTGAATGAGCTGTTCGACCCGTACGCGCTGTAGTGTTCGCTGTCCTCAGCGGAGCGGGATTTCCCGTGCTGGACGGCGACGCGCTGAGGACGGCGCACACTACAGCTAAGCCACATGACAGGAAGCCTGCTTGAAGACCGGCGTACCATTTGGGTCGTTGCTGGCATAACCTTTCTCCTGTTTCTCGTCGGGAATTTGCCCTGGCAGCTCGATGACTACGATCAGGCGAAACAAGCATTCACTTCCTTCGAGATGATCAAGGAAGGTCACTGGTTTTACCAGCAGACGCCGCATGAACGCGTGGCAACCAAACCGCCATTGGTAGGATGGATTTCCGCGGGTCTCTTCGCTATCACCAGGTCATGGGAGGTATCATGGCGGCTGCCATCGCTTCTTGCTGCCATGGCGTTGGCGGTCTTGTTGTTTCGTACCGCCTGCTCCGCGTATGGAACAATTGCCGGTCTCGTTGCATTAGGTGCGTTTGGATTGAATCTGTTGAGTCCACGCCTGGCGACACTCGTACGCACGGACATGCCGCTGGCATTAGTGATCTTTCTAATCGGCCTGCTGATTTGGAGAAAAATCGAAGGGCAGGAGGAATGGAAACCGCGCGATCGAATTCGCCTCTTCGCTCTGCTGACAATCTCAATGTTAATCAAAGGCCCGATCGTGTATGCCTTTTTGCTTCCAGGCATCGGAGTGTTTGAGTGGTGGCGCAGGCGACACGTTCATGGGAGTTGTAGCCACGGCGCTGTGTCGCCGTGTCATGGGTCTCACGACGAGCGCCGCGATACAGCGAGGCGGCTACAGAGCGCATGGTCTGGTTGGTGGCCATGGATTGTGTCACTAGCTGTCTTCTTGTTATGGGTCGCCAGCGGCATCTTGTTTCAGCTTGGTTTCTTTGATGAGGTGGTCATGCGCGAATTTTTGGGGCGTTTCGGTGAAACAATTCATCGACCGCAGCCCCTCTATTTTTATCTGCCGCATCTGCTGCATAAGTTTGCTCCGTGGAGCATCCTCCTGATCGCGATAGCAATTTTCGACCTTGCGTCACGTCGATGGAAGATTGGCGCTGCATTTCGCGCGATCTCGCCGGGCATCTTCTGGCTGGTTTGCTGGAGTCTCGGCGGTTTGATCGCGATGTCACTGATTCCATCCAAGCGCGTCGATCGAATCTTTCCCGTTATCCCGCCGCTGTGTTTACTTTTAGCGGCACAAGTTTCGAGTAGGGGCGGCGCGCTGCGCCGGCCGGACGGTCCAAGCCGGACTGGCGCGGCAGCGCGGCGTCCCTACCTCGCTGCCGCATTAATCTTCGCGATCTTTTTTACCGGCGGTTACGCAACTTGGAAGGTCGTTAGCGGCTATCGCGATCATCGGAATGCCCTGGCTATCTTTGGACGCGACATTCGTCGCGAAGCAGCCGCGCGTGCCTGGCGTTACGAAGCGGTTTCTGCGAAAGACGAAGGGTTGTTGCTTTATGTGCGAAAACCGCACTACATCGAGCCAGATCGCGCGGTCACCGAATGGAACACTGGAAATCTCGACGCGCTTGTAGCCTCGACGGAGAAAGCTGCAAATCTTATGCCTCAGCTTCGAGGAGCTACTGTCTCTCAATTGAAACCCAATGAGCGAAAGAAAGGGCAGGGGATGGACTACGTTTTCATTACGCATTGAGCTCTACGTCCGCATCATGATGCTAGCGGTGACGTTATAAGTGGCGATCCAATGCTTTGGTAGGGCGCGACCGCCGGGCGCGCCGAAGGGCCATTCCAGCGGATGATCAGCCCTAGCTACTCTAAGTGGGTAAAGGCAGCTCAACGTAAAGACGCCGCCAGGGCTGATCATCGATGAGTCGCCAGCGATGACCTGTGCCCGTTGTATCGGCGGCCAGCAACACCTCGCCTGGACGCAACACAAATGTTTCGCCGTCGCGAGTCGTGAATTCGAGCGTTCCCGATAGTGTGATGACATACTGGGCGTGCGGCGCTGTATGCCAATCCAGAGCCGAACCAGCCGGGGTTTCCGCGAAATGGACTGCCGTCGCTTGTTGGATGACGCCAAGCGGAATCGTGTTGTATTCGACATGTGAACGGCCATCGGCCCCAGTCTTCAGGTGGACGCAACGAATCATAGCATGGGCGATTTTGTCACGAGTACGCCAGTAACGCCACGCCGGATGATGCGCTGCAGATCATCGCTGAATCAGATTGACTTTTCACGCGCGATTGAACAAAACGAGCGGCATGAACTCTCGATTGATTGCTCCCATGGTCGCATTCGTATGCCTGCTCTCCGTTGCAGCTGAGCCCGCGCAGATTGCCGGAAGGATTCAAGTGTCCGAAGGTCCAACACCATTCATCAGTTTCGTCAACACCACCGTCACCGATGTCGTCGGCTTCAACTCTGCCCAGTTTCTGATTTTCCCAAAGACGGGGTCGGCCACGCGGCCAATCAAGGCCCGCTATGCGCGATCCTATTTGGAAGCGCGGGGTTATTTCAATCCACAAAATGGTAACCTCACGATTCCAGTCTTCGGCCTCTACGCGGGCCGCCCAAATCGCGTCTCGATCAATCTGGGTTTCAATGACCGAGTTCATCGATTGAGAAGAATCAATATTGTCATCACCACGCCTGCCTATGACGGAGGCACGTACTCCAATCCCACTGTCATACAGCCGCGATTACTAGGGACCGCTCTGAGCTACGACTTTATCCTCCTGAAGGGCTATGCCCAAAATAACACGCCAATCATTATCGACAGTGACGCCGAAATCCGCTGGGTTGGCACGGCGGGAGTAGGAGCCCAGAGTTGTATGCTCTTTGATAATGCATTTTACCTTACTTCCGGTACGTCGCTTCTTCGCACTGAGTTCGACGGCGTGACGACACCTGTGGCCGACTACAGCGCGATTGGCGTCACCGGGTTCCATCACAATATTGACCCGGGCCGCGAGGGAATGATCATCGACGTCGATACCGTCGACCAAACTGAGAGCGTTAATTTGGAAGTCGACGCCGACGGCGCTGTTCTCCGAACCTGGAACCTTGCCGATATCATCAGTGCCGCGATGGTTGCCGGTGGCGATGATCCAAGCCTGTTCGTCTATCCGGCGCCAAACGATTGGTTTCACAACAACACCTGCGCCTACCGCAGCTCTGACGATTCACTCATCGTTTCCAGCCGGGAAAATTTTGTCATCGCGATTGATTACGACACCGGAAACATCAAGTGGATTCTGGGCGATACGACAAAGCACTGGTATGAGTTCCAGTCGCTGCGTGAATTTTCTCTTAGCCTCGCCCAGGGCTCATTACCGCCGATCGGTCAGCATTCTCTGTCCATGCCGGGTGACCAATTACTGCTCTTCGATGATGGAGCCGGCAGTAATTTCCAGCAACCGCCGGGCGAAACTCGCAACTACAGTGCTCCGCGCAAGTATCAGATCGATCTCGGTGCGTTTGAGGCGACTGAGACCTGGCATTATTACCCCGACCCGAGTGTTTATAGCCCGTTCTGCAGTAGCGTTTATGAAGATGCACCGAACAACTACCTTATCGATTACACGCTTGGCGGACCCTATGTCTATACCGGCATCGTTGGCCTCGATGCCCTGGGTAATGTGGCTTTCAACTATCAATACGATGAACTGAATTTTTGTGGAACGGCTTGGAACGCGATTCAGATCCATTGGGAGGACGTGGACCTGGAGTAACACGTTTATGGTAGGGCGCGACCGCAGGGCGCGCCGAGTGATACGGACGGCCTGCGCAACTTTCCTACCTACACAGGTCGCTGTTAGTCGCCGTGCTGTGACCAGACGTAGCGCTTGCCGTTCCAGTAAATCAGCGCGCTAGCTGCCTCGCTCTTGCTTACAAGGAGCGCGTCGCCGCGAAGTTTTGGAGCACTTGTTTCATCAGTCGCGTGGTCCCTGGCGTGGATCCGCCAGGAATCCATCCACTCAAAGTCATCACCGCCATTACCAATGGCAGTTCCTGCTCCGAGTATTGTTACCTTGCCGGTCGAACCGTGAACGATCGCAATCCCGAGTTTTCCGGTGGAGCGCTCCTTCACCAGAGCAGCTGCGTCAATCTTGCTGTCGCCGTCGAAGTCTCCACGCAGATAAAAGGGATTCATGCGATAGGAGAGTTCGTATTTCTTCGCGAGTGATCCATTTGTGATGGCTCTCTCGATCAGCTCAGGAATTTCATTCCGATGCGCGGGCACACCCGGTATTGCGGACCAGGCGGCTTCGGATTGAGTAATTGCTTTCGTCTTTAGATCAATTTGATACGTAATGCCGCGTTCGGATTTCACAATGAGTGTTTCATCATGGACACCTAGCTTATCAATGAAAAACCATTGAACGTCTTCCTCCAGCTTTGGATCGATACGATTAGTAAACACCGTCAAATCCCAAAGCTTCCTATTGGTCTGGACGTCCCACGCTTCGATATGTGCGCGGCGACCGTCGTCATTCGGTGCGATGTACCGTACGCCTTCATGAATCACCGGCTCAACCGTTGCTGGCGGGGTGCGTTTGCCAAAGCTCGACTCCGCCAGGAGCGCTAGCGCGAAAAATATGACGCTGAAACGTGTCACTCAGTGAAGATCAAGTAAGATGAAGCTCAGCTAGGCGGGTTAGACAAGACGGGCGCGAGCTTTGTAATTGGTGAACTCGTTTGGCTGCTTGCCGGTAAATGTCGTTACTCGGTTTATCCTCATGCTGGCAATCGCTCCTACCGACTGGGTAGCTCCTTGCTTGGTAGTTTCGAGAACTTCTCGTCCATGCCGCGCTCGGCGCGCTGGTGACTTATCTCGTCCTTTTTCTCTTTGAGCATCGATATTAACTGGTTCATCCCATTGGCGAGATTCGTATTAGTAGACTCCCATTCGGTTTTGCTTTTGAATGTGACGCCGGGATATCCAGCCTCCAAATCAGGTATCCGGCGTCCTTCTTTCTGGACTTGTTCCAGAATCTTCACAAGCCCATCTGTATCACCGAAGGCGTAACCATTGAGATACGGCCCCACTAGCTGATAAAAGGCGTTCTGAGCGTGCAACAGCTCAAACCCGGGGCTACCGATGGTTCCCATCTTGGTCTGATCCACGAGTACGCCAAACTGGCGACCGCGATACTGTGCAGAATAAAACCAGTAAACTGCTTCTTTTCGGTAGCCCAGGTCGTATAACCGGATTGCAGCGACATACAGCTCGGGGAACGTGAGCCGGTCCCAATCTTTCTTCATCTCGGCGATGGTAGCAAGAAACTCATCCTCCTTCGCCGAAGCCAGACCGGAACTAAACCGACCGACTTTGACCTCTGGACCTTTCGAATTGTAGTAGGGCGTCACATAGACATCGATGTGCGAGGGATTGATCTCCGGTTGCGCGGCTTGCAACGCGAGCGATGTGACGTTCATCGCAACGAGTGCAACTGCGAGTTTGTTCATTTTTTTAACGAAGGGGGCCAAGCCGCAGCAGACAAAAGTTGGTGATCTTCGCCATTCTCAACTCTCATCTAAAGACTGCCAACTGATTTATTGTCGCGTGCTATGAGAGACGACATACGGCTTCATCACGCCGTTACCAATGTCGTGTGCTTCAGTCAGTGTGTGCGAGTCAGGCGCTATGTCAGTCCAAAGATCTTGCATCTTTGTGCGCTTGCCGCTGATAACCTCCTCATAGTCGTTCACGAACGTCTCGCCATCCCAATGTGCAGTGCCGCGTAGCTCGCACCCCGCGTCAGCTAACGTCTTGAAACAGGTAAGAAAGCGATAGCGCTTCTCGTTTGGATCCCACCAAATCGTGATGAACCATCGGAGCTCTCCGCCGACAGTTCCAACAGACTGGCCCTCGGATACCAGCGCGGTTCCGCCGCCGGCGAGCCTGACGTGCACTGTTCCACGCCGGCCCGCACCATCGGGGACGTGCTTACCGTGCTGGACGATTTCCACAGTATTCCAATCGCCGGCGAACACTTTTGCAAGCCGGGCCATCTCAGGAATAGCAGGTGAATCGGTTGACTCGACTGGAGTGGCTGGCGAGATAAAAGCGACTCCGCAAAGAATGCAACAAGCAAGGAAACTGGTCATCTGATCTCTGCTCAACGCAGACGGAAGGTGGCTCGTCCTATAAAGGCGCTCAACTGATTTCCTCGCCGCTTAGCAGTCTTGCTCATGAATCATTTCCAGAATCGGCCGCGTCGAACGATTGACGTCAGTATTCTATGGAGTGGACCGGCGAGACTTTCGCTTCTGGCCCGATGCTCCGCGCGTGTTGAAATAGTAAGATGCCAACCACAGCACACCAGCCGAACCAACCTGCGAACAGGGATCTTTGCGCTAGGCCGTTAACGGGCCTCACGTAAGCCCAAATAAGACCCTGTCTATAAAGCGAGCTCAGGTTCAGGCCTATAGCGACCCATATCAGCACAGAGAAAATCCACGAGGCGGCAACGACAGTCTTCACCCGTGGATCCCGTCTCCATGTCAATGCAAACACCAGTGGCGCTTGGTATCCAATCAATTCGGAAATGCCGAAAATGTTGTGAAGCGGGTGCGGGTAGGCAAAGACTCCTACCCCTGCGGCCGGCAACGCCATGAACGCTATTAGGTATGCTGCCGATCGGGAGTGTCGCGCCGTAACCGATAAATCGCGGACGGCTGAGGCGAAGACCAAGATGCATGCCGCGACACAACATAACATGATGGCGAAAGGAACCCGGGCCGGCGAGCCAATTTCTCCAATCTCGCTGACCGTTTGGCGCACATGGCTATAGCCCGGAAGCAGCGGTGCCAGGCCAATTATGCCGAAACAAAGAATAGCCGCAGCCAACGGCCCAAATAGTAAGCGATAGTTGCAATTCATATGTGTCTCCTTGGAAAGGTCTGGTCGTCGTGTCGCATCATTTAAAGAGAACAAGAGTTCTCAACTCTCGTCTAAGGACTCTCAACTGATTTTTCGCTTGGGAGGGGAGCATCACACAGTCAGGTCAATAAGCCAATTAGTATGGATGCAATACCGATGATAATGTGAGCCCAGTTCGCGCCGATCGCTCCAAAATCAATATAGAAGATACCAAGCCAACGATTTGTTCTGCTTACGTATGTTCCTTTGTTGACCCACGCTCCCATGATGCCGGTAATTATATGAATCAAAGCGTCCAGAGTTGGGATATGCACTATCGACGCGGATTTTAATATCCCTATTGTGGTCGAAGCGAGACCTATGACCTACGCCCCAAGTTCGTTGTATTACGGTTTTCATGTCCTGATCGCGATCACCTACAGCGGGGTCGGGCCGTGACTTGGACTCTCAACGATCATCTCTCAACGCTCAACTTTCTCAGCGCATCCGCGAGCGCGTCAGGCCTGCTGACATGTGGGCAGTGTCCACCGGGCAGCTCAACCGGTTCTACTCCTAGGAATTCTCGAGCGGCTTTTCGCTGCCACGCTGGCATGATCGTTCGGTCGTCGGCGCACACGATGTATGCGGAAGGCACAGCAGGCCAGGCGCGTAATGGGCACGGTTCTTCCAGCGCGCGTTTCGCATAAAACATCAGCCGCGTCGACATTGCCCAATCGATACGATCGGGCGGACAATCGTGAAACACGAAGTCCAAGGCGACCTTGTCGTCGTCCGGATTCTGTCCGACCCAGGCTGGGTTGAACATCGACGGATCGGCCCGGAACTGCTCGATAACGCTCATGCCCGGGCGCGGAACAACCGCTGCCAGGAATACCATGCGCCGCGGCGACCAGCGTTCGGCAATCAGTGGCAGGTACATGCCGCTCGCGGAGTGTGCGCCACAGATAACATCATTTGGGTCCAGACCAGAGCGGTTGAGAGCATCCACGATGGTGTTGGCGTGCCAGGCCAGGCCCTCGTCGGTCTTGTTCACTTGAAATGCAGGAGCAAGCACGGTATGACCCCGCCGCTCCAGTTCATGGGCCAGCAGCCTCCAACCATCGGGACCCTGTCCGCTGCCATGAATCAGACAGTACGCGGTCATGGTTTCATCTGTTGCGCGCGTAGCCGGATTGGTAGGAGTGTATCCTCCGTCTACATATTTTGGCTGTAAACAATGAAGCCAGCGCACTTTGCCACCTTGTCGTACAGCAGCCTGGCAGCAGCGTTCGATTCATGGGTTTGCCAATATACGCGCTTGATTCCTCGCGCCTTCGCCTGCTCAAAGACCCCAATGATCAATGCCCGCCCGATACCACGGCCTCTCTGCGCGTCGTCCGTAAAAAGGTCTTGAAGATAGCAGACTGGCTCTACATGAATTGTGCTCCGATGGAAGAGGTAGTGTGTGAGACCAATCAGGCGGCCATGCTCTTCCGCAACAAGAGCGTAAACCGGTTCTTCCGGATCGAAGAAGCGTTTCCATGTGGTGTCCGTGATTTCCGGAGCGAGAGCCGTATATCCTTTCCGGCCATAGAACGCGTTATAGCCGGCCCAAAGCGGTTCCCATGCCGCGCGGTCAGCGGGTTCGATGCTGCGTACTCGGATGGAAGAAGGCATCTTGCTTTATTCGTGTGTTCTGGAGACCAACGAGACCGTGCTCAACCACCGCTGGTGGCGGCGAGCTTTGCTTTACTCTCAACTATCATCTTCAACTCTCAACTTCCTTAGTACGACGGCCACCGGTTGGCCGGACCGATTAAGAGACTCAGCCCGAAGGTCATCAGCCCGTAGAGTGACGAGTGACGTGACGCATTGAACAGAAAAATGGACCCAGGATAAAGGAACAAGTCCAAGGTGCTGCCGAAGAGACTATCGGATTAAGCGCGCGAGACCGAGCCGACATTACTGCTGCACTGCGAAAAATTACGCCGTCACATGCGGAGTGATGACCTCGAAAGCGCGAGGGAACTCGTAGCTCTTCACGGGCACTGATGCTCCTGCGGGGACAGAGACTTGCTCGCGCGCCCAGCGCACTGTGACCGCATTCTCTGTGCCGTTCCGAAACTCTGTGGTTCCCGGCGGAGGACACCCAACGAGCAGATCGCCAGGGCGCAAACGACCGAGAAACGAACGATTTGTGGTGCATGGGGCATTATCGGCAGCGGAGCCTAACGAGACCAAGATGAGCGACGGCGGACGAGACCGCGCGTTGCTCGGAGTGCGAATGTGGAAGTCATCTCAAAAGTGGAGCGTACGCCGGTCCGCCGTTCGCTCCATCGCATGGTTAGATCGTCAGTATGCATCAAACACTGGCGTAATGATACGCCCGACCTCGTTGTTCCGCGTGATCCAGTGACGTGGATAGAACACCCAGTACTCGCGCGGATTGCCCGAGTCCCGCGCGAGCGATAGCGCCAAATGTGATTGGCCGTAAATGTCGAGGCGAATGGGATGCGTTGGTTCTGAGTGATGTGCTGGTAGGTCGCGTAGCTCCCTGAGTGCGGCGATAACCTCGGCGGGGTTCTTCACTTTTTGCTGGTTGACCAAAACGGGCGCCTCTGGTGGCACACCGTCTAGGAAGTGAAGAACCTGGAGTTGGCCTATGAAGGCGCCAGTGAATCCAATCAGTAGACCGCATACGACGGGGATAGCGAAGAAAAGGACGCTTTTGAGCGGGAAACATCGCTGCGCCTTGGGGCGAGCAAGATTTCTGAACCAATTAACGAGCATGAATGGTGTCGCGATGATCGCTGTCACACCACAAGCCACAAATAAAGCGTCGAGCACTACCACGATCTAACGAGAATTCGGACCCAAAAATCTGTAATTAATTGCAGATAAAATCTGTATAATCCGGTTGCCTTTAGCTGGGCCGATCACTAAAAGCGAATTCATGATCGCCGCATCTGTACCGCCCGCTACTCCGGGGAGCAAGCCGAAAAAGTTCCTCGATCAGACGCGTAAAAGCTTCGCTTACGCGCCAGGAGTGATGTTCAGCGATGCACTACGTTTATGTGCTTCGCTCTGAAAGCGATCGCGGATTTTACATTGGCTACTCGGCAAATTTGCGGAAACGATTTGAACAGCATCTCAAGGGTGATTCGCGTGCGACCTCCTATCGCGGGCCTTGGAAGCTGATCTATTACGAAGCTTATCTGGAGCAAGCTGACGCACCAGGCCGTGAGAGATACCTTAAGAGCGGCGCCGGTCGCCGTTTCCTCAGATCGCAGCTCAAGCACTACCTAAGAAGACATCCATCGAAATAAGCCGCGTGAGCGCAGCTTTTACGCGGATTTACACACATGTGCTCAACAAGCCGGGCATCGGCGTGAAGAGCTCACTCGATCACGGTTAAATTTGTTGCGTTATTACAAATGCCAGAGATCGCCGGCGGCGGAGTCGTTCGACATTGCGGAAATTGCTCAGAGCAGTTAAGAATCTCGCCCATGACGCGAACAGATTTGCTCATTACCACAATAATTTGGGCGCTGCTAAGTGCTGCTCCCTTGCACGCCCAGGTCAACATTGAACAGATCGTTAAGGAAAAGGTTCAACCGATCTTACCGAAGAATGGCGAGGGAGGAGGAGTTGCTGTCGCGGTTCGGATGAATGGTAAAACTTCATTCTTCAACTACGGCATGGCTGACAACGCTCAGAACCGCCCGGTCACGGCCGACTCGATCTTTAATCTCGGTTCTGTAGGAAAGGTGTTCGCGACTACACTGCTTGCACAAGCGGTAAAAAACGGCGAGCTGAGCTTGGACGATCCGGTTGCCAAATATATCACGGAGTTACAGCGTGGTGGTGACGTCCGTCGGATAACATTAGGAGAGCTTGCCAGTCATAGTTCCGGCTTACCGAACAGGCCGCAGGAATATGAGACGTGGCATAAAGGCAGATATACCTGGCCAGATTTTGTTCGCTTCCTCAATTCCTGGAAGGCGAGTCCGAACCACGAACCTGGGCAACAATACCTCTATTCCGATGCTGCCATGGTGCTGCTCCGGGTGGCTCTCGAACGTCGGTTCAACACACGGTTCGCAGCCTTGATGCACCAACGCCTAACCGGCCCGCTGGGGATGACGTCGACCGCATTGCCTTTGCCTCGCGACTTGCTTGGCCGCGCAGTGCAGGGTTACAATCCATCGGGTAGATCGCTCGGACGACCCGGTATGGAGGGAGGAACTTTCCAGTGGCCAGGCTCGGGCCAGATCTATTCATCGTCACGCGACATGGCCACCTTCCTGGCCGCTAACCTCGGAGAGCTTCCCGGACATGGGCCGATCGAAAATGCCATGGCCTTCGCTCATCAAGGTATCTTTACTGTCAGCCCGCGCTTAACGATAGGTCTCGCCTGGCAGATCGTCAGCGCAGGCAACTTCACCATCATCGACAAGAACGGTGGACTCAATAACACTTCAACCTACATAGGGTTCGCCCCGCAGAAAAAGCTAGGTGTCGTGATTCTCGTCAACCGCGGCAGGCAAAAGGCCACTATTTATGGGCGGCAAATCATTCACGCTTTGGCACAAGACCCGTCAGCGCCTTCAAATGAAGGGGAAGTGAACCCGGACGAATGACAGTCTTGTAGCCACGGCGCTGTGTCGCCGTGTTGAATCAGCAAAAGCACGCGAACGCCTCGACACAGCGAGGCGGCTACAGGATCAAGGCGTTGTTAGTCCACACTTATAACCACTTTTCCTCGAGCATGGCCTTGTTCAAGATAACGGATCGCATCACCCAGATCGCTTAACTTGTAGGTGCGGTCAATGACCGGCGTGACTTTGCCTGATTGCATGAGATCGGCGACATATGCCAGGTCGTCGTGGTTGAGCTCCGCTAGCATCATGCCCATCTTCTGACTTACGAATTTTGATAAGAACATTGCTTTGAGTGCATGAGTAAGTCCCGGCCCGACCCATCGGCTCTCGTTAACTCCTCCTCCTCCGATCAAGACGTATTTCCCGTCCAGATTCAAAACACGTCTGCATTCGGACAATGAATGGTTTGCAACGTTGTCCAGAATCACATCGTAACGCTGATCGCCTTTGGTAAAATCCTCTTTCGTGTAATCAATCACGTGATCTGCACCGAGTGATCGGACAAGATCGAGGTTGCGGGTGCTACATACGCCAGTGACATCTGCGCCATATGATTTCGCGATCTGCACAGCGAACGTGCCTACACCTCCAGACGCGCCGTTGATCAAGACCTTCTGACCCGCCTGGACCTTTCCTTTATCTCGAACGCCCTGTAATGCTGTGATTGCCGCAATCGGAACAGAAGCAGCTTGATCAAATGTAATGTTAGCCGGCTTCAACGCCACTGCTCGAGACTCGCGGACGCATACATATTCGGCAAAGGCCCCCGTTCTCCCGCCAAATACCTCGTCGCCCGGTTTGAACCGTGTGACGTTCTTGCCGACTGCTTCAACCGTCCCCGCGAAATCGACACCCAGCCTTGTGTCCTTGGGTTTACGCAAACCTACGCCCATTGCACGCATGACGTACGGTGTGCCTTCAATAAAGTGCCAATCGAGGGGGTTAACGGAAGCCGCGCGAACTCTTACCAGAAGTTGATCGTCGGCCGGCGTTGGCTTTTCGATTTCTTGAAACTTAAGATTTGGCACACCGTAATTACAGTACACAACCGCTTTCATAGGATTAGTAGGAGCAGCCGAGTAGAGCTGGCAGTCATTGCTCGACGTCCAGTAGGCTATCTCAAACCAGACGATCAACGCGATGAGAATGATGCTTACAGCCCATTTTAGAATGCGTTTAATTATCTTCATAGATTTAGAGAAACACAGGTAACCGTAGTGAAATGGATTTACCTGAGCCGTCGTCGACACAGTCAGCTCCGCTAAGATCTCTGGCTTTCAGCCCTTTAAACAAGAGCCATAAGCTTACAACGAGTTCGAAAATGGCCATCGGCGAATCGAACCAGTAGTCGTTAACGACCTCGTTGAAGTGAGGGAAAAGCAGGAAAACAAAGGCGCAGATCACGCACCACGCAGACGCGATCATACCAAAAGCGGCCAGGCTTCGTGAAATGTAACCTGACTTAAACCACAAGTAAGCACAGAGAGTCGCGGCCAATCCGAAGAACGGAAGGCCGACATAGTAATCGTCGAAACTTGCTGCGATCTGTAGCCTGGCCAGCACCTGTAAGCGATCTGCTTCGAAAGATTGCAAGTAAGGCGCGTTACCCAGGAGCCGCAGCGCTCCGAGGAGATTTAGTGTTGTAAGAAGCCACAACAAAGCGAACACAAGACGGAAGAGCGCGCCAATTGACGCGAGAAGCCGATCTACCGGTTTAAGAATCACATAAAGCGCCGCAAGTAGGACCACAACAGTTAGGCCGTAGGCAAGGAAGCAGGTGAGCGCCGCTCGAACTTGCGTCGGATGCGCCAGAAAGTTCTGCGCCGTCTCCGCAGCTTTACCCGGGACGACCAACGGGCCAAGCAAGACATAGTTTCCAAACACTACGATCACCACAGCTAGCAATCCGCTGACACCAGCGACTTTTGCAGCCACGTTTTGTGATTTGTCGATTCTGTTCATGCAGTCTTCAACTGTGCCCTGGCGGCTGCAGAAGGTGTGACCTTTGCGCCTTTGATCAGGAGCCAGAGCATGATTGCCAGCTCGCCGAATAAGACAGGCTGCAGATAGAGAAAGGCCTTGTCGTTGTAGGCCGGAAAGAACAACGCCGTTATGAAAAGAACGAGATAACCGAAACAGTTGATCATTAGCCAAACACCGATCCATCGCGGCAGGAATCCGGACCGGAAGACAAGCAGGCCGAAGGGAAACAGCCACAGTCCCCAAAAGATCTCAGCGATCATGTTTCCCTGGCCGTGCAAGCGAATGAATAACATGCCCAAAGCATCCAGCTGTGCTTTGTCGAATACTGAAAGGAACTCGCCGCCGCGGAAAAGAATTAGCGCGCCGAGATTATTCAGTTCAATCACGAATCCGACAGCGGCGGCAACGAGAACGAATCCGAACATCATTCGCGCCCATATTTTGTCTACGTCGCCCAGCAATCGATAGAGGGCGACGGCGAGGCAGATGAAAATAATCTGACCAAACAGCCCGGCCACGATTCCGAAGCGAAACATGGTAGCGTGCGCCAAGATATTGGCTGCCGTCGCGGTCGCGTTTCCGTGCACGATGAGCTTGCTGGGAACGTAAATAAGACTAAATGGCCCGGTGATTACCATCGACAGATACACGGCGCCGGCGATCCGTCCGGCCTTAACGGTAGGATGCATGGATTTCGTTAGGCAATCTAATTGCTCGCATTAGGTGTGTATGTGTAGGGCAGGCGCGCCGCGTGCCGTCTCAGAATTGGCAAGCGATGCGCTTGCCCTACAATCGCGGCTTTCTGTGCAAAGATTAGGCGACCTCATGGTTACGAATCAGATCGGTCCTCGATAGCGCCGTTGCCAAACTGCCAGGGCTACAAATGCAGCGGCGACTACCAGTCCAATCCAGAGACCCGGCGTGGCGACATATCTTCCGGGTGTGAGTTGAGCCAGTGAATCAATTGCTAGTCCGTGGTGCGGCCGGAATGCAAAAGCCGTGTCGCCGGCGTCGAACACGCGATTTTTCAGCATCGATAGAAAATGCGAAGTGTCGAACGCAAACTTCTCAAGAACGCCGATCGCGAGCAGCGGCAATACCGCCCAAAGAAAGGTCGCCCGCCGCGCCCATCCGGAAATCAGCAAGGCCCAGCCGTAGATCGGCGCATGCCAGAGCGCAATCACAATCAGGCTGTAGAGCAGGATGAGCGATTGTTGGAACAAATTGAAACGTGTCCACGTCGTCGCGGCAAGACCGCTCGATAGCAGAACTGCGCTGCTCCATAACAACATGAGGAACTGCAAAAGAATGATGATGGCGAAGATAATCACTGGTAGAACCACGAGCGGGATAGTCGCCTTCGAGAGAACGGTTGTGAGATCCGAAACCGGAAGCGATTTCCAAAACAGGATGCTGCGATCGCGACGTTCGCTGTGCAGCGCGTCAAGGCAGTAAAACACACCGACTATGAAGGCGGTAAAGATTAACATCATCGCTGCCACGTCATATGGCGCTCCGATCATGGCCCGCTGCTGAGCCGGGTCGAGCAACAGCACGGCCTGCCTCCGCTCTGGCATACCGAATGTGCTAACCAGGAAGCCGACCAGCGCGACCGCTGCGGCAATCAATGGCGCGACGTAGATCGAACGGTTCTCCCATAACTCGCGCCGCACTGACCAATTAAAAGGCGTCGTAGAAGAATGGTTGTAGCCGGGGGCGCTGATCGCGGGGGCGGTGTAGCCGGGCGCGTTGCCCCCGGCAGACTCTGGCGTGTTATTCGATTGACTATTCATCGAGTTACCTGGGGTGTTGTAGCCATATGGGGGAGCGGTGCTGGTGTACTTGTGTTATCGCTCATTACGGCTACGAATAAGTCGGCGATGCTGGGTCTGCGTACTTCACCAAGCGCAGCGAGTTGGCCGCGATCCACGTGATCGAATAGCAGGACACTGCGGCCAAAGACAGAACGCTCATGAATCGGCTTCAGTGCACGCGCTGCCGCGACCTGTTCGGGATTGACCATTACTTCCAGATAGCGCAAGTCGAATTCCTCCATGCTGCACTGGAGGACGATCCGGCCGCGGTTGATGAACATGAGATCGGTAAGGACATCCTGGACCTCTTCCACCTGGTGCGTGGTGACGACGATCGTGCGGCTGCGATCGAAGTAATCGTTCAGCAGCGAATCATAAAATTGTTTGCGATAAAGGATGTCCAGTCCAAGCGTTGGCTCGTCCAGCACCAGCAATTTCGCGTCGATCGCCATGACCAGGGCTAGGTGGAGCTGGGCTACCATCCCTTTCGACAATTCTCTTACCTTGCTCGTGCGTTTGATTGTAGTCCTCGCCAGAAAACTCTCTGCTTTCGCGCGATCGAAACGCGGATGCACACCGGCGACGTAGTCGAGCAGCTGCGTGACGCGAATCCAACGCGGCAGCACTGCAACATCAGCAATGAAAGAGACATCTTGCATGAGATGGTCGCGCTCAGTCCATGGATCGCGTCCCAGCACCTTCAATTCTCCCTCATATGAAGTGAGGCCGAGAATTGCATTGAGCGCTGTCGTTTTGCCTGCGCCATTGGGACCGATAAGTCCTAGGATGCGCCCTTCTTCAACGCGCAAATCGATACCGTCGAGCGCGACGGTTGTGCGGAAGGCTTTGCGGAGGCCGCGTGCTTCTATCGTTGCCATAGGGCTAGCGACCCTCCTTTCTGTTTGAATTGCGGGCTGCGGCATCGAGTAATTCTTTTGGATTCAGTCCGAGCCGCTGAATGGTTGCGTGTACTCTGGGCCAATGTTCGGAAAGAAATTTCTGTCGCTCGCCCTTGAGTAATGATTTGTGGGCGCCCTCCTTGACGAACATTCCGAGGCCGCGCCGTTTTTCGACCAATCCCTCGTCGACCAATTCCTGATAAGCCTTCAGAACGGTGAGTGGATTGACCCGGTATTCGGCGGCGACATTGCGCACCGACGGCAGGGGATCACCTTCTTTGAGTACGCCCTCGAGTATCATATGGACGACATGGTCGCGGAGCTGTCGATAAATGGGCTGATTATCATTCCATTCACGATTCATCCTGTGCTCCAAACCCCCTTGGTCCCAAAGCTGTGCGCGGCTCCGTTGATTGCTCAATCTGCCTCATATAGTGATATAGTTAACTATAACACCAGATCACGCGCAAGCTTTTTTTTTGAGAAATTTTTAGGCACCCAAGTTTGCGCTGTAGCTACGGCGCTGTGTCGCCGTGCCAGGGAGAGTGACACGAAGCGCGGCTCGACGCAGCAACGCGGTTCCAATTATTGGGCCTGAAGAATGGCCGGCGGCCATCGCAACGGCGCCCTCATTTTGCCAACACCTCGCGCGGTGAATAGTCCGTTAGATACAAAGTCCGATCCTGGATCTCGCCCACGAGCGGTCCGTTCATTTCGCCTGTCTCCTTCTTGATCTTAATCCATTCCTGATCCTGCAGGAATTTCCTCCAGCGATCGGTCATGGTTTCCTTGTCAGGCCATTCAAGCAGATAAACGAACTCGGTCCGGTTATCCTTTTTGGATTCCCAGGTGGCAACGATCTTGAAATCATATTTCGCCATGATGCGCATGGCATGATCTCGAAAGCGGTCATGAAACGCTTTCTTATTGTTATTAAATATTTCGTAGATCCGCAGCTGATGGATTACTTGCTGTGCTTCGGCGGCATTCATCAGCGATCGTTGCGGAACGAAGACGCCGAGAGTGAGCATCACTATCAAGGTGAGTAGTAACCTGTATTTCTGTGCCATAGGAGTAGAGACCATAGTTTCTTTTCGTCGAGCCGACTGGCATTGGCTGTAGCGTCTACAGGAACGTGCACGTTGTCGGATGATCGGCGATTACTTACTTGATCTCGATCTCGCGCACCATTCCGACATCAGCATGAGTCAGCTTGGTATTTGTTACCGGCATCTCACAATGCAGCACGTAACGCCCCGGAACGAACTCTTTTCGCAGCCAGACGATTCTGTCGATGTCATGGCTGTCGAGCACGCCGCCTAAGGCTTCCGCGGGCGAAGGGCTGTCCTCATGTTGTTTCCGCCAGCGCTTTAGGTCTTCCACGGTGTTGCCTTCGTGGAGACGGTAGATGTCTACCTCGTGCATGTTAGGACCAGGTGTTTCGATTCGGATGACCTGTACTCCCCTGTGCAACGCGCGGTCGAGCTCGAATCGATAATCAAATAGCTTAATCACCACATCTTCTTTTGGCGGCCGATCATCGTCTGCTCCGATCTCCTCAACCGTGAAAGTGTGAACCGGGGTGGTCTTGTCGTGACCCTTGTTCCAGCAAATGATGATGTACTGTCCAGGATCTGCTCTTAACCACATCTCGGCGGTTACGCCGGGCGAGGTTAGCCCCAGGCCGGAATAATCCAAGGCCCCTTCCGGGAAAAGGGATCCCTTCTTGACGGCTGCCACGTAGTCGGCCGCGCTCATCCCCTTGGGCAGCTTAACGAGCATGCCTTCGTGTATCTCAGTTCCGTGATTCTCGAAAACGATGTGACGCAACCCGGCAGCGAGCCTATCAGGTGCTTCGAAACCGGCATCGGTAGCAACAATCCGAAATGGCGGCGCCCCCTTGTCCGCGACTTGCCTTTGGCAACCCAAGCTAAGGAGGTATACAGCCAATAGAGTAGCCCAACGACCAATGTTCATCGAAAGTTCCTCATTGTTCAAGTTGGAGAAACGCTGTGAGTTTGTCGTCGGCGCGCGGCCAGCGCAATTTCAACGTCGCTTACTCGGATGGCGCAGATACATGCTTAAGCCGCTGACATCAATAATTGCACAGTTGGATACGAGCTCGCCAATCCCAAGAAGATAAGCGGAAGGGTAGTCAGTTTTCTCTAAATCGACAAAACTAATATTAGCATTTCTGACCTCAAAATCACCGATTACGAACTTCTTTACATGGCCCATTCTTACCGATGCGCTCGCCCCTCCCGACCCGATCAGCTCGGTTCTCGTTCGCTTCATTTTGATTCCTGCCTTGATCGCGATGCTCTTATCCACGCAAGTGGCCAACGAACCGGTGTCAACAATGATGGTCGAAGGCACGCCATCGATGGAACAAGCAACTTCGAGGCGATGGTCTGAAGTTAAACGCATAGGGACCTGCGTGAAGCCATTACTTTGTAGCGTCGCCGCCAATTTGCTGGTTGTATCGCTATTAGGTCCCCGAGGTGCGTAGTAGAGCGCTGGCTCGGCGCAATCCAACACCGCACCAATTCTATGCATGTCCTCGGATCCAAGAACGCCGTCCACGAATGGAATCGCGTCAATTAGCACCAGGACGTCCTGAATCACGCAATTGCCCATGGCAAGCGTGTTCAGTGTTGCGGTGCCATAGAATTTGTCAGAAGACGATCCGAGTGGACTGGTGACCTGAGAAGAAGTCTTTTGCTCGGCCAGACCGAATTTCTCGAGCCGATCTCGTGCAATGTTGGTTGTTGGCGTACCAGTATCGACCATGAACCAACCGCTCACCCGATTAACTTCTACATCAATAATGAGATGTTTCGGCTGGTTCCTGTGCGCCTTTTGGTTGTCCAGGTCCTTGCGCTGAAGTTTCACCAGTCCGAAGCCTTCTTGTTTCAAAAGGCTGCCGAGTCTCGAGTTTTGAGCGGCCGTATTCTTTCCAGTGGGTTTCACTTCTGAGACAGTTGCCGCAGGGGAAGGCGATAGACTTGTCGGGTAGGTCGGCGCGGGAGCTTGAGCCATTATCTGCTCGCCCAGTAACAGTGCTGCAAACGCGACTACCCGATGCGTGACACGCATAGGTCTAACGAGACCAGGCTGAGCGACCGCCGCCGAGAGCGAGCGTGGCTTCGACTGAAACTGTTTTAATCATCTGAAAACGTGAACACGCCCCGGGCGGCGGCTCGCTCCAGCGCTTGGTTAAGCGTGCTGTAACGACGATCATGGCTCCGTCAGTCTACGTTAACGCTGCGTAATCCGTAACGAGTAGTGGTTGGCAACCAACCGCCAGCGCCCTTGCTGCTTTACCCATACCCTGGTAAACCGAGTGTCTCGGGGGACGGCTTTGCCTTTGTCTTGCCCAACCATCGTTGAGAGGCCAGTCTCCACCGCGGTGTTTTCGTAGACGCGCACCTGCACCTCGTCGGTGGTGATAGACTGAAATTTCAAATCACCCGACGTGAAATCCGAAATCACCTGTGGCTTGGTTCTCACTGTGCCGCTTGGTCCTACGCCGATAAAATCATCCGCGTAGATGCGATCAAGGGCCACCGCGTCAGCACCGATCTGCGCTTGAATGCGTTCATTATCCAGTTGTTTTATCGCCTGCTCAACGCTGCTTCTTTGATCCCCGCTTGCGCTCTGCTTTTGCCCTGGGGCGATAGAGGCCGCTGTAAAGGCCAGGACGGCTATAACGAGTGTTCGTCTCATAAGAATTCTCCTTTATATAATCTGTTTACATTCCCCTGAAGGAGGCAAAGACTGATGCGATTGTCCAATCCTTAAGATAGCGAGTACCAGTAACAGTCTTCTGGTCTTGTCAATCACGCGCTTTCTAGTCCCGCTCGCTTCCTTATCGCCTAACGCCCGAATTCACCGGCGCACCGCAGGGCGCCGAGCGGAGCGAGGAACCCGAGGATGCGTCAGGTGCAATGAGTTGTTGGGCGACACCATATTATCAATAATTCTGTTTGGGTGAGACCGAATCCTGCCGAGCATTTCAGTCGCGACAAGCTGATATCCAGAGGAGTAATCGTTTGGAATTGCTATTTGAAAGGTTAATAAACATTTTTCAAGCTGTTCGGCAATCGAGCTCCACGAAATATTCGGGGTTCCGGACAACGTAACATTCCAAGGAAGAAGAGTTATAACGACCGTCGGTAGCTCAGGAAAAAGCTTTGCTAACGCTTTTTTCTGCTGAAGTAATTGTGCCTGGAGGTCTACGTTTCTAAACGGGGCAGTCTTAGCTTCGATCCAGACCGTGCAACGAGATGCTAAGCCAAAGCCGATGTCAGAACGGCATTTGCTTTTTGCGCCACTGAGACCCAATAGGGGGTATCTCGAAACTAAAATGCGATCACCAGCGAGCAATGGATCTATGGCACTGCGCGTTTCTGGTGAAATGTTCCGCAAATGTTGCAATACGGGACGTAAAAAAACGGATTGAGGCAAGATCTCCAATGTCCGAAGTAACTCCCATGTTAGAGCTTCTTCCCGCGCCCAGGAGCGTTTCAATGCCGCCGGGCGGAAATGGTACCAATGCAAGACTTCAGTCAAGAAAGAACGCTGCTCTGGCGCTGCTTGCAGCCACAGCACGCGTTCATTGTCGATCACTTTCATATCCATATTCCCGTGTCGCCCAACGAGAAGGAGCTCAGCCACCGCTCTGGCGCCGAGGCCTCGCTCCAACTGAGAATACATTAATCAAGATGGACATCGACGCGCAACGCCAAAGAGTGGTTGGCTGGAGCGATTGGTTAGATCTGTTCCCCGACATCAGAACGGACTGTGCGCCTGAGCGTAAATGAGAAGGATGAATAACCCTACGTAGAACGCGCCAACTCCGACGCTGTACGAGACTGGCCTCACCACGCGCTTGTACGCGACGCGCAACGCTGCCACCACGCCGATACTAACGAGAGGCAAATATCCGACTATAATTCCGGTGATGCGATACCACGTTGGCTGTGAATCGTAATTGAATCCCTCGTGAAAGACGCGCTCGTAAATCTCCGGCCAACGAAATCCGACATAAAACGCAGCAACCGAAAAGAGCAGACCAGCCGCAAAGAAGCCGAGTCGCTGCTGTGTGACTGATGTTGGTAGCTTCACGCGTGCAGAAATCTAACGAGAACAAGATAAGGGGCCGCTGGCGGAGGCGAGCTGTGCTTTCACTTCATCCTTCATAATTGAAACTCATTCGTTGCCCACACTCTTTCGCTGCTACCCTATGCAGTTTACCTTCTATGTCGCTCGTCCCATTCGCTCCATTCATCCTTCAGCCTTTGGTACAACGGTTAGCGGTTGGCTCCAGCGACTGGTTAGGCGGGATCAATCTCTCGTAGCATAACGACGGACTCTTTATCTCCCACTTCGCGCTCGTGTATTGCCCAACCGCTCTTTTCATACACTGGCGCCGTGACAGCGAGGCAGTCGATAAAGAGGCATTTTACGCCGGCTCGTGCCGCGACCGATGCTGCCTTTTGTAGGATCATTGAGGCGATCCCTCGGCGGCGAAACTCCGGCCTGACATAAACTGCAGCGACCCAGGGCGCATATTGGGGGCGATGGATGCAGTCGTTCTCGATCACGCAGCAACTTCCAACTGGTTCTCCCTCGGCCAAGGCAACGACGCTATACGGAACAGCATTCAATTTCTTGTGCGCGCGGAGCTGGCTGAAGACAATCTCAGGCGAGTCGCATCGCTTGCTCCACCACTCGTTGTAGATCCAGAGCCCGACGGTTTCAAGGTGCTCCGGGCACTCTGATAACTGCTTAAGGGCGATCTCCATTCGGCGGGATGTTTTCGCCTAACGAGATGGAGCTGAGCCACCGCTGGCGCCGGCGAGATTTGCTTTCACTTCATCCTTCATAATTGAAACTCATTCGGTGCCCACACACTTTCGCTGCTACCCTATGCAGTTTTACCTTCTATGTCGCTCGTCCCATTCGCTCCATTCACCCTTCCGCTTTTTATTACGGCGGCCAGCGGTCTACTAGACTAAATGGACCCACGGCAGTTTTTCTTCAGGATAAACGTCCTTGGTCGGCGGAAAATTTTCCGGATGATCGAGACTGCCGGCAGTAATGTCGATCTCGTCTGGCCGACGTTCGGTCTCGTAAGTGAGCGACGTGCCGCAAGAGTCGCAGAAAGTTCGGAATGCGCCCGTTTCAGTTTTGTATCGATGGGGTTCGCCAGTTTCAAATTCGAAGTCGGAACGCTTTACGATGACCCATGCCACCGCTTGCGCGCCTGCCGCACGCCGGCAATTTTCACAATGACAATTCGTGCAGATGCGCAGTTGGCCATTTATCTTGAATCGAATTTCGCCGCAGTAACATCCGCCAGTTATCATACGATTATTTCATAACCTAAAGCCGCCGAGGATCGGGCGTCAATGGTCGCGGGCGTCCCAAATACGTCCAACGAGAAAGAGATAAGCCACGGCAATCGTTGAACAACAATACGGCCGGAGTGCGTGAGCGCGAACACGGGAATCGCAGTAGGGAAGCCGGGAGCCGAGACGAAGTCGAGGGTGTCGTGACAAACACTCTGGACTTATTCCGAAATGGGGTCGTTGGCTTCATCGATGGGTTAGATGGTTGGCGGTGTCATCGCGACGGTTGAATATTTCTTTGGCCTGAGGCAGCCTTGAAAATATCGTCTGTTACTCGAAGAAACTGGATTCGAATTTCCTTACCTGAGATCTTATAAGCAACAACGTTCGCACCATGCGCGGATGCCAGCGTTCGCAACCTATGTCCAATCTCCCGCCAGTCGACTACGCCGGTAATGTGTCCAAACCCCCTGCCTAGTTCCCAGTAGTTCGGGTAATGAGGTCGATCGTTTCTAGGGAGGAAGTCCGGCCGCCAAAAGATGATGTTTTCGGGAGAAACTTTGGTGTCGGAGAACCCGGGAAAACGTAGTTTTTTTGCGTAGTCCGTGTTGCCGTAGAAGGTGCAGTCAATTGCGATGGGCGATGTTTTGTCCTGCGCGAAACAGCCGCTCGAGAACACGAGCGAAAACAGGCAACAAAAAGTGAGAACGCGCATCATCTAACGAGACACAAGATCGGCTACCGCGCCCGGGACCGCGTGTGGCTGTAAATTGGAGGTTGTAGCTACTCTGATCGGGGAAACAGAGCGGGGTGCGGTTAGCTGCATCGCCTGGTTAGACGACTCGGACGCGGCTTTAATGACCACCATCAGCCGAGGGGATTCATCTCGAGGCCCTGTATAACAAGCATCTTTTGTGATGCCGGCAGCTGGACCTCCGCGGACACATCGTCACTAAGGTAGTCGGCCAGGAGAGGAGGCCGTTCTCCCAGCCACGCCGCATCGGGCAACATACCGGGCCCAATGCCAAGAGGATCGAACGGTCCAAATTCTCTAAATAGCACGGGCACCTTCGTGACTTTTTTCGCGAGTAAGCCGAAGGCTCTGTGGTAACCATCTCGCAATACGTATCGATTCCGATAAGAGGCGACCTGGACGAACGATGGCTGGACTGCAACCAGAAAGCCGCAACCAAAATGGCCGCCGACTGGGGAGGCGAAATTTCCTACGAGCTTTAAGTTTGGGTTCCGCGAAGCGATAATCCAAGTGTTGTGAATCTGGTCGAATTGCAGCGGAAGTTCAACATTCTCGGGAATGGGCAATGTTATGGCTGCGAGAGTGAGCACCTCTTCTGCTAAGGCAGCCTGAGCTCTCTCGGCAGCGTGGTCCCAGAAAACTATGGGCTGAAGCGCGCACACTTTGCTCAGGTCGGCCATCTTAAAAGACCACCCTTCCGCCGAAAACGGTGCAAACGAGCTGTGCGCTTTAAGCTGCTGGACGTGACCCGCCAACTCCTCCGGTATATCAGTTAGTAAATCGCTTTGGTCGATACCAGGCGCACGTGCTGCAACTGATGCCGTGGCTCGTGTAGCACGTTCTGTGTGCTCGGCGGTCACGGCATTCATTTGTCGTTGAGCTTGCGCGAGCTCGGCTTCGTTAGCGGGCATCCATCCAATAAGAGCGCGGGCTGGTCGCGTGACATTCCCGAATTGGCTGCCCTTGGCGAGAGCTTGTTGTGTAGAACTAACCATTGTGTCTCCTCATGCGTCTAACGAAACTCAAGATCAGCCACCGCTGACGGCAGCGGGCTGGCTTGGAATGAGCGTGTGTTAATCATGGAAAAGTCAATCCATACGCGGTGAAGCGGTTGGCTGCATCGTATGGTTAGGTCTCAAAAGCCTTCTTTCCATTTGTTGACGTACACATCGTCGAGGTTGTCTGACCCGCTAAATTTCCAGTAAGCATCCACTTTCACGTCGCGCACGCCGAGATACGTCCCGAGCTCGGCTCCGAACCCACCAACCGGAACACTCTTGTTGATGAATCGTCCGCGGTATTCCGGATGGAACTTCCAGCCACGCCTGGCTACCAGCACCATTACCTCCTGGCGACTGGAGCCGAGTGGCGCCTGGTGTAGCAACCACCCGCGAATATCAGTCTCAGATCGGCGAAGCGGATTTAGTAACACCGCCGCCGCGATACCTCCGATACCGATAACAACAAGAGCGATTGAAATAATGATCCAATTGCGCATGGACCTAACTACAATTGGACGAAACAAAGTTTCGTCTATTCCGGAGTCTCCTTAGGAGAAGATCCCGATAAAACGAAAGCATGAATTCTTCGCTATCAGGGTCGCCTGAAAGGAGCAAGCCGAAATGTTTCAGATTCGTGTCTGTTCGTGTGTTTCGTGGGCCAAAATGCATCCAAGTGTGTGATCGCGAGACGCACTCTCCAGGTCGCCGCGGCGACCGCTACCCTTTGGGTAAGGGTAGGGAAGCCTGACCGAAGACATAGCGCCAACCTGTTGGGGTGCGAACGTAAGTATCGCTAAACCATAGTTTGTAATCAGCTGGTTTACCTCCTTGCGCGGACTTGATCCATAGAAGGGCGGTCACAACCGCCGTGTCCCTCCATACTCTGACCTTCTGTGTTCCCGGTTCTTCGTCCTGGCGCTCGTAGGTGACTTCTTTCTTTCGAGCTGAGTCGAGTAAGTCGGCTTTGCTAAAGACAGCGCCACGCCCGGTTACCAGGGTGAAGTTGTCCGCCAGAATCTGATCCATGCTTGCGGCATCGTTAACCTTCACTGCGGCTTGATATTTCGTGTCCAACGCGGCGACGGCTTTCGCATCTTCTTCTGGAGAAGCGTTCGAATTGCTCGTCGCGGTCAACAATACAGCGACGATCAGCAAGATGAGATTTATCAATGTTCGCATGCTCCAATCTTTGGCGCAGAGAAAACAAGATGCAATACTCGATCATCCGCGCGACGTGATTAGCGATGCTTAAGCCGTCTCGGCGCGTCCAGAAGTCGCGCCCTACCCAATGACTTGGTGGGAAACAACCAGGCTAAATCGCAAATGCTGTCTCGACTTTGATGTTCATGATTCCTAATCTCGTGGCGATCAGACATGTCGACAGAGGAATTTCCCAAGAAAGAATTAGAGACGCTTTGGGCGCCGTGGCGGGTGGAGTATTTCGAAAAGGAACCGCGTGACCTGAATTTTCTTTCCGCGGCGGCACAAGCCAGCGATGACGCCGCGCATTTAGTAATCACACGGCGAAAGAATTCGTTCCTGATCATGAACCGGTATCCGTATGCGGTCGGTCATTTGATGGCTGTGCCATATCGTAAAACCGCAGAGCTTTCCGCGCTCGGCGAAAATGAGGTTGTCGAGTTGTGGAATCTGGTTGCTCACGCGCAGGCGCTTCTGCGCGCCGCGACAAAAGCGCAGGGGTTTAATATTGGATTGAACCTTGGCGAATGCGCAGGCGCGGGTGTGACGGATCATTTGCACGTTCACGTTGTCCCGCGCTGGAGCGGTGACACTAACTTCATGCCTATTCTGTCAGGCACGCGCATGCTGGGTGACGGCTTGCGCGCGCTATATGACAAACTAATGGAAGCGCAGGCGAAAATATCGGGAGGCGATCGGTGATTGGAGATCCGTAAATTGCATTCAATCCAATGCGCCCGCTGATCACTCTTCGCCGGCCACGTTTTTATGAACGGCTGGGTTGACGCGCCACCACCAAGAAAAGGCATGGGCTGCTTCGCCAGGGGTTGCCTCACCCTTGTTGTGTTTGCGATTGTGCTGGGAATTGCTTGCTTTGCCGGGATGTATTGGGGGTTGCATCGCCACTCGGCAATTTTTCATGGCCTTTATTGGTTGACGAAGACGCACGCGATTGCCCAGTCGCCCGCGCCGATACCTGCGTTCACTGCGTCGGACGCGCAAATTCAATCCGTCCACGAGCGCTGTCAGGACTTCGAGCAGAAAGCGCGCGCAGGTCAACCCGCCGAGCTTGAGCTGACACCGGATGACCTTAACACTTTGATTGCTACTAATCGGGACGCACGCGGCAAGGTGTTTGCTTCCATTGAGGGAGATCGTCTGCGTTGCCAGGCGAGTGCGCCGCTCGAAGAATTTATTGGCAGGCCGGGATATTACTTTAACGGAGACATTGCAGTCACACTAAAAGGTGCGGAGTCAGTGGAGAACCCGCAGCTAAGCGGGATCACTGTGAACGGCGAGCCTATTCCAGGGGATCTTTTGAATTGGACATATCGTTCAAAACGATTGCGAGATTATCTTGCCAATTACCGGAACGACTCGGGCGTCGGCACGATTGAAGTCCGCGACGGCAAGTTGATTCTACGATCGCGGACTGAGTAGCTCTGATGAGCCCGCGAATCACGCGAATAGACGCGAATGAGATCATTGGTCATGGCGCCAACGGCGCATATTCATTGGTAGCCTAGGGCAGCGCCCTGGGATTTTGTAAGATGAACCGGCCAGCGCTGAAGGCGCGAATCAATTGCACTGTGCCGACGTGAATCGCGCTTTCAGCGCTAGCGTTTGGGACTTCATGAATCCTGGGGCATCGCCCCAGGCTCAAGATAAATGATGCGCCTTTGGCGCTGGGCATGCGCGATCGCGGACTGAGTAGGTGATAGGACATCGCGCTGCGATGTCCGGATGGCCCGGCGGTCCGTCCTTATCAAAGCCTTCTTGAGGCTACCCGAGTATTAATTGGTATCCGCCAACACTAAGGCACATTTCCTTTGTGCATGAGGAGACGTACCTCTACGCCTTGAGGCATGAGTCTCCATAGCGTTTGATCAAGCGGCATCCCGATTAGCCGAACGGGGCAACCGACTAATTCGGTTGCATGATTTCACGCACAAAGACGTTAA